>Ga0256406_1000115_pt1 | contig 151546 bp, 108 predicted proteins | sample RumenRJG_03DNA_FD_185986 | JGI IMG/M metagenome (GOLD analysis project Ga0256406, IMG submission 185986) | Bovine rumen microbial communities from Lethbridge, Alberta, Canada - RJG_03 | ecosystem: Host-associated > Mammals > Digestive system > Stomach > Rumen | place: Canada: Alberta... | reverse complement strand
ACATAGTTGCCCTTGCCAGCCCACTGGCTGAGTTTCACCGTCTTTCCGCTCATGTCCTGCATTTCCAAATCTGTGAACATCAGTCCGGGGCGACGCTTCTCCAAGGCTTTGAGCTGCATCTTGGGCCGCTCCATCAGTTTGTTGCCGTAGTAAGCAGCCGTGGGGTCGAGCATAGCGTTAAGCTCGTCGTAGTCGAAATTGTAGAAAGCCTGCGCCAGATAAAAGGCCGGTGTGACATCGCCCTTGTGATGCGCCACATACTGCTTCAGGGCATCATTCTGTTGTCTCTCTATTTGTTCCTCCTGCTCGGCGAGTGACTCGATTTTAGCAGCGTACCCTAAATTCTCAGCCTGCTCACTCAGCTCCTGCTGCTCCTGATAGAGTTTCATGGCTTTCTGGTCAAACTCGTTCATGGCATTCTGAAACTCGGCAAACTGCACGTTGAGCGGCGACCCCGTCAAAGTGCCCTTCTCGAGATTCATCGTCACAGGCGTACGGTCGTTGACCATCGTCAGTCCACCCTCCTTTCCAGAGATGACAGAGATGAAAGCATTGACAGGAGCCGTTCCCTCCACAGAGAACTTGCCGTTGTTGACAGCAATCTGGCGCATGGACTTCTGGTTGAGATCCTGCACCACCACAACCTGTTTCACGGAGTCGGGTACCCTTCCGGTGATGACATATTTCACATCTTGCGCCTTTGCGCCAAGCGCAAAGACTGTCGCAAAAGCCAAACTTAGGATTTTTCTCATATTATTCATGTTTTGTCTATTTTTGATGATTAGCCGCAAAAATACAACAATAAAATCAATAAACGCCATATTTATGGATTTTTTTCATTACCTTTGCAGCCCCAAACGATAATCCAGAATTGACCCACCCATGATTCCCGATGAAAATTGAGGATTATCAAAGAGTGCTTGAACACCTCTTAAAAAACAAGAAATGGAAAAAGATAAGAAAGTGAGCGTGCTGTTTATGCTTTTCAGCATACTCTTTTGCGTTTGTCTCATCACGGCCAACGTACTCGAAACAAAGCAGATAGCCGTTGGCCCCATCAATCTGACGGGGGGCCTGTTGGTTTTCCCAGTATCCTATATCATCAACGACTGCGTATGCGAAGTGTGGGGCTACCGCAAGACCCGGCTGCTCATCTGGATGGGCTTTGCCATGAACGCCTTCTTTGTTGTCATGGGAGCGCTTTGCGATGCTATTCCCGGTGCGCCTTACTGGCACAATGAGGAGGGTTTTCATGCCGTCTTCGGCTTGGCTCCGCGCATTGCCTGTGCCTCGTTTGTGGCCTTCCTCTGTGGCAGTTTCATCAATGCCTACGTGATGAGCCGCATGAAGATTGCCGATGGTGGCCGTCACTTCTCGCTGCGTGCCATCTGGAGCACAGTGTTGGGCGAGAGTGCCGACAGCGTGATCTTCTTTCCCTTAGCCTTGGGCGGTGTGGTGCCGATAACAGAACTTCCCAAGCTCATGCTGTGGCAAGTGGTGCTGAAAACACTCTACGAGGTAGTGGCACTGCCCGTTACCATCCGTGTGGTAAAGGCTTTGAAACGTCATGAGGGTGAGGATGTCTACGACGAGGGAATATCCTACAATGTGCTGAAGATATTCAACCTTTGACCGCATATTATTTCGACGGAATGCGAGAGCTGTGGGGCTTTCGAGCTCATCATGGAGAATAGTCCCGTGAATGTTTGTCAGATGTTATAGCAATCCGTCGAGAACAAATACCAATAGACAATAAGAATAGCAAGAAAATGGAAAGAAAAGAAGAAGGGTTGAAGGCACTCGGAACCAAGACCCAATACAAGAGCGACTATGCGCCTGAGGTTTTGGAGACCTTTGAAAACAAACATCCCGAGAACGACTATTGGGTACAGTTCAACTGTCCGGAGTTTACCAGTCTCTGCCCCATCACTGGGCAGCCCGACTTTGCCGAAATCCGCATCAGCTATGTGCCGGCAGAAAGGATGGTGGAGAGCAAGAGCTTGAAACTCTATCTCTTCAGTTTCCGCAATCATGGCGACTTTCATGAAGACTGCGTCAACGTGATCATGAAAGACCTCATCCGGTTGATGGCCCCGAAATATATCGAGGTGACAGGATTCTTCACACCCCGTGGCGGCATCAGTATCTATCCCTATGCCAACTATGGGCAGCCGGGAACAAAATGGGAAAAGTTGGCCGAGCACCGGTTCTTCAACCATGGTATGGATGCAACAGGCAACAAATAGAGAGTTAGGTGAATCCTGCGGTAAAAAGAACGGCAAGCCAGCAGAGAAGGGGCAGATCTCCCGTTAGAGAGACCTGCCCCTTCTTTCTGTTATTAGCCTGCAACCGGTGATTACTCCTGGTCTTTGCGGTCGTCTACGTTGTCACCCTCAGTGGGCGAAAGCACAGACTTGAAATCCTTGTATCCATACTCTACAAGGATATTGTACCACTGCAGCAGCTTCTTGATGTCGCTGTCATGAACGCGGTCCTGGTCGAAGTTGGGCAACACCTCAGCGAAGTAGTCGCGCAACTCCTTGCTTGAGCACTTCTTGTAGTTGAGTGAGGCCACCTTACCCTCTTCTTTCTTGCTCAGATTGTCGAGCACCTGCCACAAGGGCACGTCCTCTGCATCCGTATACATAGCGATGTCGGCCAGCGAGGTCACGCGGTCGGTAGCGAAGGCAGGCATACGATGATGCTTGGCATCGAGAGATTCCACAATCAGATTCATCTTACCGCGGCTCACCATTTTGTAGAGTCCTGGCTTGCCGGCTATAGAAAGAATTGTTTCCATTTTCTTGTTTACTTATTGTTGATTTGTTTTAAAAGTTCTTGTATTTGCGGATGGAGTTCCCTTCCGTCATTGATGATGACGTAGTCGCTCCGGCGCTCCACCTCCTGCTGGCCCAACTGCCGGCCTATCCACTCCATAGCCTTCTCGCGCGAGATGCCATCACGGTTCATCACCCGCCTGACACGCACGTCGAGCGGCGCCGACACGCAGACAATCTTGTCGAAATGCACGCGTCGGTAGAAGCCACTATCGAAAAGTATGGCACTCTCCAGCCAGTCGAGTCCCGAAGAAAGGAAATCAGCTGCTACAGCCGGATGCACCACTTCGTCAACAGCCAGTTTGTTGGCTTCTGAGGCAAGGAGGAATTTGGCAAGGACGTTCTTCTGCAATACCTTATTTATATATACGCCATCGCCTACCAAACGGCGGAGCCCTTCCTGCAGTTCTGCAGACTGGGCCATCAGGCGCTTAGCCCCAGCATCACAGTCATAGACGCTGATGCCATAGTCGGCCAACAGCCGGCAGAAGTAGCTCTTCCCGCTTCCTATTCCACCTGTGACGGCTATTTTCATGGCTGCTCAATGAGATAGTCCACCTGCTTAAGTTCCAGCTGCGCCTTGGAGACGAACTTCGGAACCGACTGCAAGGAGAGATTGCACTTCTCTGACGGATGAGCCATCAGGTCGTTGTAGTCGACGACCACATAGAACTGGTCGGGCTTCACGAGATTATACTGGCTGACGCCCACAACGAATCTCACGTAGACTCGCTGCGGGAAGGTGCGCAGAATCTTTCCTTCGGGCATATTGATTGCCTTGATGGGCACTTCCACACGTCCCTCGGTGAGGATGTCGGGAAGAATGCGAATCTTCACCGTCGACGGGATAAACTTGGCTCCCGGAATCTGCTTCAGTTTTACGCTTACTTCCGTTGTGTCGTAGATGTTGCGCAAGCGAATCTTCTCTGTCGGAATGGTCTTCAGGCTATCGAGCAGTCGCTCGCTGGCATAGACCACGACACGCGAGGGTATGGTCACGACCTGAGAGATATAGTAGTTGCGCGCAGCCGTGAAGCTGCCATCCACCGTGACGGGTATCTGTCGGCGCAGACCATAGTTGAAGTAGAACTGCAACTTGTCGGGCTTCACGGCCGTTATACGCGACGAACTGTAGAGCCGCTGATAGATCATCTTCTGCAAGTCGGCAGCCGACACGCCTCCCGTGAGCGTCTCCGTGTTGGCATAGGTTGAGAAGGGCACGTTGATGGGCTTGAAAGTATGACCATACTCATAGGTGGCCAGCGTGTAGCCCTTGTCGCGCACCGTCACCTTCACAGTGTCTGACATTGGCGTGGTGATGATGGCATTCTTGGGCACTCCGGTAAGCTGCACAGGAATACTGTATTCCATCTCGTAAGTCTCGTTGAGTGCCATGAGAAGCCAGAACACTCCACTGAGGGCGAGAAAGAACAAAAAAATCAGAAACTCTTTGTTCACGATGGCGAACATAGTGCTTCTGACTATTTTACGCAGGCGCTGCCATCCACCTTTCATGGGCTGCGTCGTTAAGCGTTTTGAGGTTGAGAAGTCGCGTTGGCGAAGACGTAGCCTTTGTCTACAGTGATGACGACACCACGGGCAATCTCCACATCAACCGTATTGTTGTCATTGTTGATGCGCTTCACCGTGCCGTAGATGCCACCACCGGTGACAACCTTTGTGCCCTCGCTGAGCGCGTTCTGGAATTTGCGTATCTCTTTCTGGCGCTTCTGTTGCGGACGAATCATAAACCACCACATGATGGCGAAGATAAGCACCATCATCACGATAAATCCCCAACCGCCTCCGGCACCTTGGGCTTGGCCTTGTGCTGCCAAAATCAATTCTGTCATAATCTATTATTCGGTTTGTTTATTTGAATGTATTTATTTTATTTATTTAATTTTCTCTGTTGTTGTCATCATCTCTCTCATCTTCGATCTCCTGACGGCGCTGCTGACCGCCCTGATGACGACTGCGCGGGTCGGGCAGCGGCTTGAACATCTTATGGGTTCTGACAAGGAACTGCGAGATGGCGTCGAGCATGCCGTTGATATAACGGCTGCTGTTGGGCGTGCTGTAGCATGAGGCCAGATCAACATACTCGTGGATGGTCACGCTGACGGGAATATTGGGCATCGTGAGCATCTCGGCAATGGCAATCTGCATGATCACCACGTCCATATAAGCCAGGCGATTGAAGTCCCAGTTGCGGCTGGCATCGCTCATATAGCGCTGATACTGATCGGCATTGAGAATCGTGGCCCGGAAAAGGTTGATGGCAAAGTCGCGGTCTTCCTCATCCCGGAACTCGGGAAGCAACTCCTGGTCGGCCTTGTTGGCGGGATCAAAACGCTTGATGGTCTTCAGCACGAAGGTGTCGACGATGAACTTGTCGTCGTTCCAGTAGAGACTCTTCTCTTCCAGCACGCTGTCAAGTTCCTCGTTATCCTGAATGAGCTGTCGATATAGCTTGCGCCAAACCTCCCGGTCGGTCTCGTAGTCATCAGCCTCGTCGGCCATGTAGTCTTTATAAGTCTGGCTCTGCTCTATCTGGTCAGAAAGTTTTCTGACGAATTCCACATCGTCATCCCATGTATACTTCTGGCTCTCGATAAACTCACGCAGCATCTTGTTGGATTCGAGCTGAACGGCGAACTTGTTTTCACAGAATTTTGTTGAAGGTTTCTCTGTTCCTTCTCTTTCGGCACGCTTGCCCAACACCTCCACTCTGCGGCGCTCCTCTTGAGTGACGGCGACTATCAATTGGAGAAGATAGTTGTAAAGATGATAAGCCTTCGAAAGACTGAAAAACAACTCTTTCTCAGCCTGGGGCAAATCTTTCCCGTTTTGATAGTATGCATAGGTTAACTGAACGATCTTAATACGTATTAATTCCCTGTTAATCATACCTGGCTTTAACTTGATTGTAAATATTCTCTGCAAATTTAGAAATTTTTCCTTATCCGCACAAGAAATATCACTTAAAATAAAGTTTTTTTTGATTAATCTTTGCCGTTTGGTGGAAAAGTGGTAACTTTGCACCGCTTTTCGTGAGCGCACGTCTCGTGTGATGGCGAATTAAGGCAACAAATTATCAACTTAATTTAGAGTAACACAAAATGAAAGAGATTAATGTTACAGGTCAGAAGCGTACAGACCTTGGAAAGAAAGCTTCTAGAGCATTGCGTAAGGAGGGACTCGTTCCCTGCAACCTGTATGGTGAGAAGAAAGATGAGAACGGCAAGCCCGTTGCTATGGCTTTCGCCATTCCTATGAGCGAGCTTCGCAAGCTTGTCTACACTCCCCACATCTATGTGATCAACCTCGACATCGACGGCGAGCATCACACAGCTATCCTGAAGGAACTGCAGTTCCACCCCGTGAGCGACGCGCTGCTGCACGTTGACTTCTATGAGGTGAACGATACCAAGCCTATCACCATCGGCATCCCTGTGAAGCTCGTTGGTCTGGCTCAGGGTGTTCGCGACGGTGGTCGTATGAACCTCTCTATCCGCAAGATCAATGTCACCGCTCCCTACCAGCAGATTCCCGAGCACCTCGATATCGACGTTACCAGCTTGAAGCTTGGCAAGAGCATCAAGGTTGGTCAGCTCTCATTCGAAGGTCTTGAGCTCGCCACTCCGAAGGATGTCGTCGTCTGCTCTGTGAAGATGACCCGTCAGGCTGCCACAGCTGCCGCAACCACTGAAGATGCTGATGCTGCTGCAACCGACACTGCCGCCGCAGCTGAGTAATTATGGACAAGTTTTTGATTTGTGGGTTGGGAAACCCTGGTGACGAATACGCCGGAACCCGCCACAATACAGGATTTATGGTATTGGACGCTTTTGCAAAGGCGTCCAATATTCATTTTGAGGACAAGCGTTACGGCTTCATTGCCCAAACGAGCATCCGTGGCCGTAAGGTGTTCCTGCTGAAGCCGACGACCTTCATGAACCTCAGCGGCAACGCTGTGCGCTACTGGCTCGACAAGGAAAACATCGACCAAAGCCGGCTGCTCGTCATCAGCGACGACGTGGCTTTGCCCTTGGGCGCTTTCAGGCTGCGCAAGTCGGGAAGCAATGGAGGCCACAACGGCTTGGGCCACATCATTCAGCTCATCGGCGAGAACTTCGCCCGACTCAGGGTGGGAATAGGCAACACCTACCCGCGTGGCGGACAGATCGACTGGGTGCTGGGCCACTACAGCGAAGAGGACATGAAGACGCTCCAGCCCACGCTTGAGCTTGGCGGCGAGATCATTGAGAGCTTCGTGCTTCAGGGCATTGACGCCACCATGAACCAGTACAACAAATTAGGAAAGAAATAATGGCAGACAGCGCAAGAATAGACAGATGGCTTTGGGCCGCACGCGTATTCAAGACGCGCAGCATCGCCGCTGACGCCTGCAAGAACGGCAGGGTGACCATCGGCGGCGTCAACGTGAAGCCTTCCCATGTGATCAAGCGGGGAGAAGTGATCAACGTGAAGAAACCGCCCATCACTTATTCTTTCCGCGTCATAGACTGCATTGAACAGCGTGTGGGCGCAAAGCTCCTCCCGCAAGTATACGAGAACGTCACCGCCCCGCAGCAATACGAACTGCTGGAGATGAGCCGCATTAGCGGTTTCATCAACAGGGCACGTGGCACAGGCCGCCCCACGAAGAAAGAGCGGCGTGCACTCGACGCCTTCATCGAGCCCGCCATGTTCGGCTTCGATGATGACGACGACAGCGAAGAGGAGGAGTAAGGCCTATGCATCACTTGGCTATTTTTGTCTCAGGCAACGGCAGCAACTGCGAGAACATCATCCGCTATTTTGCCGACAAGAAGTCGGCCGATGTCCGCTTGGTGGTGAGCAACCGGGCCGACGCCTTCGCTTTGGTACGCGCCCAGCGGTTGGGCGTGGAGACGACGGTGGTGAACCGGCAGGAATTCAACGCCCCGAACGTCATGCTTCCGCTCCTTCAGCGCCACGATGTCGACTTCATCGTGCTGGCGGGTTTCCTGCTCTTCATTCCCGACTACATGATAGAGGCCTACCCTCACCGCATGATCAACCTCCACCCTGCCCTACTGCCCAAGTTCGGCGGAAAGGGAATGTGGGGCCACCATGTACACGAGGCTGTGAAAGCTGCAGGCGAGAGTGAGACGGGAATGACCGTCCACTGGGTGTCCAAAGAGATAGACGGCGGAAAGATTATCGCCCAATTCCGAACGCCCATTCTTCCCTCTGACACGGCCGACGACATAGCCGCCAAAGAGCATCAGCTCGAGATGAAATACTTTCCTGAAGTAATCGAAAAAACGCTGGAACGACTTTAGAAGTTGTTCCAGCGTTTTTTCTGTTCTATATTCTGTCAAATCCACTTTATATTCCGCCAAATCCACCGAAGTGTCCTCTTGGACCGGGACCAGGACCACCTGGACCAGGACCGCGCATACCGGGATGATTGAAGTCGGGACGGCCATTGCGCATGTTGTCTCTGGCTTCCTTACCACCAAACAGGTTCAGACGATAGATGGCATGCACCATCACGTAGCTGTTGATGGCATTGTATTCCGTATCGCTGCGCTGCATGGCCGAGATGGTGCGCGAGAAGTTGCTCTGCTTGTTGAGCAGGTCGTAGAGCTGAACGCTCAGCGTCAGCGGCTTACCGCGGAGGAAGCTCTGCGAGAGCTGCACGTTCCATATCAGCTCGTTGGTGTTGAGCGACGCATCCGAATAACCACGACGGCTGTTCTCATGAATATCTGTCGAGAGAGCTGTCCCCCAAGGCGCCGTCATGCTGAGGTTGACTCCGTAGGCGAACTGCCACACGTCGCTATTGCTTGTAGTTTGCAGGTCGTTGCGTGAGTGGCGATAAGTAAGATTGCCGTCGAGCTCAACCTCCAACCACGTGTTGCGATAGCTGCCAGCCAGACGTTCGTTGACGGTGAAATCGCGGGTGTTGTTCTTCTGTGCCGTTGCGCTGCGGTCGAGGTTGACATAGCCCACATAGTTCTGATAGCCCAGCATGGTTCCGGTGTTGACGTTCCAGTAGCCGGCAGAGTCGAGCGCTGTGTTGAACATCAGTCCTCCGTCGACGTTCCATTGACCGTTGATATTCTGCGGCTGCGAAGTGCGTCCGCCGGTCGTCGGGTCGTAGGTCACCATATTGCTGATGCTGTTGCTCGTGGTGTTGAATCCCATCCATGTGGCCCACACCTGCTGGTAGTGGTTCACATTGTTATTGTTGTAGAACAGGCGCAGCGACTGGGTGAAGGCGGGCTTCAAGCCAGGATTACCCTTGGTGATGTTGAGCGGGTCGCTGTCATCGGTGATGTCGAGCAGGTCGGTCATTGAAGGCTGCGTCGTAGTGCCACGGTAGTTGATGCGCAGGTTGCTCTGCTTGGAGAAGCGGTAGTGGAAATCCAGTGTCGGCGAGAAGTTGGTCACGTGGCGCACGGTGTCGACCTTCACGCCCTGATAGTCCTGCATGAACTTCGTCATCTGCGGCTTCACCATCACGCCCACGTTGAAGTTGAACTTAGGTTTCACCATGCGGAACATCACTTCCAGGTCGTGGGTGTAGGTCTTGTATTGCGCATAGCGGCTCAGCGACTGTTCGTAGTAGCTGTCGAGAGGATTGGTGAGGGTGTTGAGATAGTTGTCCCACGTGCGGTATTTCGGCGTGAGGGCATCGAAATAGTTCTCGCCAAGATTGGAGAAGTCGTAAGTCGACCGCTCGCTCTTGTTGTAGCCATATTCGAAACCATAGATAAACTGCAGGAAGGTGTACTTCCACAACGGCTCAGAATAGGTCAGCTCCACCGAGTAGTTCCAGTTCTTCGTCGGGGTGAGGTTGTAGCGGTTGGTCTGATAAGTGGAGTCCTGCCCCAGCACGTTACGCAAGAGGAAGAGATGTACATTGTTGGTCGAGAGGGCAGTATTTTTCGTGTCCGTATAGCTGGCCTCGGAGACGAGGGTGATGTTGCGTCCCGACTGGCTGAGCTTGCGGTTGATCTGCAAGCGGCCTCCCACCGTTTTCGACTCGCTGTAGCTCATGCTCATCTGCTTGCGCATGTTCACCATGAGCGAATCCTCATTGAGCAGGGCAATGCTTTGGTCTGAAAGAGGATTGTCAACATACTTATAAGGATCGTCGTTGTAGCTGGCGCTTTGTCCGAGCGAGAGTCCATCTTTCTTGGTCCAGCTTACGCGCGGACGGAAAAGAATATTGGTCAGCGTGTCGGGCGTCCACTCTATACGGAAGCGAGCATTCCATCGGTTCTCCCTTGTGTAGCTCTGTGAGTTGCTGTTTGAGAAGGCACCCACAGAGGATATGTAATTCTCAGTGGAAGAAGTCGAATGCGTATCGTTGTCGCTGTGGTTCCATCTCACCATTCCGTTCACCTTCAGCTTTCCCTTGTCTTCATAGTTCACGTTCACACCCGTCATCTTGGCCGCCGTGAGTCCGGTGCGGCCACGGCCGAACATGCCGCCACGGCCGCCGAAGCCCATATCGTTGACGTTGTTGAAGTTGCCGAAGCCCATCACGCGCCACTTATCTTTAAAGTAGGCAGCCATAATCTTTTCCGAATATCGGCTCTTGCTGCCTATACCCAGATCGATGTTAGAAAACATACCCTTGTTCATTCCCTTCTTCAATCCGAAGTCGAGAACAGTCTCTTCGTTGCCATCGTCAATACCGGTGACGCGTGTCAGGTCGCTCTTCTGGTCGTAGGCCTTCACGGTCTGCACGATGCTTGTGGGGAGATTCTTGAGTGTAGTCTTCGTGTCGTCGGTAAAGAATTCCTTACCGTCGACAAGTATTTTTTTCACCTCCTTGCCGTTGATGGTTATCTTTCCGTCGTCGTCAACCTGAGCTCCAGGCAGACGCTTCACGAGTTCCTCTATCGTAGAACCCTCCGGTGTACGGTAGGCAGAACTGTTATAGACAAAGGTATCCGCCTTCATGGTCACCTTCAATGCCTGTGCCGTGACGACGGCCCCTTTCAGCATGACGGTCTCGCCGTTCATCACGACATTGCCCATATCGAGGTCTTGATGGTCACTGATTTTCAGTCGCTTCAAGGTTTTCTCATAGCCAACGCCTGTAAAGCGAATCAGGTAATTGCCATTCTCGGGAGCCTGAAGGGTGAAAGTACCGTCGTCCTTTGTCGTCATACCGCCGACAAAGGTTGAGTCTTGCTTCAGCAGCTGCACGGTTATATAAGGTATAGGTTCCTTAGTGTCGCGGTCTACAAGCACACCTTTCACCGTTCGCGTTTGTGCCAACACACCAGTCACCGACACAAGAGCGAAGAGCAGGGTGAATAAAAATTTTTTCATCTGTTTGTTTTTTGAATACGTCTTTATGACGAAATCCCGCAATATTCGTTTAATCTTCTATCCTGCTTTTTGACGGTCTCTTCAACAAACCACGGTTTTCTACCAGTCTATCAGTTGTTTTCAAAAGCCAACGACTGTAGTTCTCCATGGGGCCTGCACTATCGTGGGGTTAAGAATAGGGTAAGCGGAAAATCTGCGGATGAAAAACAACACAAGAACAAATGCACACCTGCAGGGAGGAATGAGCAATTTTTGAGTCTGGAGTCTTAAATTGTTTTAATTTACAAGTCAATTAACCGCACAACAGCTAAATTATTGCTAAATTTGTAAGAAACGTATATGTTATGGAGCAGAAGATTATAAATACCAATAGCCTGGAATTGACCCTCACCGAGGCCATCTCAGAATGTGAGCACGAATCCATTTTTATCCTCACCGACGACAATACAGAGAAATTCTGCTGGCCATCCATCAGCGATTTCCTTGTGCTGCGCAATGCCACCGTCATCAAGATTCCGTCGGGCGACAGCCATAAAGACATCCAATCGCTGATGCATGTCTGGGAACAGCTTGAGGCCGGCCATGCCACCCGTCATTCCCTGCTCATCAATCTTGGAGGAGGAATGGTGACCGACCTAGGCGGTTTTGCCGCATCCACCTTCAAGCGCGGCATCGACTTCATCAACATCCCGACAACGCTGCTCGCAATGGTCGACGCCAGCGTGGGCGGAAAGACAGGCATCAACTTCAACGGTCTGAAAAACGAAGTGGGCGTATTCAACAATGCCCACTGCGTCATCTTCAACACCCCATTCCTGAAGACGCTTGACCAGAAGAATCTCCTGTCGGGTTATGCCGAAATGCTCAAGCACGGACTCATCGACACGGAAAAGACCTGGGCCGAAATGTTGAATTTCGACCTCTCCAATCCCAATTGGGAGGCGCTCTCGAAGCTGGTGATGAAGTCTGTAAAGGTGAAGCAGCGCATCGTCAAGTCCGACCCGAAGGAACACGGACTGCGCAAGGCGCTCAACTTGGGCCATACGTTTGGTCATGCTTTCGAGGAATTCTCTTTGAAGCACGACTCCGACCCCATCCTTCACGGCTACGCTGTGGCCTACGGTCTCGTGGCCGAGCTCTATCTCTCATCGGTGAGATTCCAATTCCCGGCCGACCAGTTGCGCCAGACGGTCAACTTTATCCGCGAGTATTACGGAATGCTATCCTTCACTTGCGACAACTACGATGAGCTCATCGACTTCATGCGCCACGACAAGAAGAATCACGACGGACAAATCATCACCACCCTATTGGCTGGCATTGGACGTCTGCGTCTCGACCAGAGCGTGAGCGAGGAGGAAATCAAAGAGGCCCTCGACTTCTGCCGCGAAGGATAAAGGGAGAACGCTCAGAAGCGGAATCCATAAAAAAGACGCAGGCGGAATTTCTCCCGGTTGACGTAGAGTTTGTCGCGGTCGCCCGTGGGCGAAGTGTTGTAGACCATGGTCAGTCCCACGAACTTGTTGCGCCAGGAGTATACGGCTGCCCCACGGCCGGTAATGATGACGCTGGGAAAGTGGTAGCCCATATCCACTCTGCTGCCGCCAGCCGTGATCTTCGACTTGATGAGAACGTCCATCGTGGGCAGTGTCGAGAGATGGAACAGCCAATGGCGGCCCAGCACCAGATTGTAGCCGTAGCCTACACCGATGCCCAATTCAACGATGCGCAGCCGTGCGTTGCTGCCAGTTTGAAGATAGTTGGCTACATCAGTCTGCTGACCGTCAAAGCTCAGCCCGACCATCACGCTCCCCGCACTGCTCCGCTGAACATAGCTCTGGCTGAAGGCAGCGGGAAACGAGAATCGTCTGTGGTTGAAGACGTAATAACCGTTAAGGTTGACGGCCTGCTGTTTTACCTGACCTTTCTTTATATAAGAGGTAATGTTGCCCGAAGTGGCATGCCCCCGATAAGTTTTTGAGGAAAGATAGACCACGTCGAAGCCGAAAGCATTGCTGTAGGAGTTGAGATTGAATTCATTGTCTTTGCTTCGGCCCGCAAGTTTGGCGGGATTGATGGCAACTCCCGCAGCAATGCCACGATAGGCCACGGCAACACTCATCGTGCCCCGGTAGTCGGCCTTGAGTTTACCGTTGAAGGGCGTACCGTCGTCAGAGCCCTCAAACTTGAGCATCGCTCCCGAGAGATTTCCCCGCAACTTGATGGTCCAGCGCCCGTCGGGCCTGGCTATATAGAGTGTGTCGAAGTTAGCACGCTTATACCTCTCTTGCAGCAGTTGATCGCCATGATGGAGCCGGCGGTCAACCTTTTGCAGGCGACGGTGCAATCGCTCAAATTTTGCAGAGTCGATTTCTCCCCTATTCATTTTGGCGCGCAGAATGCTGTCGCCCCACTGCAGCAGCCGTCCCTCGTCGGCAGCCTTTCGCATCTCCAGCCTGAGACTGTCGGCCAAGGCAAGCCGACGGGCAATGCGTGAGCTATGGCGGGGAGTGGCTGTCTGTGCCTGAACGCCAAGACCACTATTCAAGACAAGAACCGCCACAATCAAAACCGCTCTCCATAAGCCTGTGACAGGGAGATTCCTTATATTATCGGAATCCAGCCTCATACGACTATGGAAAAATTTGCTCTTAGGGCAGAAAAACACTCTATTACTCATGGCTTTAGTTTTTAGCGCAAAATTACAAAAAAGCCGCTATATTGCTTCAGAAGCTGTAGATATTTTCCGTACCACATCATTATTTTATCTGACAGAGACTTATGTAAAGCTGCAACTAACCCCGCATGAGCCTACCTACGAAGTGGATTGCGTTAATCACAAAGCTTTGTTGAGGTTTGTTATAGCCTCTATATCAATCCACAGTTAGCCAGAATACCGATAACTGATGGTTGCTGACAGCTGTCGACAGATCTGCTGACAGCTGTCAGCAGATCTGCTCTCAACTGTCAGCAGATCTGCTCTCAATTGTCAGCATGAATACTTACTTGATAGTCGGCAGGCCACAATACACCCGATAGCAGACGGAAACTCAACAGATACCTTCCCAAAACACGGATATTATCCCGTACGCCCCAAAACCTCTACGCTCCGTCCGCTTGTGGCCGACTGACGAATGAACTATAACTTAGGCTGGTTCTAAAAATTAGGTTTATGGAACTTACAGAGAATGGTATAAAGTTGTTTCGGTCGTCTTCTGCATCTGTCGGTCTCAAAACGTCAAGTCTCATCGGTCGTGTAGCCCGCTACACTCCCTCTTCAACTTGACGTTTTGATCTCCGACATCTTGCAGAATCCGCCACGACCTAATTTATAGAACCAGCCTTAAATGTTTCACAATAGCCATACATCACGATTAATTGGCACTGGGCGTTTGAAATCTAAAAAATTATTGTATTTTTGCAAATAAAAACAAAGACATCACCGCTTATGAAATATCGCATACACGTTCTGCCCTGCATCGTTCTCATGCTCATGTTGTCGACGCTCTCAGCATGGGGACAAAGCCCCCACTATTGGCACCGGCACAATGTAGCCATCGGTTGCAACCACCACAGCGCAGACTCATTGCTCGTCTCGCGGTTCAACATCGGACTGTCAGGCAGTGTTGATTCGCTGCGCGGAGTACAGTTGGGACTGTTCACCGCCAACGTCAACAATGACATGCGAGGTGTGAACATCGGTCTGTTTGGAACACGCACGAAAGGCGACATGCGCGGTCTGCAACTCTCGGGCACGGGCAACATCGTCGGGGAGACAACACGCGGATTGCAAGTTGCTGCGTTTACCAACTATGCCACACAGCTCAAGGGAATGCAAATGGCCGGCATCATGAACATCGCTGCCCAGCCCGTCAGCGGCTTGCAGCTCGCCGGTGGTGCCAATGTGGCCAACGGAGTAGACCATGGCGTACAGCTGTCGGCCCTCGTCAACGTGTCGGCAGGACGCATGAAAGGACTGCAACTGAGCGGCTACAACTATGCCGACACCCTCGACGGATGGCAGACGGGATTCATCAATGTAGCCGCACAGCACACCAAAGGCTGGCAGTTGGGCGTCTTCAACTACTCGCGCGACACCACAGCCCACAAGATTGGCCTCATCAATATCAACCCTAAGACCAAGATAGACCTGCTGGCCTACTTGGGTACAAGTTCTATCTTCAATGGCGCCGTGCGCTTCCGCAACCGCTCCACCTACAGCATCATCGGCGCCGGCACCCACTACATGGGACTGGACAAGCGATTCTCGGGCGCACTCTTCTACCGGCTCGGACAGTACTTCCAGCTCTCGCCGCGGTGGTCACTGAGCGGCGACGTTGGCTATTACCACATCGAGACCTTCGAGGAGAACAGCCGCACCAAGCCCGAACGGCTCTACTCGCTGCAAGTGCACGCCAACGTCGACTACACCATCAACCGCTCGTTGGGCGTATTCGCTTCGCTGGGCTATGGCGACACGCGCTACTACGGCCATCATCGCAAGTATAAGAACGAGTTCATCGCCCAGGCTGGCATCGCCATCCACTGGAACCACCGACAGTCGAACTACGACATTCTGGCTCCGAAGACCCGCCGCAATGTGTCGCCGTCGGACAGCATCATCGCCCTCTGGAACAATGGATACAAGAACTACTGGCTGGCAGCCGCCGAGGCAACGGGCATCAACGTCTTCGTCCACTGCTTCGACCGTTTCATCATGAATGAGGATTTTGCCCAGGTTCACTTCAAGGACATCGCTCGCAACTGGCGCAATGCCTTCGTCTGGGACAACGACCAGTTCTCCACCAACCTTTTCGCCCATCCCTATCACGGCAATCTGTACTTCAACTCAGCCCGCTCCAACGGTCTGTCGTTCTGGGAGAGCGCCCCTTACTCGCTGGGCGGCAGCCTGATGTGGGAGTTCTGTGGCGAGGTGGAACCACCAGCCATCAACGACGTTCTGGCCACCACGTTTGGCGGTATCGCCATTGGCGAGGTGACCCACCGCATCAGTGAACTCATCCTCAACAATTCGGCCCATGGCTTCAGGCGTTTTCTGCGTGAGGCCGCAGCGACAATCGTCAACCCCATGGGCGGCTTCAACCGCATCGTGAAAGGCGACGCCTGGCGCATAGACAATCAGCATCCTTACTACTACGACCGTCAGAACCTGCCCATAGACTTCTCGATGTCGGTGGGTACACGCTATCTGAGCGACGATGGCGGACTGTTCCGCGGCGAGTTCAATCCCTACGTAAATCTGTTTCTCGAGTATGGCGACGTGATGAATCCCGAGAACACCAAGCCCTACGACTTCTTCTATATGGAGGTGACGTTCGGTATGTCGGCCAACCAGCCACTCATCAACCGCTTGCATCTTCTCGGACGCCTGTGGGGACGGAGCATAGAGACCCGACACAAGCTCGAGGTGGAGACCGGAATCTTCCAGCACTTCAACTATTATGATTCCAAACCGGTGAAGAACGGAACGTCGCTCACCCCCTACCGCATCTCGGAGGCCGCAGCCTTCGGTCCCGGCGTCATCCTGCGCTTCCCGCAGGTGGGCTCGCTGCAGAAGCTGGAGCAGCGCATCTTCCTCAGCGGCATCCTGCTCGGCGGTACCAAGAGCGACTACTACAACGTGATCGACCGCGACTACAACATGGGCTCGGGATTCAGCATCAAGACCAAGACCCATCTGGAATTCCGCAACTTCGGACGATTCATCGTCAAGGGCAACTACTACCGCATCTTCACCTGGAAAGGCTACGAGGGCAAGGACCTGGCCACCATCAACCCGCTCTACCTCAACGCTCAGGGCGACAAGGGCAATGCCGAGCTGGGTGAGTTCACCACGATGTGGGAGTTCGACTTCAGAGGACCGCTCAGTGCTTCGGCCGCAACCTCCTATTTCTTCCGCCACACCCGCTACTCCTATCATCCCGACGTAAGGGCCAAGACCTTTGAAGTGAAACTGGGACTGACTTATCACTTCTAAAGCGAACGCCCCCTATCCACAGACAACAATGACCAACATATAAACTTATACTCATGAACTGGAAATCAAACATCACATTAGCGGCACTCCTGCTGATGGTAAGCTCTGCCGGACAGGCCCAAACCGGCACGGCATCAGAGCCGGTGGCCTACACGGGAGGAGAGATATGCAATCCCCGCCTGCACGACGGTGGATTCCGCTATGCCATCGGTACGGAAAACATACAAGTGACAAGAGCCAACCGCACCTCCCCCCAACGGGCCGAGGGATTCGGCTGGACCTATAACCACGCGCCCAACCTGACCTACTGGCACGGCCGCTTCTATCTGGAATATCTCTCCAACCCGAAGGATGAGCAGCAGCCCCCAGGCCACACCCTCTACGTAACCTCGACCGACGGACGCCACTGGGGCAAGCCGCAGATTGCTTTCCCTGAATATAAGGCACCGAAGGGCGTCGGCTTCCCCAAGGGCTATTATGGCTACATCATGCACCAACGAATGGGATTCTATACGGCTCCCAACGGCAAGCTGCTCATCGTCGGCTTCTATGGCCACAGCTACAATCCCTTCAAGGAGGGAGGCATAGGCCGCGTGGTGAGAGAAGTGAAAACTGACGGCACACTCGGCCCCATCTACTTCATCCGCTATTCGTCGCATACCTCCTGGAATGAGAGCAACACGTCCTATCCGTTCTATACCCGCTCGAAGGACAAAGCCTTCAAGGCAGCCTGCGAGGCTCTGCTCCACGACCGTCTGAAGACTCTGCAGTGGATTGACGAAGACCGCGGACTGGACGGCTTCTATACGCTGAAGGACTCCATCAACACCGTTCAGGCCACATCCTACTTCCACCGCCGTGACGGCAAGGTGGTTGCACTCTGGAAGTGGTCCTACGCAGCCCTGTCGGCCGACGAGGGACAATCGTGGTCAACGCCCGTGAGATGTCCGTCGCTCATCATGGCCGGCGGAAAAGAATGGGGACAGCGCACGCGCGACGGCCGCTACGCCATCTGCTACAATCCCATTGAGACCCAGCCCTACCGTTATCCGCTGATCGTCATCACGAGCGACGACGGCATTCGCTTCGATTCTATGTGCGTCGTTCATGGTGAGGTGCCGCCACGCCGCTTCATGGGAGAGAACAAGGACTTCGGCCCCTGCTATGTAAGAGGTATCACCGAGGGCGAGAGCCAGCCCGACGACTCCAACATGTGGCTCACCTACAGCGTCAACAAAGAGGACATCTGGGTGAGCCGTGTGCCCGTGCCCGTCAAGACGACATGGAGGGGTCCCGTCGACGACGACTTCAGCAAGGTCAGCGCCAACGCGCCCGTACCCAACTGGAATATCTACCGTCCGGAATGGTGCCCTGTATGGGTGAACGAGAACCACCAACTCTGTCTCGCCGACAGCGACAGATACGATTATGCCCGTGCCATCCGCGTGTTCCAGACCGCAAAGAAAGCCTCGATAAGCATCCGCATGACCGTGGACAAGGAAAACGACGACCCTCTCGAGATCGACGTCACCGACCGGCATGGCACCAGAGCCGTGAGCCTGCAGCTGCATCGTGGCCATATCACCTACAACGGCAAGACCGTAGGAGGCTACAACCTGGAACAGCCGTTCCTGCTCAGCTTCAACTACAACGACGGGAAGGTGAGTATCGGCGGGGCCACCTTCGACGCTCTTCATGCCGTGAACGATGTGGAGCGGCTCAGTATCCGTACGGGACTCTACCGCGACAAGCCCGACCGCAACACGCCCAACCAGAAGGCCATGCCGCCACTGGAGGGCTGCGACAGTCCCATTGCGCCGGCTATGTACCGGATAGAGAAAGTGGAAGTGAGATAAGAGCATGCAGAAAATGTGAATCATTCAAAAAAAGCTTAGCTTATTTTGTTTTTCGCTCTATTTGCACTAACTTTGCGGTTGAACACTAAATTATACTACCATAAATGGATATAACAGAAAGATTTATCAATTACACGAAGTTCGACACCCAGTCGGCGGAGGACTCCAAGACTGTCCCCAGTACTCCCAAACAGCTCATCTTTGCCCGTTACCTCAAGGAGGAACTGGAAAAAGAAGGACTCAAAGACGTGGAGATGGACGACATGGGCTATATCTATGCAACCTTGCCTTCGAACACGAAGAAGGAGACGCCAACCATCGGCTTCATCTCTCACTACGACACAGCCCTCGATGCCAGCGGTAAGGACATCAAGGCACGCATCGTGAAGAACTACGACGGTGGCGACATCGAGCTCTCTCCGGGCATCATCTCCTCACCCAAGAAGTTCCCTGAGCTCTTGGCCCACAAAGGCGAAGACATCATCGTCACCGACGGTACGACTCTTCTCGGCGCCGACGACAAAGCCGGCATCGCCGAAATCGTTCAGGCCATGTGCTATCTGCGCGACCACGACGAGATCAAGCACGGCGACATCCGCGTTGGTTTCAATCCCGATGAGGAGATCGGCATGGGCGCCCACCACTTCGACGTCGAGAAGTTCGGCTGCGACTGGGCCTACACCATGGACGGCGGCGATATCGGCGACCTCGAATATGAGAACTTCAACGCTGCTGCCGCACGCGTCAGAATCAAGGGCGTCAGCGTTCATACGGGCTACGCCAAGGGCAAGATGGTGAACGCCAGCCGTCTGGCCTGTGAGTTCAACAACTACATTCCCGAGACCGACATTCCCGAAACCACCGAGGGTTATCAGGGATTCTATCATCTCCTGGGCATCGAAAGCCGTTGCGAGGAAGCTAAGCTCGACTACATCATCCGCGACCACGACCGCGAGAAGTTTGAGAACCGCAAGCGCTTCATCGCCGACATCGCCAAGAAGATGAACGAGAAGTATGGCGAGGGAACGGTCAGCGTAGAACTTCGCGACCAGTACTACAACATGAAGGAGAAGATCGACCCCAACATGCACGTCATCGACATCGTGCTGAAGGCCATGGAGAAGAGCGGCGTGAAGCCGAAGGTGGAGCCCATCCGTGGCGGTACCGACGGTGCACAACTCTCCTTCCGCGGACTCCCCTGCCCCAACATCTTTGCCGGCGGAGTCAACTTCCACGGACCCTATGAGTTCGTATCTATCCAGGTGATGAACAAGGCTGTCGACGTGATTGTCAACATCTGCGCCATCACGGCTGAATACAACGATTAATGCATCACGAAGGATATCCCCTGCTTCCCGCTTTTTCCCCGAGGGAAGCAGGGGATTATGTTATTGCAGATAATACAGCAAGAATCCATACCCGATTTATTAATACTTCACCCGACCCATTGACGTAGCGCCCGAATTGCCCATACGTCTATACATTAATTATATATGGAGAATCTTCCCAACCTCATCAAGGACCTTGCCCTCATTCTGTTTGTTGCAGGCATCGTCACCTTGCTCTTCAAGAAACTCAAGCAGCCCCTCGTACTGGGCTATATCGTTGCGGGCTTTCTCGTCTCGCCCCACATGCCCTATCTGATGTCGGTCATCGACAAGACTGACATCCAGACGTGGGCCGACATCGGCGTGATGTTCCTGATGTTCTCTCTGGGACTCGATTTCTCCATCAAGAAGATTCTGAAGATGGGCATGGCGCCAGTTATCTCCACGCTGACCATCGTGTTCTGCATGGTATCGATAGGCATGATGGTGGGTCACGCCTTCCATTGGGGGCGCATGGACTGCATCTTCCTCGGCGGAATGCTGGCCATGAGTTCCACAACCATTATCTATAAGGCATTCGACGACATGGGACTGAGTCAGCAACGGTTCGCCGGTCTGGTCATGTCAACCCTGATTCTTGAGGACATCCTCGGCGTGGTGATGATGGTCATGTTGAGCGCTGTGGCCAGCGGCAACAGCAGTGCGGGCGACGAAATGCTCGGCTCGCTGCTGAAGATTGGTTTCTTCCTCGTTCTGTGGTTTGTCGTCGGACTGTTTATCATCCCCACATTCTTCCGCTCCACCCGCAAGCTGATGACCGATGAGACGCTGCTGATTGTCTCGCTGGGACTATGCTGCATGATGGCCGAAATCTCTACGGCCGTAGGATTCAGCTCTGCGTTCGGAGCCTTCGTGATGGGCAGCATCATTGCCGAGACTGTAGAGGCGGAGCGCATCATCCGTATCACTGAGCCCGTGAAGAATCTTTTCGGCACCATCTTCTTCATTTCCGTAGGTATGCTCGTCGACCCACAAATCATCGTCAGCTATGCCGGACCTATTCTCTGCATCGTCTTGGCCATCATCATCGGCCAGTGCATCTTCGGCACGGCGGGGTTCATGCTCAGCGGTCAGACGCTGAAGACGTCAATGCGATGCGGTTTCTCGCTGACGCAGATTGGTGAGTTTGCCTTCATCATCGCCTCCTTGGGTCTGAGTCTGGGCGTCATCAGCAACTTTCTCTATCCCGTAGTGGTGGCCGTGAGCGTTATCACGACGTTTCTCACGCCCTACATGATTCGCGCTGCCGTGCCTGCCTACGGATTGCTGGAGCGACATCTGCCCCGCCGCTGGATGAGACGCATCAATCACTTGGGCACAGCCCATCAGCAGACAGCTCAGGAACAGAATCTCTGGAAGCTGTTGCTGCGCAAGATGACGGTCAACACGCTCATCTATACCATCCTGGCCATAGCCGTCACAGCCATGATGCTGACGTTCTTCCTGCCCTTCTCACGCACGCTGCTGCCCCACTGGTGGGCCAACGGCGTCACCGGACTGATCACCGTGGTCATGATTGCGCCATTCCTGAGAAGCATCGTGATGAAGAACAACCACAGCGACGAGTTCCGCACGTTGTGGACGCAGAGTCATCTCAACCGCCCGCCACTCGTTTTCACCGTGCTGGTGCGCCTGTTCATCGCCGCTTCCATCCTCTTCTACATCTGCAATTATCTTGCCCGCTTCGCCAACGCCATCGTCATCACGCTCGCCATCGTAGCCATCGCGCTCATGGTGATGTCGCGCCGGTTGAAGAAGCGCAGCATCCGCCTGGAGCGTCTCTTCGTGCAGAACCTACGCTCGCGCGACATCGAGGCTGAGGTTCTCGGCCGTAAGCGTCCGCTCTTCGAGGGCCATCTCCTCGACCGCGACCTCCACATCAGCGACTTCCAGATTCCCGAAGGCTCGGAATGGGCCGGCAAGTCGCTCAAGGAACTGCAGTTGCGCACGCGTTTCGGAGTGCAGGTGAGCAGCATTCTGCGTGGCGGACAGCGCATCAACATACCAACGGGCTCAGCCATTCTCTTCCCCGGCGACAAGATTCAGGCCATCGGCAGCGATACGCAGCTAGCCAACCTCAACCGCTCCATACGTTCGGAGATCATTACGGACGACCCGGAGATTGAGAAGCGCGAAATGAAGTTGCGCCGAATCACGCTGCGAGGTGGATGCGCGTTTATCGGCAAGACGCTGCGCGAAAGCGGAATCCGCGACGTCTACGGCTGTATGGTCATCGGATTGGAAGAGGGAAAGGAAAGCCTGACGCCCATTGAACCCACCTACAAGTTTGAAAAAGGCGACATGCTGTGGATCGTCGGCGAACAAGACGCTATCGACAAGATAGAGCAACTGTCGGAGTCTCCTGCCGAGCCCAAATAAGAGCAGAGCAAAAATTACGGATTCTACGGCTTTTCTGTTATTTTTTTAGTACCTTTGCAAAAAGCAATCAATCAACTATGGGAGAATACATCGTATCAGCCAGAAAATACCGCCCGATGACTTTCGACAGTGTGGTGGGACAGAAAGCCCTCACCACAACGCTCAAGAACACCATCAAAAGCGGCAAACTGGCTCATTCCTACCTTTTCTGCGGTCCGCGAGGCGTGGGTAAGACCACCTGCGCGCGAATCTTCGCCAAGGCCATCAACTGCACCAACCTCACCCCCGACGGCGAGGCTTGCAACGAGTGCGAGAGCTGCAGGGCCTTCAACGAGGGACGGTCGCTCAACATCTTTGAACTCGACGCGGCCTCGAACAACTCTGTTCAGGACATCCGCGACCTGATATTGCAGACACGCGTTCCGCCACAGTCGGGACGCTACAAGGTATTCATCATCGACGAGGTCCACATGCTCTCTCAGGCCGCCTTCAACGCTTTTCTGAAGACGCTTGAGGAACCGCCAGCACACGTCATCTTCATTCTTGCCACAACCGAGAAGCAAAAGATTCTGCCCACAATTCTCTCCCGCTGTCAGATCTACGACTTCGAGCGCATGACCGTGCAGGGTACAGTAGACCACTTGAAGAACGTGGCCGCCAAGGAAGGCATTACCTACGAGGACGCCGCACTGACGCTCATTGCCGAGAAAGCCGACGGCGGTATGCGCGACGCACTCTCCATCTTCGACCAGGCCGCCAGCTTCTGCCAGGGCAACATCACTTATCAGAAGGTGCTGCAGGATCTCAACGTACTCGACGAGGACAACTATTTCAAGATGGTGGATCTCTCGCTGAAAAACAACGTACCGGAACTGATGGTGACGCTCAACAACATCATCAACAAGGGCTTCGACGGAGGACGCATCATCAACGGACTGGCCGCCCACATGCGCAATGTGCTGATGGCGAAGAATCCAGAGACGCTGCCCCTTCTAGAGACGAGCGACACGCAGCGCCAGCGCTTCCAGCAACAGGCACAGAACTGCCCCACCTCTTTCCTCTACAAGGCATTGGAGATAGCCAACCGGTGCGACGTCAACTATCGCAACAGCTCCAACAAGCGGTTGCTCGTAGAACTCACGCTTATCGAGATAGCACAGATTACGCAGCCCGACGACGCGGCTGCGGGTGCGGGGCGCAGCCCTAAGCGTCTGAAAAACCTGTTCAAGAAAATCGCTTCTCAGGTGAAGCCGGTCCCGCAGGTGGCTGGCGCGAATAAGCCGGGGAGCAAGTCTGCCGCTACTGCAAAGCCCTCTCCGGCGCCTACAATCCACGTTGAGGTGGCCCCGCAAGCGCAGAACGAGACCAAGCGACCGGCTTTCAAGCTCGGCAACATCGGCATGACCTTCAACGACATCCGGCGCAGTGCCCAGGAGAAGAAGCAGGTCATCATGCCCCAAGTGACCAACAAGGGAGAGAATGCCGACTTCAACGAGGAGCAACTCTCCTTTCAGTGGCTGTCGATGTGCAACCGCATGCCCAAGGAAATGATTGGTATGGCGCAGCGCATGAAGAATATGACGCCCCACATCACGGAATTCCCGAATGTAGAAGTGGTGGTGGAGAACGAGATTCTTCTCAACCAGATGGAAGGCATTAAGGCCCGCATCCTCGCCACACTGGCCAAGGAACTGCATAATGCCAACATCCACTTCTCGCTCAGGCTGGCCGAAGCCAGCGAAGTGAAGAAGGTGCTCAACAAGCGCGAGCTCTTCGACCAAATGAGAAAAGAGAATCCAGCCATCGAGACCCTGCGAAAAGGATTGGAATTGGAACTGGCATAGAACCCAAAATACTGAGAGTCAGGAGAAGATTCTGCTGCGAGGTTATTGCCCGCAGTAAGAATCTTCTCCCGACTCTCTTTATCTGACGCGGACAGGCATTCATACTCTCCCGGAGTTGAGCGCATTGCCCATCGTATCCGACCAGAATTCTCCCAACACATCCGACGCGCAACAGCTATTATTGCCGAATGGAATTGCGCATCGAACAACACAAACCGTTGGATTCTTACCTGATTTCCACTGATTTTTTTTGTCTTCTTTTATAATAGTCGTACCTTTGCAATGGATTTCACCAAAGAAAAGTTTACAAAGCAATGGACTATCAGAAAATCATTGACCGGTATTACCCCGACGACAATAAACTAAGATACATATTGATGACCCACAGCCGTCTGGTCTGCCAGCGCGCGCTGAAGATATGCGATGCCCATCCCGAACTGGGATTGGACCGTCGTTTTATAGAGGAAGCAGCCATGCTCCACGACATCGGCATTTGCCGTTGCGACGCTCCCGGCATTGAATGCTTCGGCACCGAGCCTTACATCTGCCACGGCCGCATTGGTGCCGCCATGCTTCGCGAGGAAGGACTGGAGCGCCACGCCCGCGTGTGCGAGCGCCACACCGGAGCCGGACTCACAAAAGAAGAGATCATCCGCCAGAACCTTCCCCTGCCCCATCAGGACTTCTTGCCGGAAACTCTGGAAGAGAAGCTTATCTGCTATGCCGACAAATTCTACAGCAAGACGCATCCCGAACGTGAGAAGAGCTACGACAAGGCTCTCAAAAGCGTGGCCAAGTTTGGCGAAGCCGGCGCTAAGCGCTTCAAAGAATGGACAGCTCTCTTTGAACCCGAAAACGTTAAAAATTGAAACTATCAGCGACAAAAAACCAACGGTCAGGGGATTACTATCAACTTTTTTATAACTTTGCATCTTAATGAGACGCCTCGCCTTCATAATACTACTTCTCTCTGCTGCAATTTTTGTTGTGGCAGGCAATATGGTATCGCCGCAGAAACGCCGCGTGAAGGGTAAAGCTGTAACCGCTGACTCCGTACGCAATCCCAACGACACCACACAGATGGACTCGCTGGAGAAAGCCGTTTGGCTGCACAACAAAGCCGTCGACGACTCCATCCACCTCGACTCGCTCAACAAACAGAAGAAAAACAGCATCGAGATGCCCGTAGACTATACGGCCGATGACTCTCTGGTCTACGATGCCACGACCAAGATGGTTCACCTCTACGGCAAGGCCGACGTGAAATACGAAGGGATGGACTTGTCGAGTGAGAAGGTGGCTATCAGTATCGACAGCAGCATCGTCCATGCCACAGGTGTTATGGACACAGCCAAGAAAGCACTATCGGGCACGCCGGTCTTCAAGATGGGCAACGACTCCTATCAGAGCGACACCATCGCCTTCAACTTCAAGAGCAAGAAGGGACTCATCAACAACGTGAAGACCGAACAGCAGGAGGGCTACATCACCAGCCAGCTGTCGAAACGTATGGACAACGGCGACATCTACCTGCAGCACGGACGCTACACCACCTGCGACAAGGAACATCCCGACTTCTATATTGCCCTGAGCCGAGCCAAAGTTCGTCCCAACAAGGACGTCGTCTTTGGTCCTGCCTATCTCGTTGTGGCCGATGTTCCGTTGCCATTGGCCATTCCTTATGGCTTCTTTCCCTTCACCAAGCACTATTCCTCCGGATTCATCATGCCCACCTATGGCGACGAGAACGACCGCGGTTTCTATCTGCGCGACGGCGGATACTATTTTGCCATGAGCGACAAGTGGGACCTGAAGCTGCTGGGCGAAATCTACACCAAGGGCTCGTGGGGCGTATCGGCTGCCTCCAACTATAATAAGAGGTATAAGTTCAGCGGTTCGTTCTACTTCAGTTATCAGGACACAAAGACCGGCGACAAGGGTATGCCCGACTATTCTGAGCAGGAAAGCTTCAAGATACAGTGGAGCCACCGTCAGGACGCCAAGGCCAATCCTTACTCCACGCTGTCGGCAAGCGTCAACTTCGCCACGTCGAGCTATGAGCGCAACAACCTCAACAGCATGTACAACCCGCAGACGATGACGCAGAGTACGCGTACATCATCCGTGAGCTGGAGCACGGGCTTCTCCAGTCTGGGCCTAACCTTGAGCTCTTCGGCCAACCTGTCGCAGAACATGCGCACTAACGAGCTGAGCATGACGCTGCCCGACCTCAACGTCAACGTGTCGCGCTTCTATCCCTTCCGCCGCAAACAGATGGTCGGAAAGGAGCGCTGGTATGAGAAGATCTCGATGAGCTACACCGGACAACTGTCCAACTCTATCACCACCACCGAGGATCACATCCTCCACAGCGACCTGGCCAAGGAATGGCGCAACGGCATCCAGCACAACATCCCTATCAACGGGAACTTCACTCTGGCCAAATATATCAACGTGACGTTGGGATTCAACTTCACCGACCGCATGTATTTCAGCAAGGAGAACATGCAGTGGGACGATGCCACGCAAGCAGTGGTAACAGACACTACCAACGGCTTCTACAACGTCTACAACTGGAGCGCCAGCGTCGGTGCCAGCACGAAGTTCTATGGCATGTACATCCCCAACCACAAGATCTTCGGCGACAAGATTATGGCTGTCCGCCACGTCTTCACGCCTACGGTCAGCTTCTCTTACGCCCCCGACTTCGGCAACAAGTACTATGAGACCTATCAGCGCACCAACGCCGACGGCACGGTGGAGCTGGTGGAATACAGTCCCTATCGCAACAGTCTTTATGGCGTACCGGGAAGAGGCAAGACGGGAAGCATCAACATGCAGGTGAGCAACAACATCGAGATGAAAGTCAGAAGCGACAAGGACTCTACCGGCGTCAAGAAAATCAGCATCATCGATGAGCTCGGCGCACAGATGAGCTACAACTTCGCCGCGAGCTATCACAGATGGAGCGACCTGTCGACAAACCTGAGACTGAAATGGTGGAAGAACTATACCTTCAACCTCAATGCCGTGTTTGCCACCTATGCCTACGAACTTGATGCCAACGGACATCCCTATGTGGGCAACCACACGGAGTACAGCAAAGGCCGCTTCGGCCGTTTCCAGGGTATGAGCCAGAACATCTCGTTCACGCTGACTCCCGACAAGCTGAGAAAACTCTTCGGTGGCGGCAACAACGATGACGACAATAAGAACAGCGATGACAACGACGACGATGAGGGCGTAGACACCAACATCGAGAGCAACGTCGACGAGGACCTCATCAAAGGGCAGCACGGCGCAAAGAAGAAGTCGGGCGGCAGCAAGGCCGAGACCGACGACGACGGCTACATGCGCTTCTCAATGCCTTGGTCGCTCACCTTCGGCTACGGCGTAACGATGCGCGAGAACACCAGCGGCAAGTTCAACACCAAGAGCATGCGCTATCCTTACAAGTTCACGCAAACGCTCAACGTCAGCGGCAATATCCGCATCTCCGACGGCTGGAACATCTCCTTCTCTTCTGGCTACGACTTCGACAACCACGCCTTGTCAATGACGACGGCCTCGCTTCAACGAGATCTCCACTGCTTCAACATGAGTTGTTCTGTCGTGCTGAAGCCTTATACGAGCTACAACTTCTCGTTCCGCGCCAACGCCTCAACGCTGATGGACGCCTTGAAGTACGACAAGCGCAGCGGATACAGCAATGCCGTTCAGTGGTATTAATGCTACATACATTATTATAGTTCTAACGGATTCATCCTCCGTAAACAGAAAATAAAATGGTTCACCCGACATATCGAGTGAACCATTTTATTTTCTACGCTTCTTTTCAGCCACATGTCCTCTGCAATCCTATGTTATTAAACCAACGATTACAGGCAATTACTCACTTCCATACCATTGGCATCTGGGACATTCATCGATTGTTACTGTTTTACCACCGAGTGGTAATGTGTTTACCACCGAGCGGTAATCTGTTTACCACCGAGCGGTAATCGTTTTACCACCGAGCGGTAATCCCGTAAACAAGCACAATTCGAGCTGGAACTATGCGCATATCGAAGGGGAAACATGGGCAAATCGAACATGGATTACGCACAAAACCGATTGATATAGCCCGTAGCCTTCCCCTTTGCAGCCGAAAAATTATGGATTATGAATTCGTAGCTTTCCACCCTTGCAGCCGAAAAATTATGAATTATGAATTGTGAATTATGAATTAAATGAGTTCCATTCCCAGCTTGCGGCACTCCTCACGCATCTCATCGGGCCAAATGCTGGCCTGAATCTCACCGATATGGGCTTTGTGGAGCATCAGCATACAAAGGCGGCTCTGTCCGATACCGCCGCCGATACTCAAGGGCAACTTGTCGTTGAGCAACTGCTGATGGAAGTAGAGTTTCTCCCTATCTTCCTTCCCTTCAAGTCTCAGCTGGCGCAACAGACTCTCCTTGTCCACGCGAATACCCATAGAACTCAGCTCAAAGGCACGTTCCAAAATGGGATACCAGATGAGGATGTCGCCATTGAGTCCCATCTTGCCGTTTTCGCCCATCGTCGACCAGTCGTCGTAATCCGGAGCACGTCCGTCATGTTTCTTTCCGTCAGAGAGTTTACAGCCGATACCTTCTACAAAGACGGCCCCATACTTACGGCAGATGGCATTCTCGCGTTCCTTGGGCGATAGTGTCGGATACATGTCGAGAAGATCCTGAGCATGAATGAAATAGATATCCTCGGGCAGGAATGGCTTGATTTGCGGGAAGGTCTCATAGGTGAGATACTCCGTACGGCGCACGGCAGCATAGATTCTGCGCACCACGTCTTCCAGGAAGGCCACCTTGCGCTGATCTCGAGTGATGACAGCCTCCCAGTCCCACTGGTCCACATAGAGCGAGTGCAGGTTGTCCAGTTCTTCATCGGCCCTGATGGCGTTCATGTCGGTATAGATACCGTAGCCCGGCTGGATTTTGTATTCGGCCAGCGTGAGTCGTTTCCATTTGGCCAGCGAATGCACCACCTCCGCCTTGGCGTCGCCTAAGTCCTTGATGGGGAAGGTCACGGGGCGCTCAACGCCATTCAGGTCATCATTAATACCAAGACCTTTCATGACGAACAGCGGTGCGGTGACGCGCGTCAGGCGAAGCTCAGTTGCCAAGTTCTGCTGAAAGAAATCCTTTATCAGTTTAATGCCCTGCTCTGTCTGATGTTTGTCGAGCAGCGACTCGTAATGTTTTGGATAAATAATATTACTCATTCGTTCTTATTTAATCAATTTGGCATGCAAAGGTAGGAATTAAATATTAAACCGAAAACATTTTAATCAATTATTGTTTCTTTTTGTAACATTTAAGAGGCAAAAGCAACAGTTGTGCTGCAATTCTTGGGGAGGTTCTGCGAGAGAAGTCCGCTATTTGTTTTTCCTGCAGCACTTATCCTTCCCGTCCAATCCAAGGCTGACATACAGTCCTACGAATCCACGCCAACCACGAAAAAAACAATCCGTTTGTTTTGTTCTTCGGCCGATTTCTGCTACCTTTGCACTTAAATCAAAAAGACATGCCAAACAAATTCAACGGTTTCTGGTCGTTTGTTTCCCATTATAAGTACGCTATCGTCATTATCGTGGGCACACTCGTTGTTGTATTCTTCGACGAGAACAGCGTGATGAAGCGCATACAGCTCGACCTGCAGATTGACGACTTGGAAGACGAAATCAGTTCCTACAAACAGCGCAATGCCGACAATGTCAGACGCTTGTATGAACTCAAGCGCAATCCTGCCGCAATAGAGAAGATAGCGCGCGAGCAATACTTCATGAAGGCCGACAACGAGGACATCTATGTCTTGAGCGACGACAAGAAAGCTCCCGACCCCAACGACAAACTCACAGAAACAGACGATAACAATTAATCCAAGACTCTTAAAATGAAAGAACTCAATAAGTGGCAAAGCATCCTCTTCATCGTTGGCGGTTGCATAATGACGATCGGCGCCGTTGGCTTCATCGTTGTATTAGGCAACATCGACGTGCGACGCGTCTTCAGCTGGGTATACCTCGTAGGAGCGGTGTCCTTCTCCATCATGCAGACTTTCCAAAGCTATGAAGGCGTCAACTTCGTCATCCGCCGCCTCAAGCGCATCCAGGGAATTGCCAGCCTGCTCTTCATCATTGCTGGATTCTTGATGATCGACAATATGTGGGCCGTCACCCGTCCTTTCTTCAACAACGACATCGACTATCTCAACACCATGGGCAACAAATGGGTGCTGGCTCTGCTCATCGGAGCTATCCTCGAAATGTATACCGCCACACGCATATCGATGGAGTTGAAGAAGGAAAATACAAAAGAAGACAACGAATAGGCGATTCCCGTTTGAAAAAAAAACATAAAAGAAAGCCCTATTGAATTAATTTGAATAAAATTTCTTTTCTACTTAAATATTTGATATTACCTTTGTAATGATGAAATAAGGTTCAACATGAATAAAATTCTTTACGCATTTACAACCCTCTCTGCATTGTGCTTCGCATCATGTGCCAGCACCTATGATATAAAAGGTACGTCCAATGACTCCAATCTTGAGGAAAGCAAGATTTACCTCACTGTGCTGCACAACAACGAGCCCAAGAATATTGATTCCTGCGAAGTGGTTCACGGTCAATTCCAATTCAACGGCACCGTGGATTCCGTGCGCGTGGCCATGATTGGTCAGCTGCCTGTCGTGCTGGAGGAAGGTGAGATCACCGTAAAAGACGATAACACACAGAGTTCGGCTACAGGAACGCCACTCAACGACAAGCTCACTGGTTTTATGCGTAAATACCAGCAAATCATCAACCAGTATTCCGAACTGCAGCGCCGTCCCTATCAGGCCATGATGAACGGCGAGGATATGAATGCCGTACAGGTTGAGGTAGACAAGAAAAGCGACGAACTCAACGCCAAGATGGACAAGCTGCTCACGGGCTTCGTTACCGAGAACTTCGACAACGTGCTGGGTCCATGGGTATTTCTCAATGCCTGCTCCATGCGCTTCAACGGCGTTCCCATGACCGATGCTTGGGTGGAAGACATCATGAGCCGCGCCACCGACAAGTTCAAGAACAATCCGATGGTGAAAGACTACTATCAGAAAGCCCAGGAGAATGAGCGCATCATGAACGGTTCGGAACAGGCTCCCAACGGTCAGGCTCCCCAAGCCGCGCCTCCCACACCCCGACAGATGGCACAGCCAGCAGATTCCACAGCACGTTGATCACATCTAAAGATATGAACAGACATGACAACATTGATTTACGGCGGACGCATTGTGAATGAAGGCCGGACTTTCAGCGGTTCGGTCGTCATCGACAATGGCTTTATTGCCGATATTCAGGAAGGAAACATGCATCCCCGTGGCAACTACGATCATACTGTAGATGCCACGGGATGTTTCGTATTGCCCGGCATCATCGATGAGCACGTCCACTTCCGCGAGCCGGGACTCACCTCCAAGGCCGACATCGAGAGCGAAAGCCGCGCCGCTGCCTTCGGTGGTGTGACGTCCTATCTCGAAATGCCCAACACCGTTCCGCAGACGACGACCATCGAAGCGCTGGAACAGAAATGGCAACTTGCCTCCACGAAAAGCCACGTCAACTATGGCTTCTTCTTCGGGGCTACCAACACCAATGCCAATCTGTTCCAAAGTCTTGACCGGAGTCTCATCCCCGGCATCAAGCTCTTTATGGGATCCAGTACGGGCAACATGCTCGTCGACCGACGGGAGGCGCTCGACAGAGTATTCTCCGAGTCGGCACGGCTCCATCTGCCCGTGATGGCCCACTGCGAGGATACCGACATCATCAATCAGAACATGCGTGAGGCAAAAGCCACTCATGGCGACGATCCCGACATCAGCCTGCATCCCCTAATCCGTTCGGCCGAAGCCTGCTATGCCTCTTCAGAGAAGGCGGTGGAACTGGCCTGCCGCCACGACGCCCGTCTTCACATCGCCCATATCTCCACTGAGCGCGAACTGGCCTTGCTCGACAGCCCGTCAGGCAACGAGCTCCCGCAGATTACCGGTGAGGCCGTGCTGGCCCACCTGCTTTTCGACGAGAGCGACTATCAGCGATTGGGAGCGCTCATCAAGTGCAATCCCGCCATCAAGACAGCCGCCGACAAGCAAGCCCTGCGCCAGGCTCTAACGTCAGGACTCATCTTCGCCGTCGGCACCGACCACGCCCCACATCTTCTGGAAGAAAAACAGGGCGGTGCGGCAAAGGCAAAGTCGGGTATGCCCATGATTCAGTTTTCCCTGGTGAGTATGCTGCAACTGGTCGACGAAGGCGTGCTGAGCATTGAACGGCTGGTGGAACTGATGTGTCACAACCCCGTCCGACTCTTCGCCATCAACCGTCGTGGCTATCTGCGGCGCGGCTATCATGCCGACATCACCATCGTCAAGCCCCACACGGGATGGACGGTGACAAAGAAAGTGATACAGAGCAAATGCAAATGGAGTCCCGTGGAAGGCCGCGTCTACAACTGGCGCGTCGAACATACCTTCTGCAACGGACTGCACATATATAATAAAGGAATGTTTGCTCCCGACAGCAAAGGCGAGCAACTGCTGTTTGACAACCGATGAGAATGCGAAAAATACTCCGGTACAGTGTGGCCCAGCTCCGGCCCTACATCAACTGGATATACTTCTTTCACGCTTGGAGCATGAACGGAAAGCCCGAGGAGGAGCGGCAGTCGCTGCGCCGCGATGCCGAAGACCTGCTCTCCTCATGGCAGGGACGCTGTGAGGGGCGTGCCGTCTTCGCATTGTTTGATGCCAACAGCGACGGCGACGACATCGTGACCGACGACGGACGCATCCCGCTTCTGCGCCAACAGCACAGCGGCAGTGAGCCCAACCTTTGTCTGGCCGACTTCGTCAAGCCGCTCTCCATGGGAGAGAAAGACACCATTGGCGTGTTTGCAACAACCGTCGACGCACCGGTATCCGACGCGGCTTCCGACCCCTACGCCTCACTGCTGTCGCAGACGTTGGCCGACCGACTGGCAGAAGCCACAACCGAGCTGATGCATCTCGAGGTGAGACGCAACTATTGGGGCTATGCTCCCGATGAGCATCTCTCCATCGACGACCTTCTCTCCGAGCGCTTTCAGGGCATACGTCCCGCCGTGGGCTACCCCTCAATGCCCGATGCCAGCATGAACTTCGTCTTCGACTCGCTCATCGACTTCTCGTCCATTGGCATCAGCCTCACCGAGAGCGGCATGATGTTGCCCCATGCCAGTGTGTCGGGTCTCATGTTCGCCCATCCAAAGTCCAGGTACTTCACCCTTGGTCCCATCGGTGAGGATCAGTTAAAAGATTACGCACGGCGCCGCGGTAAGTCAGCCGACGAACTGCGGCGTTTCCTGCAAGCCAATTTAAACAACAATTGATTTGATACACAGGATTCTCATACCACTGTTGCTTTCCATCATCCTGCCAGAGATTTACCTCGATTGGCATTTTCTGCGCAGGCGTTTCCGCCAGCATCCCTGGTGGCGGCTCGTTTGGTGGCTGCCGACGCTGGTGATGGTGGGCTATACGCTTGTCATGGCAAGCCTGCGCACATTTGCCCCGACCGACGTGGTATGGCTGAAAGTGTATATGGGACTCTTCGCCTTTACGTCAGGACCGAAGCTGTTCTTCTCCATATTCTCGCTGATTGGATATGGTGTAAAGCGGGTCTTTCGCACAGCCTACAACTATGGCAACGTGCTGGGAATCTTTGTAGCCATTGCCGTCGTCGTATCCTACTTCTACGCCTGCGTCTATGGCATACGGCAGTTTGTAGTGAAACACGTAGAGCTGGAGTTTGCCGACCTTCCGCCCGCCTTCAACGGCTACCGCATCGTGCTCTTCTCCGATGCCCACGTAGGCTCTTTCCACGGACGCAACAAGCGCCTGCTCCGACGCGACTTGGACAGTATCAATGCGCAGCATGCCGACATGATAGCTTTTACGGGCGACTTGGAGAACTTGCAGCCATCTGAAATCAAGCCCTTCGTGGGAGAACTCTCGAAACTGAAAGCCCGCGATGGCGTCTTCTCCGTGCTTGGCAATCACGACTATAGCTTCTATATCACGGCCGACAGCGCTGTGAAGGCGGCCAATGAGCGCGAGACGCAGCAGCTGGAGCGCGCCTGCGGCTGGCAACTCCTGCAGAATGAGCACATAATCCTGAGGCGTGGTGGCGACTCTCTCGTCATTGCCGGCGAGGGCAACTACGGCGCTGGCGTCTTTCCCGACCGCAGCGACCTGCATGCCGCGCTGCACGGAGTGAGCAAACAGGCCTTCGTCGTGATGCTGCAGCATACGCCGAAAGCCTGGCACAGCGACATTCTCCCCCACTCCAACGTACAGCTCACGCTGAGTGGACACACCCACGGCGGTCAGATGAGCCTATTCGGACTCCGCCCCACCGAGATCCACGGCGATCCAGACTTTGGATTATACAGTGAAGGCGGCAGACGGCTCTATGTCACGGGCGGCATAGGCGCGCTGGTGCCTTTCCGGTTCAACATGCCCGCCGAAAAAGTAGTAATTACCTTAAAACAAAAACGATGAAATATCTCTATCGCATCTATCAACTGGTGGTCTTCGCGCCGCTATTCATCCTGATCTCACTGGTCATCTCCATTATCACCGTATTGGGATGCACCTTGGGCAACGGCCATTTCTGGGGTTATTATCCAGGCCGCTACTGGGCACGCTGCGCCATCCGCCTGCTCTTCCTGCCCGTGAAAGTGACCGGACGGGAGAACCTCAAGCCAGGACAGAGCTACGTCTTCGTGGCCAATCACCAGGGAGCGTTCGACATCTTTCTCATCTACGGTTTCCTGAACCGCAATTTCAAGTGGATGATGAAATATCAGTTGGGCCGTATTCCCTTTGTCGGCTACGCGGCCAAATGCGCCCACCACATTTTTGTCAACAAAGGTGGAGCCAGCAAAATCCGCAAGACCTACGAGCAGGCACGCGAGATTCTGCGCGAAGGTATGTCGCTCGTTGTCTTTCCCGAAGGAGCCCGCACCTTCAATGGTCACATGGGCACGTTCCGCCGCGGAGCCTTCATGCTGGCCGATGAACTGCAGCTCCCGGTCGTTCCGCTCACCATCAACGGTTCGTTCAATGTCATGCCCCGTATGCGCGACATGCATTTCGTCATCTGGCATCCCCTGACGCTCACGATTCACGAGCCCATAGAGCCTCAGGGCAAGGGCCGCGACAACATCCTGCGCATGGAAAAACTCAGCTATGATGCGGTGATGAGCGGTCTGGTGCCCGAGTACCAAAGCTACCGGGAAAACCCCGATCAATAAACTTTTGAACGATAGGAGAACTACGATTCCGGAGAAAAAGAAAAATAATGATCTTTTATTTCCACTTTTCTAATAATATTCGTAACTTTGCAATATTAAATTTCAGTACGAGATGAATTCCAGCGATTCAATTGTCATTATACCGACCTATAATGAAAAAGAGAATATAGAGAAGATAATCAGGGCCGTCTTTGGTCTTGAGAAGTGCTTTCATATCCTTGTCATCGACGACGGAAGCCCCGACGGCACGGCCAGCATCGTAGAACGGCTGATGAACACCGAGTTCAGCGACCGTCTCTTCATCATCAAGCGCAAGGGCAAACAGGGATTGGGCACAGCCTACATCACCGGTTTCAAATGGTCGCTGGAACACAAATACGACTACATCTTCGAGATGGACGCCGACTTCAGCCACAATCCCAACGATCTTCCACGCCTCTACCATGCCACTCACGACGAGGGCTACGACGTGGCCATTGGATCGCGCTATGTCAGTGGTGTGAACGTTGTCAACTGGCCCATCGGCCGCGTACTGATGAGCTATTTCGCATCGCAATACGTGCGCATCGTCACCGGATTCAAGGTGCACGACACAACAGCCGGATTCGTGTGCTACCGCCGCCGCGTGCTCGAGACGATTCCCCTTGACCAGATTCGTTTCAAGGGCTATGGTTTCCAGATAGAGATGAAATTCACGGCCTATAAGATTGGCTTTAAGATTAAAGAGGTCCCCGTGGTGTTTGTCAACCGGCGCGAGGGGACGAGCAAGATGAGTGGTGGCATATTCAGCGAAGCTTTCTTTGGCGTCATGCGCTTGCGTATTGACGGTTGGTTCAGGAAATATCCCAAAATCAAAGAATAGCCCCAATTGACCACACAAGAGTTTCTATCCCTCTATGCCAAGGCTCCACAGACAGGAGCTCTTCTGAAAGCACTTACCGACGACTCCATCCGCACAGTCTCTTTAGGCGGACTGCAGGCATCGGCAAGTGCTGTCTTGTTTGCTGCCGTTGCCCAAAAGATGAGGGGGGAGGCGGTTTTCATCCTTCAAGACGCCGACCAGGCCGGATATTTCTACCACGACCTCACGCAACTCATTGGCAACGACAACGTTCTCTTTTATCCCTCTTCGTATAAGCGTGCCGTGAAGTACGGGCAGCGCGACTCGGCCAACGAGATTCTGCGCACCGAAGTTCTCACCCGTCTCTCGTCGCGCGACGCCAACGCAGCATCTTCTTTATATATTGTGACCCATCCAGAGGCCTTATCCGAGCTGGTGGTGTCGCAAAAGCATCTCGACGAACGGCGCATCACGCTCAAGCGCGGACAACGGGTGGACATCATCGACGTGGAACACAAGATGCGCGGGTTCGGATTCACCCAGGAGGACTACGTCTACGAGCCCGGACAATTCGCCGTGCGTGGCAGTATCCTCGACGTTTATTCCTACAGTTGCGAACTCCCCTACCGTATAGACTTCTTCGACGACGAGATCGACAGCATCCGCACTTTCGAGGTTGAGGACCAGCTGTCGAAGGACCTTTGCCAGGAAATCGTTATTGTGCCTGAGCTTGCCCAGATCAAGAGCGATAAGATACCGTTTCTTTCTCTGTTGGAAAAAAATTCCATTGTCGTTGCCAATGACTTCGACTTCATTCGCCAGACCATTGGTCACACCTATGAGGAAGGATTCTCCTCGCAGGCCCTCACCGACCGCATGGCGGGTGCAACGGAGATGGAACAGCAGGCCATCAAGGACGAGCTGAAGAGCGAGAACACGCTGATGCCCCTTTCGGCATTCGACCAGTCCATGATGCCGTTGCGGCTGGTAGAGCTGAGCAACGACGCGAAGAAGGACGCCCAGGCCAAACTGCGCTTCAACATCTCGCCGCAACCCTTGTTCCACAAGAATTTCGACTTGCTCAGGCAGACGATTGAAAGCTACCTGATCAAGAACTATCATATCTACGTCCTTGCCGACAGCCAGCGTCAGCAAGAGCGGCTGCGCGATATCTTCAACGGCATGGATGAGTCGGGCGAGACGATGACTCTGCAAAACGGTGAATGGTCGCAGCGCCCCATTGAGTTCACGCCCGTAGAGAAGACCATCCACGAGGGCTTCATCGACAACACACTGAGGATTTGCTGTTTCACCGACCATCAGATCTTCGACCGCTTCCACAAATACAGTCTCAAGAGCGACCGTGCCCGCAGCGGAAAGATGGCGCTCACGATGAAGGAACTGCAGGAGATGGAGCCCGGCGACTTCATCGTCCACGTGGATTATGGTATCGGCAAGTTCGGCGGCCTTCTCCGCGTCCCCACCGACAAGGGATTCAAAGAGGTCATCCGCATCATCTATCAGAACAACGACAAGGTGGATGTCTCCATCCACTCGCTCTATAAGATCAGCAAGTACCGCTCCAGCGAGACCGGTCAGCCGCCACGGTTGAGTGTACTCGGCACCGGAGCCTGGGACCGCATGAAGGAGCGCGCCAAGAAGCGCATCAAGGACATTGCGCGCGACCTCATCAAGATCTATGCCAAGCGACGCTACGAGAAGGGATTCGCCTTCAGCCCCGACTCCTACTTGCAGCGTGAGCTCGAGGCCAGTTTCTTTTACGAGGACACGCCCGACCAGCTGAAGGCCACGCAAGACGTCAAGGCCGACATGGAAAGCGCCCACCCCATGGACCGTCTCATCTGCGGCGACGTGGGCTTCGGAAAGACGGAGGTGGCCATTCGGGCTGCCTTCAAGGCTGCCTGCGACTCCAAGCAGGTGGCCGTGCTCGTCCCGACAACGGTCCTGGCCTATCAGCATTATCAGACTTTCACCCGTCGGCTTCACGACTTCCCCGTGCGCGTGGACTATCTTTCACGCTCGCGCTCAACAAAGCAGACCCACCAGGTACTCGACGATTTGGCCGCGGGAAAGATCGATATACTCATCGGCACCCACAAGCTCATCGGCAAGGCCGTGAAATGGCACGACCTCGGATTGCTTATCATCGATGAGGAGCAGAAGTTCGGCGTTGCCACAAAGGAGAAGTTGCGCAAGCTCAAGACCAACGTCGACACACTCACCATGTCGGCCACGCCGATTCCCCGTACGCTGCAGTTCTCGCTTATGGGAGCACGCGACATGAGCATCATCCGCACTCCGCCGCCCAACCGCTATCCCATCCAGACGGAACTGACAACCTTCAGCCACGAGGTTATCGCCGACGCCATCAACTTCGAGATGAGCCGCAATGGGCAGGTCTATTTCGTCTGCAGCCGCATCAGCAACTTGCAGGAGATGGCCAATCTCATCCATAAGTATGTGCCCGACTGCCGGGTTGCCATCGGTCACGGTCAGATGAATCCTGAGGAGCTGGAGAAAATCATCCTCGGCTTCATGAATTATGACTACGACGTCTTGCTCTCCACGACCATTGTGGAGAACGGTATCGACATCCCCAATGCCAATACCATCATCATTGCCGACGCACAGCGCTTCGGGCTGAGCGACCTCCACCAGATGCGCGGCCGCGTGGGACGCAGCAACCGCAAGGCATTCTGCTATCTGCTGGCCCCGCCCAAGAGCGTTCTGCCCGTTGACGCGCGCCGGAGACTTGAGGCTCTGGAGAATTTCTCCGAACTGGGAAGCGGATTCAACCTTGCCATGCAGGATCTCGACATCCGTGGAGCCGGCAACTTGCTCGGTGCTGAACAGAGCGGATTCATGGAAGACTTGGGCTACGAGACCTATCAGAAGATATTGAGTCAGGCCGTGACCGAACTCAAGAACGACGAGTTCAGCGACCTATATACCGAGGAGATGGCCCAGGGAAGAGAGTTCAGCGGCGACGAGTTCGTAGAGGATTGCAACATCGACAGCGACTTGCAGATGTACTTCCCAGACACCTACGTGCCTGGAAGCGGCGAGCGCATGCTGCTCTATCGCGAACTGGACAACATTGAGGACGACCGCACCCTCGAAGACTACCGCAAACGCCTCATCGACCGCTTCGGTCCGATACCAGAAGAAGGCGAGGAACTCCTGCGCGTGGTGCTCTTGCGCCGGCTGGGCAAGCGACTGGGCTGCGAGAAGATCTCGCTGCGCGGAGGCAAGATGGTGATGCAGTTTGTCTCCAACCCTCTCAGTGCCTACTATCAGAGCAAGGCTTTCGATAAGGTGCTCAACTACATCGGGCGCAATCCGCGCCGCTGCGCTATCAAGGAAGTCAAGGGCCGCCGCCTCATGCACGTGGACCATATAGCCACAGTGGCCGACGCCGTTGACGTACTGAAGAATATTGACGAAGACAACAAAGGAAATAACAAGAAATGAAAATAGTCAACGCCCAGCGTTCCTGGGCTTCCTGGATCGCCTCCCGCATTATGGAGGCCATGACTGACGAATGCTGTCTGAATCTGACTGGTCCCCGACAGGGACTGGCCTCCTTCCACCATCTCATGACCGACCTTGTGGAACGGACCGACACACAGTACAGCTATCTCAACACGCTCGTTGCCCTTAGTGACGATGACGAACTGGCCGGCATCTGCGTCAGCTACGACGGCGCATCGCTTTTGCGGCTCAGAAAGCCCTTCATCGATGAATCGCTCAAACGCTTTGGCATGGACCATAGCAACATGAAACCTGAGACTGAAGAAGGCGAGCTCTATCTTGACAGCCTCTGCGTCGATGCCAACTTCCGCCACTGCGGAGTGGGCACAGCTCTGCTTAAGGCATCTATCGACAAGGCACGCCGGCTGAAGCTGCCCAAGGTGGGACTGCTCGTAGACAAAGGCAATCCGAAAGCCGAGCGCCTCTACCGCTCTCTCGGCTTCGAATACGTTGGCGACTCAGAATGGGGTGGTCATCCCATGCGCCATCTTCAATACGACCTTGCCCGTCCTTGAGGGGACTTATGGAGTCCATTTACATAGATTTCAAAGGAAATTTCGCAAAATAATATAGAATAATGAACTGAGGGAGTCAAATTAGATAATTTTAAGTCTTTTTTGGAAGAAAAATTATCTTTTTTCGGATTATTATTGTTATATTTGCAACTGAAAAGAGCAAGAAAGCCGATTTCGAGACCAAACAAAAGAAAAAAGAAACGGCAATTGCTCCTTAACATAAGTTTGACATAAAGTTTTTTAGAAGTGAATATATAGTTTGTAATAGTGGTAATAGTAACAGTAGTGAAGGTATTTCGTCGTGAGGACGGGATACCTTTTTTTTAGTTCATTTCTAGTTTCTGTAGTGACGAATAGCCTTACGGACGATGTCCCATCATCGTAGTTCAGAAACTCGAAAAATTGATTTCTTGATGCTCAGATAGGAGGTTTTTAAGAAAAAATAAGAAGATTCAGCTAACGTCCCATCAGTGCAAACAAAACGTAGCAAGTAATCGGCAAACGCCCGAAATTCCATTATTTTTAGAGCTCAAACAGCCTATATAAGGCCAGTTTCAAGAACTTCCGCATTTAAACTTTACAGACTCTCTTTGCGTCAAATAAGCAGTTTAATCAATAAAAAGATTAGGAATATGAAGAAATTGATGATGACCGCCATGTTGATGCTTGCGATGACAGCAGCCATGGCACAGAGCAACAAACCTGCAAAGATGGACGCAGCAACCCTGACCGAGTTTCTCGTAAAGCAGCTGGGACTGAACAGCACTCAGAAGACGAAGGTGTCGGCTCTGAACAAGAAATACGAGAGCGTGCTCGGTGGTCCGGGCATGGGCGGTCCAGGCATGGGCGGACCGCGTCCTGAACGTGGAAACAGAGAGGGCAACAACGAGCAGCGCGGACAGCGCCCCGAGCTGACTGATAGCCAGAAGGCCGAGATGCAGCAGAGACAGACCCAGCGCCAGGCCTACGAGAAGGAACTGAAGGGCATCCTCACCGACGACCAATACAAGAGCTACCAGAACATGGGAAGACCTCAGGGCAACGGTGAAGAGCGCAACCATGAGAGCAGATAAGGATTAGAAAACTTCAGGATAACAAAACAGGATAACAAAATTTATAAAGAATAAGGATTATGAAGAAGATTATTTTGATGTCATTGGCTCTTGCAGCCGTCATGGGTGCCCACGCACAGTCATCATTGACCTCAACACTGGCAAAGGAAGCTGCCAAGACAGCACTGAGCAGTGCTGTCAGCAAGGTCACCGGCAACGCAACATCAAGCACTTCGTCAGTCAGCGACGCTCTTTCGGCAGCCAGCAAGGTAAGTTCTGTGGTCAGCAAGGCCCAGTCTGCTGCCAACACGATAAAGACCGTCAGCAGCGTTGCCAAGGCTACCGGTACCACATCGGCATTGACAAGCGCAGCTAAGACTGCGGCCACCAATGCCGTGAAGGCAGAAGCCTCCAGCTTGGCCGAGAACGCCGTGGAGAAAGCACTGACATCAGCAAGCACTAGCAGCGCAAGCACTGCAAGCAAGGCTGCGGCAACGAAGAAAACTGCGACAACGAAGACAAAGAAGAAGAGCTCTAAGAAATAAGCCCAACTGCCTCTATTCGGACATCAATAACGCCGAATGGATTTTATGCGAGCGAAGCAAAGCAATTCTATGTCCGAAGGACAATTTTCTGTTGTGAGCAGGCTTGTTGCCGAAGGCATGGGGATAAGTCCGGTCGGCCAGGCGCGAGCTTGCTCGCAAGCCATGCCGACCGGGCTTAGACCCAATGCGACGGCAGGAGCGGAAGCCTGCTCACAACCATTTTCCTCAAATATCATCACCCACAGTATTTTTCCAATGCGCCGTTTTTTGGCTGCGGGGCAATAGCCTATCATCCTCATGCTTTGGACGCTATGATAGTCCGTATTGAGAAAGCTGTCAGAGCAGTTGCAGGTCAACAGGGCAACGCACAAAGACAATATTGTGATATTATTATATCTCTGTCGTTTTAGTATTTATACGCCACCAAGGGCCGCAAGGCGTCATTAGCACCTTTGGCGGGAAAGGGTAATTCTTTGTCAAGCGCTACCTGTGTAAAAGTCTAACAGTCATCAACAAAAGTCTGGAAAAATTTTGCGTTGTCTCTGTTTTTTATTACTTTTGCATTCGCATTATAATTGGACCCCTAGCTTAGCTGAATAGAGCGTCAGATTCCGGTTCTGAAGGTCGTGGGTTTGAATCCCACGGGGTTCACGGTAAGGTTGGCTAAATGGCCAACCTTTTTTTGTGCAGAAACAATTATCAACACTCTCTTTCTACTGAATAATGGATTGCTGACAACTGAGAGCAGAACTGCTGACAGCTGAGAGCAGAACTGCTGACAACTGAGAGCAGAACTGCCGACAGCTGTCAGCAAACATTAGCTCTCGGAAATGAAAGGTACTAATCCAGATTATCAACAGGCAAATAAAAAGAAACCGGGCCAACGAAACTCTTGCTTCGTTGGCCCGGTGATTATACTAAAGTTGTTGTTGTCTACTTGACTATTCTGCGTGGTCGCGCTCGATGTAGGCAATCACGGCTCCCTTACTGATCTTGGAGCCTTGCTTGGCATTGATCTCTACAAGTTTGCCACCCAGGTCGGCCGGTACGGCCACGAATTCACCCCATGAGGTGAGGATGTAGCAGAACACGTCGCCTTCCTTGTACTCCTTGCCGATGTAAGGCTCAACGGCGGGAGCTGCCTCACCGTCGCCCTGGAACTCCCAGAACACCTGTCCCTTGACAGGAGCCACGATAGCGTCGGCCTTTGCGTGCTTGTAGGCTGCGGCCTCCTCGGGAGTCATCTTTGCGCCCATCTTGGCATCTTTCTTAGCCTGCAGGTCGGTCAGGAAGTTCTTCTTGGCCTGACCGCTCTTGTAGTTGCGATACTGCTCGGGATGCATAGCAAGCTCGAAGAGTTCCTCATCGTCCTTGCCGTAGTCCCAACCATTCTCGTCCATCTCCTTACGGAAGTCGGGCAGAGCGTCCTTGAGCAGAGTGTGAGGATCAGCATCGGTGAACTCGCGTCCCTGCTTTTTGGCCAGTTCCTTCAGCTCGGGAGCAATCTCGCCGGGCACCTTACCGCTCTTGCCGAGAATCATACCCCACATCGAGTCGTCCATCATCACGAAGCGGCCCTTGCCCTGCTCCATGGTGAGGAGGTTCATCAGGGCGATGTTCTTCGTATATTGTGAGAACGGCGTCACCAATGGAGGATAACCCACACGAGGCCACACGTAAGCCACCTCGTCGAAGAGCTTGATGAGCAGGTCGTCCATAGAGAGTTCTTCCTCGCCCTTCTTCTTGCGGAGGTTGTTGATAGTAGTGCGCATGCCACCCAGATCGGCCATCATGGAACCCATCATGCCGCCGGGCAGACCGCAGGTGAGCAGGAGGGAGCTCATCACCTTGTTCTGCGGGTTGATGAAGTAGCCCAGCCACTCATCGATGAACTCCTGCGTGAGGGCGCGTGCCTTCATGTAGGCCTTCATGTTGATGTCGGCCACCTCGAAGCCTTCGTGCTTGAGCATGCTCTGCACGGAGATGACATCGGGATGCACCTTACCCCAAGAGAGAGGCTCGATGGCTGTATCGATAACGTCGGCACCATTGTTGCAGACTTCCAAAATAGAAGCCATGCTCAGTCCGGGACCGCTGTGGCCGTGATACTCGATGATGATGTCGGGATGCTTCTCCTTGATCATCTTGGTCAGCTGACCAAGGAAAGCGGGCTGACCGATACCGGCCATATCCTTCAGACAGATTTCCTCTGCACCGGCCTCAATTTCCTGGTCGGCCAACTTGCTGTAATACTCCAGCGTGTGAACGGGAGAAGTGGTGATGCAGAGCGTGCCCTGCGGGGTCATGCCGGCCTCTTTGGCCCAACGGATGGAGGGAGCGATGTTGCGGATATCATTCAATCCATCGAAGATTCTGGGGATGTCTACACCCTGAGCATGCTTCACCTGATACATCATCCGGCGCACATCGTCGGGCACGGGATACATACGCAGCGCATTCAGACCGCGGTCAAGCATATGTGTCTTGATGCCTACCTCGTTGAAAGGCTTGCAGAATGCACGCACGGCATCATTAGGATTCTCGCCTGCAAGCAAGTTGACCTGCTCGAAAGCGCCACCATTGGTTTCTACTCGGGAAAAACACCCCATGTCAATAATGGCAGGGGCTATACGCTCCAGCTCATCCTTGCGGGGCTGAAACTTACCGCTACTCTGCCACATATCCCGATAAACGAGACTGAACTGAATCTTTTTTTTCATATTTAGATTAAATTCCTAATCTGTATTAATAAATAAGTTTTTGTCTGCCATATCTATAAAAGGCAGGTTAGATAAGTACGGGCTACAAAATTAGACAAAAAAAATGGAATTCTGCTGATTGTGGTTGTTTTTTTATGATTTATAACGAATTAGTTGACATAGGTGCAGTCATTCTTGCTTGCAGAACAAAACAGAAGAGTACTCTGAAAGCGCTCAGAAGATGACGAAAAAACCTGTTGCCAATATTCGTTGGGATACCTCTGCCCTACCCTCACACTGCATGGTAATCTGAAAGCAGACGAGTCACGACGGATCAGATCACGACCGCCGTTCCGCTCGTGGCCACCATCATCATGGAGTTGTGGCTGCCGATGGTCTCATAGTCGATGTCGATACCCACGACAGCATTGGCACCCAAAGCTGCAGCACGGTCACTCATTTCCTTCAAGGAAGTGTCCTTCGCCTCGCGGAGAACGTTCTCATAGCTTCCGCTTCTGCCGCCAACAATGTCGCGTACGCCAGCAAGGAAATCCTTCACAAAATTGGCACCGATAATGGTCTCTCCAGTAACGATACCTTTGTACTCCTTAATCACTTGACCTTCAATGGTCGGGGTTGTTGATAAAAGCATAAGATGAAATTAGATGATTGTTCAATATTTTCGGTGCAGCCACTTCATGATGACATCCACGACATAGGCTTGCTCGTCGGCTGTGAGCTGGCGACCTTTGGGTATGCCATGCCACTTCTGAAGACAGTTGCGTTAACAGCAGCCCGTGGCATGCTGCGCGATGAATGGAGGGAAGATGCCATGGCGCATGGGCGTCTGGCGGCCGTCGTTGGCAATATAAGCGGGAGCCAGCCTGCGGGCTATGACTTGGGCCGTATCTCTCCTCAGCTTGGCCCAGCCTTTCTCCTCTATATAGCTACGGTCCTTGGCGTTGAGATAAAAACTGCTTCTGAACTTTGATTGAGCCAGGCGCTCGAAGAGGTCGGTAAAATCCATTTTCTGAGGGGGCTGTAGCTCCGTCGGCTGACCATCGAGGCTACAATTTTCATCCTCATCGGGCTCGAACCCCGGAAGATCAAAGAAGCTGCCTTCAAGCTCATCACGACTTTTCATACCGACCTACTCCGTTTGCTCCAAAGCTTTCTTCGATAGCTGGTCGGCTATCTTCTTGGCTTTCTTGTTCACCTCGCCGATGTTCTTCTTCTTGTAATAGCTGCGTGAGGCGCCATCGCTGCTCAGCACCAGCGAGTCGCCATCGAGATAGGCGATATCGCACGTGTCGTTGTGAAGATTCACCACCGTCATGTTTCCTTTGCTGTCCTCTTTAGGCGTTCCGCTGACGATGATGAACTTGCCATTCCAGATATGCCAAGCCGTGAAATAGCCCAACGCAGGATAGACCACCGGGCTCTCGTCGGCCACCGAGGGATCCTCGCGGATATAGCCAACGCTCTGTGCCATCCAGTTTTGCTTCACCCAGAAACCGTATTCGCGGGGGATGTAATAGGTCTGCTTCAGCGAGTCGGGCATGGCTGCCAGCTTTCGGGCCTGCTCGCGGTTGCTCATGTTGGTGAAGTCCTTGAGTTTTGGCATGACAATGTAGCACCAGATGCCCATCAGGTCTTCCAAGTCGATGACGAGTGTGGCCTTCTTCTTGTCGTTGGGATCCAAAACCAGCGCCAAGCGGTCGCCAATGCTCACCTTGCCACGAATATTTCCCGCGCGGGTGGCATCGAGAATGTTGTAAGTGACGGGATCACTGTTGTCGAGGGGAAGCAGTACGATCACCGTATCGTTGCAACCCTCGCAAGCCAGTCCATAGACGGTCTTGTCGCCCTTCATCGTCGTAGTGAGCAGTTTCTCTTGTTTTTCCTTGGGCTTGAATGTACTGTTGGAATTGAAAACCACATCAAGGACACAAAACAAGACAAACAGTCCCAGTATCGTGTAGACAATGTATTTCTTCTTCATTGTTTCAAATTATTTTTCCATTTCTGCATCAATCAGACAAGCCTGACAGGCGGACGGCAGTCCTGCCACTGTTATAGACTTACCTCAAAGACCGCTGCAAAGTTACAAAAAATCATTTAAAAACATTTTTTACGACAACATTTTTAGTTTAGAGGGCGATAAAAAAGTTGATTGCTCACACATTGCCCAATTTCACTCGCTTGATACCTTCTTCTTTGGCTATTGCCCGGGCCTGTTCCAGTTCGGCCAACGGCGTCGGCTGCAAGTCAGGCATTCTGTACTGCGGGAAGAAGCGCGTGATGTGGAGCGGCACATCGGCAAATCCGTTCTCCACCAGCCAATGGCACATGGCGCGCGTCATCTTTGGGTCATCATTAACGGTCGGGATGAGCAGATGGGTGATCTCCAGCCACACGCCGGCTTCCCGGACGGCCTTCAGCGTGTCAAGCACTGGCTGCAGCGAAGCCCCGGAGACCTGATGATAGATAGCGTCGCTGAAGGATTTCAGATCGATATTTGCTGCATCCAGGTATGGCAGCAAATCCTGCAGGGGCTTCTGACATACGTAGCCAGCTGATACGAGGATGTTTCTCATACCGGAGTCGTGGGCCAGCCGGGCCGTGTCGCGCATGTATTCCATCCACGTGAGCGGCTCGGTGTAGGTATAGGCTATCTGATCCTGATGGTAGCGGCGGGCCAACTCTATCAAGCCCTCTGGCGAAAGGTCCTCCGAAGGCACATCAGAGGGTCGGACCTGAGAGATGTCGTGATTCTGGCAGTTCTTACAGGAGAGATTGCATCCCGTGCAGGCTATCGACAGGCATTCGCTGCCCGGATGATACCAAGCCAGCGGTTTCTTCTCGATGGGGTCGATGGTCAGCGCACACGGATGACCGTAGGCCTCGCTATAGAGTTTTCCGTCACGGCAGACACGGCTGCGGCAGCGCCCACGGCCTCCTTCGGCGATGACGCAATGGTGCGGACAAAGGTCGCATCTTACTTTTCCATCATACAAAAGATGATAATATTCAGCCTCTTTCATTTCTTCTCCTCCTTGAAAATAATGGCTTCGTAGGTGTAGAGTTCGGCATCGCGCCATCCGTCCCATCCAATTTCTGCCTTGTCCTGGGCGCAATGACCCAGAAATTCCTCCTTGGTCCAGTTCACTTCCTGAGCCACTTGAGGCAGGAAGGTTCCGCTGTGATAGCCCTTGCGCATATAGATACCCTGACGGCCATACTGAAACTCGCTGATGTCGTGGATGCGCTTGAGGGGCGTGAGCACGGAGATTTCTATCTCTATACGGTCAAGTTCACTGATGTTGACCGGCATGAAGCGTGGATCCTCGGTTGCCGCGGCAACGGTCATTTCCTCTACTACTTTATATAAAGGTAGGTCGGAGCCGAAGTGGCCTATACATCCGCGCAGCCTCCCGTTCTCGTTGAGCGTCACGAAGGCTCCGCAGCGCTCTTTCAGCGCTGGCGAAAGACTTGCTGTGTCTGTGCTCCACGCTTTGTCGCCCCTGACGGCATTCTCTATCGTTCCACGTGCGATTCGAAGCAACTGCCTGCGGTCATCGGCAGACAAGGAGAATCCGCTCTCCTTCTTGCGAAGCGTGACAAAGGCATTGTAGCCCACCACTTCGTCTTTTCCGCCATAACGGCTGTCGCCCGAATTGCAATAATAGAGATGACGGCACTCTGCCGTGGAATCCTCTTCCGAGAGCATCGCATTGACCAGGATGCCGCAAAGGCCGCAGGCGCTCGTGGCAAGATTGTGGATGCCGGCCGAAATATTCTCGTTCACGGTCTTGGCTATTCTCCGCAAATCGCCACTGGCAACGGCATCTGCCGTACGCTTGTCCACGCGCACTGCATCGTCGTATTGGGGATAATGGCTGAAGTCGCTACTGATAACGAACAAGTTGCGCTCGTTGAACCACGGCTTGAGCGCTTCCGCAATCTCTTTAAGCCGGTCTGCCTGCAGCGTACCGATGATGATGGGCACGATGGGACTCTCGTTCTTCAGCCACACTTGCAGCATCGGCAACTGTACCTCCAGGCAGTGCTCGCTGGTGTGGGCCTGTGCCACATAGCTGAAGCAGCGGTTCTCTCTGTTGAGCTTCGCAGCCAGTGCCGTATCTACCTTGACGAGACCCAATGGAGTCTCGTAGTACTCGAAGGCATCATTGACCGAAGCGCCGTCGAAGGCAACATGATGACTGGGACCAATCAGGAAGATATGATCCCAACGGCCATCGCGCGGCAACTGGGCATAGCTCCATGCTGCGGCGTGGGCCGAGAACACATAGCCTGCGTGGGGCACAATGACGCTCTGAACAAACTGGTCCTCACCAACGACATTCTTCACGCCCTTGAAGCTTTCATCAATCATCGACCGGAGCGTATCGGCATCTGCGGGATAGAATTGGCCAGCAACGGCCATCGGTCTGACAGAAGGCTCCCGCAGGCCTTTGCTGCCACAAGACTGCGTATGTATCATAATGATAAGTATTAAAGTCAGAAGGATATTTCGACGCATGTTACTTCTGCTGTTTTCTTTGGCGTAAAGATAAAAAATTATGATGAGAACTCCAAGTTTTTCAACTTTTTTTCATAAACGCAAACATCCCTAATACCATATAGAAACAGTAAAGCCTCAGAACCGAATAGGATCTGAGGCCTTATCTCTTTGTTGACAGGAGGAATTAATCCTCTACAGGGCTGAAATCTTCCTTGCCTACGCCACACAGAGGGCAGGTGAAATCATCGGGAAGATCCTCGAAAGCTGTTCCGGGAGCAATGCCATTCTCGGGATCGCCTACTGCGGGATCATATATCCAACCACAAGTGTCACAAACGTACTTTTTCATAATTCAAAGAATTTGATAGTTATTGATAATTCGTATTCGGAAGCGAAGATAACAAATTTCTACCAATCAAGCAAGAAAACTATGGGATAAATGTTTGAAAATAGTTTTTTGTTGTTGTTAGCTTCGGATGAGCAATTGGAGAAACATTCACCTCAATACCTTATCAAACAACTAATTGGCTTAAAAAAGATGCCCATTGATTGAACAAATTTGGGCGTAACGAACAGAAAGCTTACCTTTGCAATCACAAAAAGATGTTTTAGGCGCATGAATAGGAAATAACAGCAAAGCACTGTGAAACAAAAGACTTTGAAACGACACAGACAAGCCGGAAGTCTGCTAATCAATCAAGGTCAACCAATTTGAAAAGAAGTCTGTGCAGACATTCACAAATAAAGAAAAATCGGTAAGTAGCAGTAGTACAACAAACAGATTGACTTAGGTCTCCATAAAGGAGACTTAAAAAAAGGATGTTAATTACGGGAGGCCTCGCGAGGCTTCCCTTTGTTATGTATCAGGCCAAAAATTGTAGCAAGAGTAACAATAAGATGTAAATCCTGTTAAGAACCTTCATCCACACAAAAAAAATATGGGGAAAAACTTTTTTTGTAATCGGTTTTATTATATATTTGCAATATCAAAATAATATCAATTCCAACAACTAGAAAATTACCATTATGGAGAAAAAAGAATTCGCCTTTATGGGCAAAGTAGAGAATGGATTTCTGATGTTGTTCGTTCTTCTTGCTCTGCTGATTGCGTCAGCAGTTCTCGTCGTAATCAATTCAGACTGCATCAATGCTTTTCAGATCTGCGCAGTCGTATTGGGGGTACTGATCTTCTTAGGTGCACTTTTCTGTATGAGCGGTTTCATGATGCTTGAGCCCAATACAGCACGCGTGATGATGTTTTTCGGAAAATACCGCGGCACATTCACAAAGACTGGATTCTTTTGGGTGAATCCCTTCTACAGCACGAAGAATCTCTCACTCCGTGCCCGCAATCTCGACGCTGAACCCATCAAGGTCAACGACAAGGCGGGCAACCCCGTGCTCATAGGACAGGTGTTGGTTTGGAAGCTTCACGACACCTATAGAGCCAGCTTCGAAGTGGATGCTAACGACAGCGCCATGGATTCAAAGCAGAGCCGCATGGCCTTCTATGAGAACTTTGTAAAGATCCAGGGAGATGCCGCATTGCGCAAAGTTGCAGGCGAATATCCCTACGATGAAGCCGACGGACAGGCATCAGAGCTTACGCTACGCGGTGGCGGAGAGACCATCAATAAAGAACTGGAGGAAGAACTTCGCAAACGCCTTGACCTGGCTGGCATAGAAGTGGTGGAAGCCCGCATCAACTACCTTGCATACGCACCGGAGATTGCAGCTGTCATGCTGCGACGCCAGCAAGCTTCGGCTATCATCATGGCCCGTGAAAAGATCGTAGAGGGGGCGGTGAGCATGGTGAAGATGGCTCTTGACAAGCTCTCGGAGGAAAACGTTGTTGAACTCGACGACGATAAGAAAGCGGCCATGGTGAGTAATCTGATGGTCGTCCTCTGCGGTGACGACACGGCTCAGCCTGTTGTCAACACGGGAACTTTGAATATGTAACAACGTTGAGGAAAATGGCAAAGAAAGCGAACAGTACCAAGAGTTTCATTCTCCGTGTGGACGCTGACACAATGGACGCTATTGAGAAGTGGGCCGCCGACGAGTTCCGCAGCATCAACGGCCAGTTGCAGTGGATCATCACTGACTCGCTGAGGCGGAACCGCCGTTTGCCCAAGCACAGAAAAACTTCTGAAGAAGACAAAGAGGTCTGAAAATATGCCGTAAGCAGTCTCTGATCAAACTTCGACTCTCCAGAGACTGAGAGCAAACAAAAAGCCCATGGATGACGTCCAGACGCTCATCCATGGGTTTTTACTTGCTTTTTTCAAGCGCAAGGTCTACTGTATTTCAATGTATTCGGAAAATATGTTGATCATGCTCGTCACTTTTCAAAGTGCTGGTAATCTTTCAACGACCTCCAGGCGCCCCCCCAGCGAAAGCCACGTTGTGTGAAGTACTTGTAAGCCACATCGTCCCGGGAAATTTTGTGAGCGAACGCTGCCTTACGGTCGATATATGGCAATCCATTGGCTGGCTGGACGCTTCTCCTCCCCCTAATGGTACGCACACAAGGATTATAAAGAGGATTCACATCTACCGCAAGTCCATGCGCATGCTTAGAAAGCTTCGTCTGTCCCTTCACTTTGCGATAGCAGAAGCAACTGGTGTTGTTGGCCTGCATCGAGTGTTCGTCGTCTGCCCCAAAATCATCAATAAGCCTCATACTCCCGATGGCGTATCGCTTGTCGTAGAGCTTACGAAAGACAAAGAGCAGGTCGTTGGCGATAGACTTGTTGCAAACCATCTCGCCAAGTCTTATCCTGCCGTTGAAATCATAATGAAGCACCTTCAGATAACGAAGGTCTGACCGTTGCACCTCGCAACCTGAGGGATAGGAGTGGCCACGCATGCGCTGGAAAACAGCATCTGGTATGGCTACGGCCGTAAAACATCGGTTCAGCCCATAGCGCTCCACCTCTGCCCTACTCACCACTGCACCCGGCGTCCAGGCCGAAAGCGAAGATTTCGTAGGACTCATTAAGAGAACAGCTAGGCAGCAGAAAAGGAATAATTTGATTTTACTCATTTTTGTTGTACAACATCATATATTGACTGCAATTCGGAATATCCAGTAAGAGCAGTGCGAAAAAAAAATCAGAGGACCTGCGTGAGACCCTCTGATTGAATATGAATCATTTTACTTAGTTTCAGTTTTGCTTTCCTCACCTTCGGGAGCTTGTTGTTCCTCCTTGCTGGCGGTATCGATAGCCTTGATCTTGTCGTAGAGCAACTTGGCCTCATCCTTGAGCTTCTGGACCTTGCGGTTCATCTCATCGATCAGGCTATTGCCTTTCTTGCTGCTCACGTTGAGGAATCCGATGTTGTTCTCGTAAGTATTGATCTCGCTCTTCAACTGCTCATAGCGGCGGAACAGACGGGCACGCTCATTGTCGATAGCATCGTCGCCGTGCTTGGCCATATTCTTCAGATTGCTCTTGAAGTTGTCGAGTTTGCGACGTGCTACGGAGATATTGAGCTCCTTGTTCAAGCGGTCCAGAATGTCGTGGAACTCCTTATAGATCTTGTCCTTATCGCGGAAAGGCACATGGCCGATGGAGTTGTACTCATCGATAAGATCCATCACCTTGTCCTGAGCGTCGGCCTCAGCCTTGTCGGCAATTTCCTTGAGCTGGGCAACGATGCTGCGCTTCTTCTCCAAGTTGGTCTTCTCCTCATTGCGAACGCTGCTTGTGGCCGTATTGCGGGCCTCGAAGAAGTGGTTGCATGCCGTGAGGAAGTCGCTCCAAAGTTTGTCACCAATCTTCTTGGGCACAGGACCTATCGTCTTCCATTCCTTCTGCAGGGCAATGAGCTTGTCGGATGTCGACTTCCACTCTGTAGAGTCGGTGAGAGCCTGCGCTTTCTCCACGAGCGCCTTCTTCTTGCCCACATTATCATAGAGCATGGCCTTACGCTCCTTGAAGTATTCAGCCTTGCGGCTAAAGAAGTCGTCGCAGGCGGCACGGAAGCGCTCAAAGATCTTCACGTTCATCTTCTGGGGTGCGAAGCCAATGGTCTTCCACTCCTTCTGCACGTCGATGATTTCCTTTGTATGGCGTTCCCAGTCGGCATTGCCCTTATTCTCTTCCTTAGCAATAGCCTCCACCTTCTCGCAGAGGGCGGTCTTGCGGGTGAGGTTGTCTTCCTCCTTCGCACGCATATCGTCGAAGTACTGCTGGTGGCGCTTGTTGATCACTGTAGAGGCCGCCTTGAAGCGGTTCCAGATTTCCTCGCGCTTCTCTTTGGCCACAGGACCCGTCTCGCGGTACTGCTGATGAAGCTCCTGAAGCTGATGGAAGGCACTGATCACGTCGGGCTCGTCGGCGAGTTTCTCAGCCTCTTCGCAGAGATGCGTTTTCTTCTCCAGATTCTTCTTGAAGTCATATTCGCGTGCCTCACGGTTGAGGTTGAGCAAGTCGTAGAACTGCTCTACGTAGAGCTGATAGTTGCGCCAGAGCTCATTGGCCTTATCGGCAGGCACAGCTTTAATCTCTTTCCATTCCTGTTGCAGGGCCTTGAAGTCGTTGTAGCTCTTGTTGGCCTGCTCAGGTGAGGTTGCCATAGCCTTGATCTTCTCGATGATGTCGAGTTTCTTCTGCAGGTTCTCCTGCTTCTCGGCCTCCTGCTGCTGGAAGATCTTGGCGCGCTTTTCTCTGATGATGGTCATCTCAGCCTTGAAAGCCTCCTCGTCCTCGTCGGGCTTCACCTGGTATTTCTCGGGATCGCCACCGGCTTCGAGATATTCTTTTTGCTCTTTCTCGCGCTCAGCAATGTGCAACTTATAGAACATGGTCTTCAAGTGGTCAATCTCCTCCTTGTCGGGATTGTCCACTTCCTGCGCAATCTGCCGAATGCGTTCCAGCACTTCTTTCTTGGTTTTATAGACCTTGTGGGCAAGGTCGTTTTCTTTCACCCCTTCATCCTCAACTGCTGGAGCCTGCTGCTCCTCAGCGTCGGTATGTGGTTTAACATCGTCGGCAGCAGCCGTTTCTGTTTGAGCTCCGTCAACCGCAGTCTTCTCCTCGGGTGTTGCGACATCCGTGGTGTTGGTTTCGGTTTCCGTAGCTTTGACCTCAGAAGCATCGTTATTAGGCTTCTGCTCATCCAATGTTCCCTGATTCAGGGCGTTCTCTTGAGAGTCCATCATTTAACTTTTAGTTATGATATAAGTATTCCCGATGGCAACAAAACGATTGTCGCCACCTTATTCGCTGCAAATCTAAACAAAAAAAATTGAATACCGCACGAAATTTCCGATTTTTTTTAAACTAATGACTCATAATAGTCTTTTTGTGCGAAGAATCCACCAACTCAATCCACTAACAAAGATGGAGATGGTCAGCGCGATGGGGAAGCCCCACGGATTTTGTTCCATGCCGTTAATGAGGTTCATGCCGAAGAGGGATGCGATGAGCGTGGGGAACATCATGATAATCGATACGGAAGTCAACGTACGCATCACCGTGTTCATGTTGTTGTTGATGATGCTGGAGTAGGTGTCCATCGTCGACTCGAGGATGTCTGAATAGATGTTTGTCGTCTCGCGGGCCTGCGTCATCTCGATGTTGACGTCTTCGATGAGGTCGGCATCAAGTTCATCCACCTGAAGCTTGAACTTCAATTTCGAAAGCAGATTCTCATTGCCACGGATGGAAGTAATAAAATAGGTCAGCGAGTCCTGCAGTCGGCTCAGTCCTATCAGGTTCTCGTTGTTCACCTCATGGTCGAGATTGTGCTTGGCCTTCTCGATGAGCGCATTGATCTGCTTGAGTCGTTTCAGATACCACACTGCGCTTGAATAGAACAGGCGGAAGATCATATCTACATAATCGGTGAATCCCACGCCACGCTTCTGCTGGTAGCTGACGAAGTCGATCATCATATTGGTCTCGAAGTAGCACACGGTGATGGTGACGTCGCGCTTATGAATAATGCCCAGCGGCACCGTAGTGTAGGGCGTGCGCGAGCGTATTTCCTTCACATAGGGAATACGGAGGATGATGAGCATCCAGCCGTCGTCGTACTCATAGCGGGCGCGCTCGTCGGTATCACTGATGTCCGAAAGGAAATAATCGGGGATGTGATAGCGATCCATCAATTCTCTTTGATCTTCATCGCTGGGGCAAGTCACTTGAATCCAGCAGTTGGGCTGCCACTCCTTGAGGGCAGTCAACTTTTCGTTGATGTTCCAATATGTTCTCATTTTGCTAATCTCCAAAGACAAGTCAACAATGTGGGGATTAGCCTCTGAGGCTCATCCTCACGCTCTCTTCTTGTCGTTTTCCGCGTGATAGTCGTCCATTTGTATTGTTGATATTGATTTTTGCAATGCAAAAGTAGAAAAAATAAACTATCCCTCCAAGTTTTTTTGCGTTTTTATCCACGTTTTAGAAACAGTTTTTGGATTACGGCAAGGAAGTTGAGAGCCGTACAGAACCACCCGCATGCCCATCCTCGCCGCAGAGAGGAGACAACCGCAGTCCTTCTCCTTATAATATAGTATTTGCAGAAGAGGCGGACATCGTCCTATAAGGGAAGCGCCCATCTGCTTTACCTGATTGATTACCACTAGAAAACATAGAATCTATAGTGAGATGTTTTTATAGCTATAAAACGGAAAATCTTATTTTTAATCGCGAAAACAGGACCATTATTCACGAAAACAGCGATTAAATTTTGATTTTTAGCGATTTTGTTTTATCTTTGCAACTATAACAATTGAGTTTACTATGATAGCAGAGTTTAAGGTCAGCAACTTTTTCTCTATACGTTTGGAAGTAACGTTAAGTTTCATTGCGTCACGTGATCGCTTTATGGAAGAAGAATACATCCATAAGGCAAACGACAATATTCGCTTGCTGAAGATTGGAATGATATACGGCTCAAATGCGTCAGGAAAAAGCAATGTCCTTAAGGCGCTTGCTTATTTCCAACATTTGATGACCCATGTTCCTTCTGACAAAATTGAAAAGATGGGCTGGGTACCTTTTCTCTTGGATGATGTATCTCGCAATGGGCATTGCAGGATGAGCATGACCTTCTACCTCAATGGCAAAAGGTATATTCTCTCTGTTGAGTTTGACAACAGCCGGATATATGAAGAGCAGCTGGACGCCTATCTGACCAATCGCCCCACTTCTCTCTATCGCAGGGTCTACAATGGCAAGACGGACTCCTCTGAGGTGAGTTTCAGCTCAAAGGCAAAACTGTCGCAGAAAAGCCAGACCATCATAGAAGGTAACACCATCAATAATAGTACAGTGTTGGCCGCATTCAGCAAGTCAAATGTTGAGCTGAGCCTACTGAACAGAGTCTATGACTTTTTCTCCCTTGGCATTGCCAATGAACTCACACCTGATAAATCGCTGTCTGACTTTACCAAAGAACAGCTTGCTCAAGATTCAGATGGAAAACTGAAGCGATTCCTGCAGTACATGCTTCGTGCGTCCGACTTTAATATCGACAACCTGAAGGTGAACAAGGCTGATGATGGGCGTAGACTGTATTTTGAACACTCAGCCAATGGAGAAGACTTTGAGCTTCCAGAAAGTTATGAGTCGCGAGGAACGATTCGATTTCTCGGAATGGCAACCATACTGCAAGAATTGCTTTTTTCCTCTCGGTTTATCATGATTGATGAACTGGAATCAAGCATGCACTATGAGTTACTGTCATATTTTATACGCGTGTTTCTTGCTAATAGTGCAAACAACTCACAGCTGCTCTTCACCACTCATGACATCAATCTGCTCAATGAAGACTTCATCCGTCGTGATGCCGTCTGGTTCACAGACAAAGGCAATGATGCAGAAACACATCTGGAGCATCTTTCAGAAATGGGACTACATAATACTATGTCACCATATAATGCCTACAGACAAGGAAAACTTGTAGACCTCCCTTTCCTGGGAAGCCAGTATCTTGACTTAAACGAGCTTGCAAAATGAGAAAAAGTATTGCAATTATTGGGGAGGGTGAGACCGAATGGTTCTATTTCGATTCCATGCGAGTGGCCTGTCGCTACCCGTTTCGCCTTGCACCCGATTTTCCCGCTCACTCTGACATAGACCATCTTCTGAAGCTTTCTAAAGCAAAGAGAAATGAGGGTTATGACTACGTCGTCTGTCTGCTAGACATGGACAGGCTGAACAGTGTGCCTGCAGAGATGAAGAAGTACAAAGCTTTCAAAAACAAGAAAGAGAACAAGGATATTATGTTTGTAGAAACTAACCCGTGCACCGAATTTTGGTTTCTACTTCATTTTCTGCCAACATTGCAGGTCTAGCATTATACATCGTATGAACAATTACTGCCTGAATTACAGAAGTATATGCCAGGCTATGAGAAAACAAAGATGTATTTCATCCGAACCAAGCTCTATGAATTCTTGGTAAAACATGGCAACCTCGACCAAGCCATGAAAAACGGAGAAACACTTAGCACGCTTGCGTCTGCCCATCCCGAAGATAAGATAGCATATTCACAAGTAGCAAGGGTCTTAAAGCTACTTGACCAGATAAAAGATGAGAATAGAAGATAATATGGAGCCGAAATTCATTCTTGCACTAGACGGCTATATTCGTATTGGTTATGTCAGAATGCATAGAGATCTATTGCTTCCAGAAATTTGTACAAAGACCTATTTGCTCCTAAGACCGTCTGTGATCTAAGACTCCAAATTATCCGGCAGACCTCTTTGCTAACTATGCATGACTCATAGTGTTCCTTAAAGCGAGGCTATATCGCTATATTTATAATAGGCGGCAATTGGCAACCGTAGGGGCGGCAATTGGCAACCGTAAGGGCGGCAATTGGCAACCGTAAGGGCGGCAATTGGCAACCGTAAGGGCGGCAATTGGCAACCGTAAGGGCGGCAATTGGCAACCGTAAGGGCGGCAATTGGCGACCGTAAGGGCGGCAATTGGCGACCATAATGGGCGGCACGTGGCAGCCACAAGGGCGGCACGTGGCAACCATAAGGGCGGCACGTGCCGCCCGACAAGAAGAGAGGGTTGTAAACCTAATAAATCATAGAAAACAAAGGAAATCAAGTGCGACATTCACACACTGAAGAATGTAAGTAGAGAAGGCGATGAACGTAAATACGTAGTGTTGCGACGACTGAAGCATTTGACAAAAGACGAAATTGTAGAGCGCATGCAGGACAGTTGATCGCTTACCAAATGCGACGTGAAGTCTGTACTGACGGTCCTCCGGCACCTCGCAGTGGAACTTTACTACGCCTTTAAGAGAGCGGGAAACTTTGGCTATTAAGTTGCACCGGCTGAATTTAGGAGTTTGTAAGTCTTAGAAAAGGAAAAAAGCCCTTCGTAGGGAAAGGCCGGTGGTAGGGGTATAAAGAAAAGCTCCCCGCGCAGCAAACGAATGCAGCGCGGGGAGTCGTTGGTTTATTTCTCGGGAATCTCTTCAAGCGTCTTGGTCAGCAGCTGCCAGAACGGTTCTGCTGTGGCAATCTCGAAGCGCTCGTTGGTGGTGTGGGGCGAGAGCAACGTCGGACCCAACGACACAACATCCATTCCGGGATACTTGCTCAGAATCACGGAGCACTCCAGTCCGGCATGGTCGGCCTGAACGGCTGCTTCCTTGCCCGTCTGCTCCTTGTAGACCTTCTTCAACAGATTCAGAATCTCGCTGTCGGGATTGGGATCCCAGCCGCCGTAGTCGCCGCTGAACTCAACCTTCATGCCGGCCATCGAGAAACACGACTCCAGCATCTTGCAAACGTAGTCCTTCATATCCTCACGGCTCGAACGGGCCAGAATCTTCACTGCTGCCTTGCCGTCTTCGATGTCGATGATGGCGAGGTTGCTCGAAGTCTCCACCACACTGGGATAAGCAGGAATCATGCGCACCACGCCATTGTGGCAAGCATAGATGGCATCCACGAGGTTGTCCTGAATCTCTACCGGCACGAGCATCTCAGGCTTCTCGGCCTCTACGGTGAAGAACTCAACATTGTTCTCAATGCCCTTGAACTCGTCTGCAACCAGTTCCTTGTGCTTGGCCACGAGAGCCTTCAGTCGTTCTACTTCCTTAGCGGGAAGTGCCAGCACCACCTCGGCCTTGAAAGGAATGGCATTGCGCATGTTGCCGCCATGCCAGCTGGCCAGACGGGCCCCGAGCTGTGCGATAGCCTCATGCACGAGGCGCACCATCTCCTTATTGGCATTGGCGCGGCCCTCATTGATCTCCAGACCAGAGTGGCCGCCACGGAGTCCCTTCAGCGTGACGCGTACGGCTGCCTCTTCCTCATTCTTCACACCCTGGTATTCCATCGTTGCAGTGATGTCGATACCACCAGCCGAACCGATGACAAACTTGCCCCAGAGCTCAGAATCGAGGTTCATCAATATATCGCTGTGAAGTTCGCCAGTGGGCAACTCGTTGACGCCATACATACCCGTTTCCTCGTCGCGCGTGATGAGCGCCTCGATGGGACCGTGCTTCAGATCTTTCGTTTCCATAATACCCATGATGGCAGCCACGCCGATACCGTCGTCAGAACCGAGGGTCGTGCCCTTAGCCTTCACCCATCCGTCCTCAATGTAGGTCTCGATGGGATCATTGACGAAGTCGTGCTTGCTGTCGGGAGCCTTCTGGGGCACCATGTCCATGTGAGCCTGGAGCAACACGGTCTTGCGGTTCTCCATACCCGGCGTAGCGGGCTTGCGCATCACGATGTTGCCACCGGCATCTTTGAAGGCCTCAACGCCTACGCGCTGGGCGAAATCAAGAAGAAACTGCTGTACTTTCTCCAGATGGCCCGACGGACGGGGAATCTGGGTCAATGCGTCAAAATTGCGCCAGATAGCTGCTGGCTTCAAATTGCTTATTTCACTCATAGTAATTTGGTTTTAGGCGAATCGGAAAACGTTTCCAACTCGAGGTTATTATTAATTTCAATTAGTCTTTCTCAATGTGCCTCTGCCAGTTCAGCCTGCTTCTTGGGAGCCGTGAAGCTCAGTACGGCCCAAGCCCAGATGCCCAGCAGCACGACGAGCAGCGTCTGCACGGAATGCACGATCAGCACAAAATACAGTGCATCGGTGGAGTTCACTCCGTAGAGGATAAGCATGGTCTTCACGGCGAAATGCCAAGGACCAGCACCGTTGGGAGTGGGCACAATCACGGCAATGCTTCCTACAATGAATGTCACGATGGCGCAGTCTACTCCTAATCCGCTCGTAGCGTCGAAACAGAAGAACGTCAAGTAATAATGCAGGAAATAGCAGGCCCAGATAGCCAATGTCCAGAACACGTAGAGCGGTGCATTGTTGACCTGCCTCAGGCTCGACACGCCCAAGAACATATCGTGAAGCATGTCCTTTATCTTGTTGTGCACCGACAATTGCCTGACGAGATACCACACCAGCCCAATGGCCGCAATGCCACAGATGATAGTGACGATCCAACCCGTGAGGCTGAACTGCGTGAAGAACGTGTCCAGACGTGTGCCCGTGCGGGCAAAGAAGATATCGAATACGCGAATCTCCAGAATCAACGTCAGGCCTGTGATGATCATCACGAGAAGGGAGTCGATGACGCGCTCGGTCACCACAGTGCCCAAAGCCTTTGAAAACGACACGTCGTCGTAGCGCTTCAGCACGGCACAGCGCGTGAACTCGCCAATGCGCGGCACCACCAATGAGGCGGCATAGCTCAGGAAGATGGCATTCACGGCGACGCTCTTGCGCGAATGCTCGCCAACAGGCTCCAGCGCCTGGCGCCATCTCCATCCACGAATCATCTGGGCCAGAATGCCAAAAGGAAACGAGAGCAACATCCACGTCCAGTTCATGCCGTGGAGAAGCACCCCTTCTATCTGGGAGAAGTCAAAGTCGCGATACATCCAATAGAGTATCGCACCGCCCAAAAAGAGCGAAACAAATATCTTCGAGGATGTGTTTGCAATCTTTTTTGCCGTTTCCATGAACGCAAAGGTAACAGAAAAACTGGGAAACGCCAAGTTTTTTCTCTTTTTTTGATTCAAATGGCGCTTTTAGTGGACAAAAACGCTCATCTGAGCCACATTTCGACATCATTGGTCAACGCTACGAACTCCTCAAGCGTCAGTTGCTCTGGCCTTCGGGTCATGAGTTCGGTAGCGAAAAACGAGGCGTCGGGCTGATGGTCCTTGTCAAACATCTGCCGTATGCTCCCGCGCAGCATCTTGCGGCGCTGATTGAAGACGGTCTTCACCAGCCGTTTGAAGAGCTGTTCGTTGCAGCCCAGACTGCTCACGCTGTTGCGCGTCATACGGATGACGGCGCTCTTCACCTTTGGCGGCGGATTGAATACCCCCTCGTCAACAGTGAAGAGATACTCCACGTTGTACCAAGCCTGAATCATCACACTCAGGATGCCATAGGTCTTCGAGCCTGGCTCTGCCGCCATGCGCTGGGCCACCTCGCGCTGGATCATGCCCGTGCAGCAGGGGATGAGATCTTTGTAGTCGAGCATCTTGAAGAAGATCTGCGACGAGATGTCGTAGGGATAGTTGCCGGTGAGCACAAACTGTCGGCCGTCGAATATCCGGTTGAGGTCCATGCGCAAAAAGTCCTCGCCGATGATATTGTCGCGCAGGGCGGGGAAATTCTCGTGCAGATAGTCCACGCTTTCTTTGTCTATCTCAACGGCTTTCACCTCGCGCCCTTTCGTCACGAGAAATTGCGTGAGCACACCCATGCCGGGGCCAATCTCCAGGATGGGCAGGTCGGGACAGGCATCCACCGTGTCGGCTATACGCTTGGCTATGTTGAGGTCGGTCAGGAAATGCTGACCGAGATTTTTCTTTGGTCTTACTTTCTGCATTGTGCGTTGTTCTTTGCTGCAAATTTAAGCAAAATAATCCATTCGGCAAAGGAAAGAAAGAGTTTTGGTGTAGTGGATATTTTCAGTTTTAGGTTAGGATTACGGTTTTCGTTGCTACAACAAGAAAGCCTGTCTTCCTACCAATACGAATAAGGTGACGACCGTCACGAAGCATTGATAAGTCCTAATAGCCCGGATTCTTCCGATTCATGAGACACAAAAAAACGGCTCCCGGAAATCCGGAAGCCGCCTTCTATCTGTTAAGTTTAATTTCTACTCCACACCGTCTTACTTGTTCTCGGTGTTCATCTTGTTACTGATGTTTACTGCCTGTGCAATCATGATTGCAACTACGGCCAATGACATTAATACCATAATCATAATAATCCTTTCTTTTAATGCGGGACTTTCAAGAAGTCATCCGCGGTTCATGTTTGTGTGTTATCCTAAATCTTTTTACCTTAGTACATTCTTTCTTTCGAGTGCAAAGGTAGACAAAAACTATTGCGCACGCAAACAAACCACTGGATTATTGCCGTTTACCCCCACTTTTGTTGACCTCAGTCAATCTGCTTGATGTGAGTCAAGCTACAAACCTCATCCGCCCCTATATATAATAAGGTATAAGGGAGAGGATATCAGATGGGGTGGATAGGGTGGATGGGGGCAGTTGGGGCAAATGATGGGGGCCGATGAGTCAAAATGCTTCGCGATATTTGTTTTCGTCTTTGTCCTTGAGCATGCCCAGATAGCTCTGATAGCGGCTCAAGGCGATATAATGATCCTCGACAGCCTTGATGACGGCACAGCCCGGCTCGTGAGTATGGGTGCAGTTGGAAAAGCGGCAATCTTTCGAGAACTTGAATATCTCCTTGAAATAACTGCCAATCTCCTCGGGTTCCATATCAAAAGAGCCAAAGCCCTTCACGCCCGGAGTGTCGATGAGGTATCCGCCACCGGGCAATGGAAGCATCTCGCTGAACGTCGTCGTGTGCATACCCGTGTCGTGGGCCTCACTGATCTCAGCCGTGCGCAGATTGGCTCCCGGCAGCAACCGGTTGATGATAGTGGACTTCCCCACTCCACTGTTGCCGCTCAGCAGCGTCACCTTGTCGGGGAGCATCTGCTGCAACTCGCCTATTCCCTCACCCGTGACGGCTGAGACGCGCACACAACGATAGCCTACCGTCTCATAGAGGTTGACCATCATGTCGAGATAGTGCATGGCGTCCTCATCCGCTTGCAGCAGATCCAACTTGTTGAACACCAGCACCACCGGCACGCTGTAAGCCTCGGCCGAAGCCAAGAATCGGTCGATAAACGTGGTGGAAGTCTGGGGATGGGCAATGGTGACGACCAAGAAAGCCTGGTCGACATTGGCGGCAATGATATGGCTTTGCTTGGAAAGGTTTTGTGATTTCCGAATGATATAATTCCGGCGATCCTCGATGTTGGAGATAAATGCCGTGCCTTCCTGGTTGGTCACGATCTCCACGCGGTCGCCAACAGCAACGGGGTTGGTAGAGCGGATGCCACGCAGACGGAAGTTGCCTTTTATCTTGCATTCCACAAGCGGTCCGTCGTCGGTCTTCACGCTATACCAACTGCCCGTGTTCTTTATGACGAGTCCTTTCATTTAGACCGTCATGATTTCTTTTTGCTTCTCGGCAAGAATGGCGTCGATAGTCTTCATCACCTTGTCGTGAAGTTTCTGAAGCTGGTCCTCAGCGTCTTTCTCGTTGTCTTCCGACAGTCCGTCCTTGATGGCCTTCTTCAGTTTGTCCTTCACCTCACCTCTGACGTTGCGCACCTCGACCTTTGTCTTCTCGCCAATCTTGTTGCACTGCTTCACCAGTTCGCGACGGCGCTCCTCGGTAGGCTGAGGAAGATTGAGGCGAATCACTTCACCGTTGTTCTCCGGCGTGATGCCCACGTCGCTGTCCATGATTCCTTTTTCGATGTCCTTGATCTGCTTGCGGTCCCAGGGACGGATGGCAATCGTGCGGGCATCGGGCACCGTGATGTTGGCCACCTGGTTCAGGGGAACCATACTGCCGTAGGACATCACTCTGACGCCGTCGAGAATGGCCACATTGGCACGACCGGCACGAATGCGAGCGAGCTCATCGTTCAAATATTTGGCAGCGGAATTCATGCGATCCTCTGCTGCTTTCAATGTTTTCTTAACGTCTAACATATTAAAATTATCGTTTTCTATTTTTGGTTTATCCAATTGTAATCACGTATTCGCTCATGAAGCTTGCTCCGGGCAGCAACCGGTTCATGGCATGGCGGTCCTCAAATGATCCGTCGTATTCCTCCCAGTCGGCCACGCCATACCAAGGCTCGATGCAGATGAAAGGCGCATCCTTGCCAGGAGGACTCCAAATGCCGAGCAGCGGAGCCTTGGTCTCCACCGTCACGTGGGGCTGTCCCACGAGGTCGAGCAGTTCGATGCGGCGTATCTGACTGTGGTCGAAGATATAGGTGTCAACGTCGAACGTATGTTCGTCGACGGGCATCACGTTGCCGTCATGCTGAATGTCGTAGTGGCCGGGCTGCAGGAAATGGTTGGGACCGAGCTTCAAGGTCTTCGGATCCCCATTGTCGAAGCGCAGACGGGCACGCAGCGGCTTGCCTTCTTTCCAACCGGGAACGAGGAAAGCCGGATGACCGCCAATCTGGAAGTAGAGATCCTTCGTGTCGGTATTCTCCACATGCCAGATCACATGAATCTTGTTGCCGTCGAGTTTGTAGGTGATACCCAGGTTGAAGTGGAAAGGATACTGCTTCAACGTTTCTTCAGAATCGTGCAAGGCGTAGGTCACCTGCTGCTCGCCTTGAGCGATAAGCTTGAAGTCCAGCCGTCGTGCCAGGCCATGTTGCTTCATTTGATAGGTTTGTCCGTGATAGCGATATTCGTCGCCGAACACACGGCCTACAATGGGGAAAAGCACGGGAGAGCGTCCCGTCCAGTATTTGGCATCGCCATACCAAAGGTATTCCTCGCCCTTGGCATCCTTGATGCTCTGCATTTCGGCACCGTGTTCAGATACCTCCACGCATAGTTTTTCGTTCTTTATTGTTTCCATTTGTCTGTTAGTTGAGTAACTCTAAGGTCATTTGCAAAGATACGAAAAAGTTTGAAAAGTCAGTATGTTTCATCAAGAATTATTCTCCGGCGACTCGTATTTCCCGTTTACTTTGGTTGGCTCCACGTGCAATACCACGTGTGTATTGTCGCCAAAGCGTCTTTTCAGCGCCTTCTCGATGTGTGTCGCATGGTCGTGAGACTCCAGCAGCGTGAGGTTTCCGGGCATGCGCACGTGCATCTCAATGGCTATTCTGCTGCCAATGCGGCGGGTGCGCAGGTTGTGCACGCCGCTCACGTAGGGCTCACTCTCAGCGATATGCTGCATTTCGGCCTCGACATCTGCAGGCAGACTCTTCTCCATCAGTTCATCCACGGCCTGCTTCATGATGGAAAGCGCGGCCTTCACGATGAAGAAGCTCACCACGACAGCCGCTATCGGGTCGAGCACGGTCCACTGCTGTCCCAAGAGGATAGCGCCACCGATACCGATTGCCGTGCCAATCGACGACAGCGCGTCGCTGCGATGGTGCCAGGCGTTGGTGATCACGGCCGCAGACTGCGTTGCCTTGCCCACCTTGATGGTGAAGCGATAGGCCCATTCCTTCAGGGCGATGCTCAGCAGAGCCGCCGCGAGCGCTATCCATCCTGGCTGTTCGGGGGGATTGCCATCGATAGTATCTTTGATTTTCACGACGCCATTCCAGAAGATGCCTATACCCACGGCAAGCAAAGCCACGCTGATGATGACCGAAGCCAGAGTCTCGTATTTGCCGTGCCCGTAATCGTGGTCTTCGTCGACGGGTTTATTGCCCAGTTTGACAAAGATGAGCACGATGGCATCGGTGATGAAATCAGACAATGAATGGACGGCATCGGCAATCATGGCGGCCGAATGGCCCAGAATGCCGGCGGTGAACTTGAAGACCAGCAGCGCCATGTTGATGACACTGCCCCAGATGGTCACTCTATAGATTGATTTTTCTCTATCCATTTTTCTTTCGAATCGGCCTCTTATGCTGACTCAAACGAGGTGCAAACTTAAGAAAAATGTAGAAAAACACAAAATAATAGAGGAAAAAGTTTATTTCATTTCCATTTCAAGTCGTTAATGTCTGCGGGCCGGCGATGATTTCCTAACCGAAACAAGGCCGGGAACCAGCGTGCAGGCAATCAAGAGCCATTAGAACTCTAAAGTATAACCCACGCCAACATGCAGATGGTCTATCGTATGAAGTCCATTGATATGGTGCCAGGAGCGCTCGATCTTTAGCATGAGTCCGTCAAGAGGAGCAAAGTTGAGCCCGATGGTGTAGCGGTTGAATCCCTCCTCACCGTGGTCGAAGACTCCGTCGTAGCGCAAGAAAGGCGTGAGTTGCATCTTTGCTGTGACATCACTCAGCACGTCGTATCCAGCCTCCACGCCGTAAGAGTTCTTATTGTGCGCCTGAGAATAGATGGCAGAACCATCGATGGTGAAGCCATTGCTTGCATAGTCGAAATCAAGCACGCTGTAGAACTCATGGCGCTTGCCTTCAGGAATCTCGATCTCGCGCGAGAGCTGTCCTACGTAGGTGTTGCCATAAAAGCAACTGGCACCCACATTCAGTCCCACGGGCCAATGATAGTCTACTCGCGCTGCAGCTCCAGCCATGCGGCTGTCTTTCAGAGGAGCTTTGCCATAGACGTAGAGACCGGTCGTGAACTTCCAATTGCCCGTCTGTCCCACGACCACCAGTCCACCGTCGTGCCAGGTCATCGGCATTATCTCCGACTCACTGACCGGGTCGTAGATAGTAAGGGCTGACCCACCGGTGTTTGTGATTCCCAGCGGAACGGGCACGATTCCTGCCTGGACTGAAAGAGAACTGCCCTGTCCTAAACCAAACTGCTTAGTGACAGCCAGCAGGTTTGTATTATAGTCACTACCGAAATCATCATCCCACTTTCCATCCGTACGAAAGCGTTCATATTCGAATTCGCCATCCACACTCCAACCTTTGCCAATTTTCACACTACCTCCCACGGTGATATGGGGGAAATCCCAAATGACGGGATGCTGTTTGTAATTACGATGACCATAGTTCACTTCGGCGTTGACATAGCCACTGAACGTGGGTACTTGCACCGTGTCATCCTTAACTTCGGTTTGTGTGGACATCGCCATGAGCACCAAACTGCAAAATAAAGTCATATCCATCCTATAATGAGTTACAGATGCAAAATTACGAAAAAGGAATCAGTCAGCAAAAAGGAGGCTTTGCATTTCATTATTACTGAGTATTGCAGGTAGAAAAGGCCTTCGTCAATAATACCCAATAATAGGTATTCAAGTTTCGCTTGAAAATGACGACAAATTCAAATACAGACCCACATCCGGCCCCCCCCACGGGGGAAGAGGAGAAACATCAAAGAGCAAATTCCGATTGATGTTAATACCCCCGGTAGGGGGTTGCGTCAACATAGCGAGGGGATAAGCGACATGAGCGAAGCGAATGAGCGGTTCCCCTCGTAGCAGAGCCCCCCCCGATTGAGCTACCTCCGTGAACACCATACGAGGGGAATCGTCGAAACGTTATTTCTCCTCATCCCCTCGCTATGATAACGCAACCCACTTCGTGGGTAGACGTAGAAGGAAAGTATATGTAGACATTCTTGCTCTTTTATAAACATTGAATGACCATTAATCATCCACGAATGAACCATAAATATTATTCATGAGCCATTGATGACCATTAATGGACATTCGTGTAGAAAACAAAAATGTTGAATTATACGTCACTATTCTTCATGGGCGGTTATAGGAGGGTCGTCATTCCTGACGACCAAGAAAGTACGCCGAATGAACATCAAAAGTAAATTCATCGTCGTCAGGAATGACGACGCTCCTATGCGCCCCTATCTTTTACCCTCGCTTACTTCTCCCCTCCCTCCGTAGGGAGGGAATGGGGTGGGTCTTGTATCTTCTCATAACAAAAAAACGGCCGCCCATCTCACGACAGCCGGCCAGTTTCTTCACCACGCTTGGTGAATACAAATAATTGTTTTTTAATGCTCCCCACCAAGGAGTTTCACAACTGCTCAGTAGGATACTAAAAACTTATTCTTAACTAAATTATAAATTTGTTCTATGAATAAACGCCAACTCTTATGAAATATTACAAAAATCATGTCTCGCTTGCAAAAATGATGCGACATCGTCTGGAAGACGTACCTCCGAAACTTGTGTACCTTAAAGAGGGCATTTTTTGCGCTTGACCCAAATCAATCCAACTGATTCAAGTCAAAGAATTGGCCTTGTGGGGCGTTTTTTCCATCATAAAACTTGGGTTGAAGGCTGTTTTTCGCTTATCTTTGCAGCGTTGATTGAAAATAAAGTCGTCGTTCAGGGCGCTGGACAAAGAGACGCAACGAGATAGAAAGAATAACATGTAACTACGGCAAGAACGACTGCACTTGGACCACCAGTCCGGGGCTTTGGAGTGAAGAGTCGGACGAAGCCGGTAAAAAAGAAAGGATCAGATTATGAAAGAATTGATTATGAAAGCCATGAAGTCTCTCGCACATTACTTCATCAACGTAATGTCGGAGTACAACATTTCGCGAGCCAACACTTTGGCTTAACGCTAGAAAGTAATGAATTGAGGTGGGCAGCAGAGTCTGGCCCATATATGTTGAAGGAGCGGTTCCCTTTGCTGGGGGCCGCTCCTTTTACATTCTTATTTCACTTCCACCTCATCCATGAAGAACCATGCGGGATAGCCCACACCGTAATGCCATGAGGGGCAGAGTCCTATCGTCTTCACCTGCACGTGGATGTAGCGCGCCGTAACTGGCGCATCGCTCTTTACTTCGCCCGGCACAAACTTTATCGAGCCGCTGCGGTCTTCCTGGAACTCATGCGTGCCCAGCGACCGATAGTTCTTGTTGTCTGTCGAATAGGAATAGCTGACGCTCTTGGGCAGCAGCACCCAGGCACCGCTCTGCAGCAGGAAATCCGTGCTCACGCTGCTGAAGGTCTTCTCGCTTCCCATGTCGAGGATGAAGTCGGCGTCCTGACCTTCCCATCCCACCCAGCTCTCCACGTAGGTGGCACCGCCATAAAGTCCGTCGGTAAGGGCTTTGTCGGCAATGGGCTGGTAGCGGGCGGCGGGCTTATTGATCCAGATCACCTTAGAGCCGGCAGCCTTATTGGTATTGGCGTGGGGCAGGAAGCGCGAGCGGTAGAGTTGGCAGTAATCCTCCACGTTGTTGTTGCGCTCGTTCAGCTGCGTCACGCCGTAGCGGGCGGCCTTCTCCCTGAAGTCTTCCAGCTTGCGCTCTATCGCCTCGCGGTCGCCGCCGGTCTCCGTGCGGGCGATTTCCAGCTCACTGTACTGTATGGGCAACCGGGCCACCTGCACTCTGCCCAGCAACGTAGAGTCGCCTGCGACGGCAGCCTCAGCCTTGTCGAAGAGCTCCTGATAGTTGCGCATAAGGTTGTGGTTGAGCATTCCGTTCTTGTGGGACACCGGTGAGTCGTAAATCCACAACGGAACGCCGGAGGCCAGCAAGGCTCCTTGCAGCATGTTCTGGTATTTATACAGATAAGGGGCAGCCGCGCCATAATAGCCATAAAGGAACTCGCGCATGAGCAAATCGGCATCCTGCGAGGGATTCCACATCAGCTTGCCCAGCATGTAGGCCCGCATCTCAGCGAAATCGGTGCCACGTTGGCCATTGACTTGTTCAAACACCATCGTGGCATGATTTTTCTTGAACAAGGCGAGATTCTTCTGCAAGATATGGAAATTGGGGAAAGGAACCACCATATTGTCGAAGTTGATGCCGTAGTCCCAGACGAAGATGTTGTCGGAGATTCGCGCCCAGCCCTCGAGAGCCTTCACGAAATCGCGCCCCGAAGCGTTGTCGGTGAGCGGCACCTCACGCTTACAGTCGATGTCGCAGAGCATGATGTTGACGTTCTTCAGCGGCTTCACGTGCTTTGGCGGATGCATGCTGTAGAGATAGGCGAGCGTGGAGAATTCCTTGTCGGGGAAGCGTGCCGCGAGCTTGTTGAGGAAACGGATGATGCTGCCCGATGGCGATCCTTCATATTCGTCCACCTTCTTGCACTCGGGGCATTGGCAATACGTGTTGTTGCCGTCGTTCTGGCTGATGCTGATCATCTTCATGCCAGGATGCGCCTTGAAGATGGAATCCACCTTCTGGCACACCAGCTCAAAAAGTTCGGGATTGGAAAGACACCATTGCGAATGGTCGCCGGGGCGACGCTGCCCGTTGATGAAAGAGTAATACTCGGGATGGCTCTTGCCATAGACCGATGCGGGCAAAATCCGGTTGAAGGTGTGTACCCACAAGTCTCCGGCGAAGATCTGATCCTGATGCTCCAGTCTGAACCAAGCCTCATAGTCGGGGTCGTCGTTGCAATAGCTGAAAGTCTGGCGGAAACGGAATGCGGGTGAGTCGGCGAGAGTTATCTGAGGCAAGGTAATCGTGCGGCTGGGCATGAACGTATAAGCATCCTTTGCCCAGTAGTCTACGCACATATAGCTTTCGAGCAGCGTACAGACGCCATAGAGCGTGCCCTTGCCACCACCCGTCTTGACGCTCAGCTCTCCCGGCTGGCAGGTTATTTCATAGCCGTCTTCTGTTGCGGCCGATGTAGGCTGGCCTAACAGAACGACGTTCCGCTTGGCCTGCTGCTGGCTGACTACGGGCAGAGTGGCACCCGACATTCTTTGGATAAACTTATTGAGCAGGGTCGCTGCGGCACTGTCGGCCGCCGTGGGCTGGCAGATGACGATGCTGGCTTGTGGCTTACCGTCTTTCACCAGCGTCATCTGCGCGTCGGCAACCGTCGGCAAGGCTGCGGGCAGGCAGAGAATGAATATAGATTTTAGGAATTTATGATCCATCATATTTTTCTTAAACTTTTTATTTAACAAACAATTCATATTCCGATAGTATAATGATATGACTTCGTCTATAAAGACATATACATTATACTTGGCCGCGCCAGCCTAATTATGAATTATGAATTGTGAATTAAGAATTAGCAAAGAATCCGTAGCTGTCGAGCGTATATTGCTTGCCTTCGCAATTGACGGTAATGTTGTATATCGAGCGCGTGGCATCCATCCTGATATCGGCACCTTCGGGCAGCAGACTGCGGTCTTTGGCCGTGAAACCGAGGGCGACAAGCGAGGTGGCATAACGGCCATGCTCCTTCAGGTATTCCTCCTGAGCATAATAGATGGCCCACATGACGCGGTAAACATCCTGATTGTAGGGATAGCTGAAGGCTTCATCCGGCGTATTGGCCAGCAGCACGTAGCTCCAGCGTTCTGGCATGTGCATATCTATCTTTCCAGTCGGACTCCAAACCCAGTTCTCTTCCGGACCGCCCTTCTTGAGCCATTCCACGCGCGAGAAGTTCAGTCTCAGCCACTTGCCCTGCTCAAGCGGGTTGGTAAAACTGGCCGCAATTGCCTGCCGCGGAATGGCCATCTCTACGGTCCAACCTTCATCTTTATCGTTCGGATTGTTGAGAGTACCATTGCAATGCACAGCCGACTTCATTCCGGGGCAATCCCATTGCACGAAGAAATTTCCGCCCACACGGTAGGGACGGTCGAGCATCAGGTCGAAAACGGTATTCCGCGCGTTGAGTTCTATCTCGAAGTAGGCCCGTCCGTCGCCATCGGGATCGATAAACACCTCGAAGTCGTTGTCCTTATAGATGATGGTGTCGCGCTGCTGCAGCGTTGCCCTTATGTCGGGCTCTTCCAGTTCGGCGCCCACGTAGAGATAGTTGTCATCCCAGAGCATGCGAGCCCGCGTGCGGTATTTCGGCGTGGGGAAGCCGGCGCCGCTGATATCGGCAAAGTCGGCTGTGTAGGGAGCCCGCTGCCATTCGGCCTCGTCCAGGATTCCATCGATGCGGAGCGGCAACTGCGCTTTGGGGCAGACATAAGTACACGGCGTGGTGAGCATCCGCCCATATTGCTCCACGAGGGACGTTCCCGCCTGCGCCGCAGAGGTGAAGGCAAGGGCAAAGAGTATCATGAAAGACTTTCTCATACGTTGATAGATTGATTGATGATGCAAATGTATAAAAAATTCCCGACTTCCCTTGCCCCGACAAAGATTATTTTCAGATATGGGGAAGAATTGCCGCCGATGAGCTGCCGCCGAAACCTTAGAGAGCTGAAGGTCAAGAAGCGACAATATCCACTTCGAATAAGGGCAAATCGGATATGAAGGAACGGAAAGTTCGTGGTGAAGAATGGGAAGATTGAATACCGAGTATTGATGGTTGCTGACAATTGTCGGCAGGTCTGCTGACAGTTGTCGGCAGATCTGCTGACAGCTGTCAGCAGATCTGCTCACAGCTGTCGACAGCCACGCGACATCATCAGTTAGTTAACTACACGTACAACGCTCACCGATGTACATCACAATACAGTTTTGTCTAGCAGGAATGCCGGACCTCCTACCTTTTAGCTAATTTATTAAGGCTGTACGTAGCGCTTGCTTTCCCCTCCCTTTCGTAGGGAGGGGTAAGGGGTGGGCCTTAAAAAAATCGTCCAACAACGACTCAGTGTACTATATTTTTTCGTATCTTTGCTTACGTATGTTGAACCCTAAAAAAACTACCATTATGAAAAAAGCTCTTTCAATGCTTATGCTGATAACCTTAGCAGTCATCTACACTACGAGTTGCAGCGCTGAATCTGTCCTCACGGCAGGAAATCAACAGAAGAAGCAGACTGTACAATTGAAAACCATCTCGGCCGTAGAGGCCAGTGGATCGCTGAAAGTGACCATATATCAAGGAAAAGCTAAGTGCTACGTTGAACTGAAAGGCAGTGAGAAAGAACTGAAGAACAGCACGACGAAGGTGAGCGGAAACAAGCTTTACATCAAGCATTCGAACAACCAACCGAATAACAACGATATGGTGGAAGTGAATGTTTACTGCAAGAATGTGACCGACCTGACTTCCACAACCGGTGCCTATATGACCACAAGCGCCCTTACCGGCGAAAAGGTGGAGCTTTGCGCCAAGATGGGCGGCCTGATCAAGGTGGGAGAAGTGACGTCGTTGACAGCAAAACTAAGCGCCAACATAGGAGGCAAATTGGATGTGGGCAGCCTCAAGTCGACTGAACATGTAGTCTGCGAGGCCAACTCTGGTGGAGAATTGGACATAGACAAACTGACGGCCGTAAAGACAGACCTCTCTGCCATCTCTGGCAGTAAAATTGATAGCCACATCATCGCAGACCAACTGAAGGCAGAAGCTATCAGCGGTTCTGAAATAGAACTCGAAGGAACAGCCATCACTGCAACCCTCAAAGCTGCGAGCGCAGCCCATATCAAAGCCGAAGAGCTCACCGCAAACCATCTCAGCGCCACGGCAAACAGCGCTGGCAGCATTGAGGCCTCGGCCATCACGGCTGAGGAGCATGCCGACTTGACGAGCGTCATCCGCATCACAAAAGCGAAATAGGAGGGGGACAGTTGCTGTTGCACAGCGCCCAATGCAACAAAAATAGTAAAAAGCGACATCGTTTGCAATTTATTTATTAATTTTGCGGTCAGAATATATTCGACAACAACAACATGAACATTTTAGAGTTAAGCGAACAAGAGATTGTACGCAGACAAAGTCTTCAGGAGCTGCGCAACATGGGCATTGACCCTTATCCCGCAGCCGAGTTCCCGGTGAATGCCTATTCGAAGGACATCATAGCCGGATTCAAGGAGGATGAGCAGCGCGATGTCACCATCGCAGGGCGCATCATGAGCCGCCGCGTGATGGGCAAGGCCAGCTTCATGGAGCTCCAGGACAGCAAGGGCAGAATTCAGGTTTACGTCACCCGCGACAATATTTGCCCGGGCGAGAACAAGGACCTCTATAATAAGGTATTCAAGAAGCTTCTCGACATCGGCGACTTCGTAGGTGTGGAAGGCTATGTTTTCAAGACGCAGACGGGCGAGATCTCGGTTCACGCCCGTTCGCTCAAGCTGCTGAGCAAGAGCATCAAGCCGCTGCCCATCGTGAAATATAAGGATGGCGTGGCCTACGACAAGTTTGACGATCCCGAGCAGCGCTACCGTCAGCGCTACGTTGACCTCATCGTCAACGACGGCGTGAAGGATACGTTCATCAAGCGTGCCACCGTGTTGCGCACGATGCGCAAGATCTTCGACGAGGCCGGCTATACCGAGGTGGAGACTCCGACGCTGCAGAGCATTCCCGGAGGCGCTTCGGCCCGCCCCTTCATCACCCACTTCAATGCGCTCAACATCGACATGTACATGCGCATCGCCACAGAGCTCTATCTGAAGCGGCTCATCGTGGGCGGCTTCGAAGGCGTCTACGAGATTGGCAAGAACTTCCGCAACGAGGGTATGGACCGCTTCCACAACCCCGAGTTCACCTGCATGGAGCTCTACGTGCCCTATAAGGACTACAACTGGATGATGGGTTTCACCGAGAAGATGCTTGAGGAGATCTGCGTCGCCGTCAACGGTAAGCCAGAGGTACAGATTGGCGACAAGCTTGTCAGCTTCAAGGCTCCCTACCGCCGGCTGCCCATCCTCGATGCCATCAAGGAGAAGACGGGATTCGACCTCGACGGAAAGAACGAGGAGGAAATCCGCCATATCGCCGTCGACGAGCTGAAGATGGAAGGCATCGACGAGAGTTTCGGCAAGGGTAAGCTCATCGATGAGATCTTCGGCGAGTTCTGCGAGGGCACCTTCGTCCAGCCCACGTTCATCATCGACTATCCCGTCGAGATGTCGCCGCTGACGAAGAAGCACCGCTCAAAGCCCGGACTGACCGAGCGCTTCGAGCTGATGGTGAACGGCAAGGAGCTGGCCAACGCCTACTCTGAGCTCAACGACCCCATCGACCAGGAGCAGCGCTTCATCGACCAGATGAAACTGGCCGACAAGGGCGACGACGAGGCCATGATCATCGATCACGACTTCCTGCGCGCTCTGCAGTATGGCATGCCTCCCACGAGCGGTATCGGCATCGGCATCGACCGACTGGTGATGCTCATGACCGGCAAGGAGTACATCCAAGAGGTGATGCTCTTCCCGCAGATGAAGCCGGAGCCCAAGATTCCGCAGAGCTCTCTGAAAGAGTGGGAAGCCATCGGCGTCAGCGAGAACTGGATGTACGTGCTCCGCAAGGCCGGATTCAATCTCATCAGCGACATCAAGGGCGAGAAGGCTCAGGGCCTGCAGCAGAAAATTGGCGAAATCAACAAAAAATACAAGTTGGGCTATGAGAAGCCCAGTGTTGAGGAGATCCAGCAGTGGATCGACAAGGCCGCTGCCAACGCATAATTGGCAGTGGATTCTTGCCCGGTTCCTGCAGGGGTTGATGACGCCCCATCAATAAGCAAACATTAAACAAACATGGATACAGCAAAGATAGCGATCATGGGGGGTGGCTCTTGGGCCACGTCGATAGCCAAAGTCGTGGTCGGCCATACCCACCACATCGGCTGGTATATGCGGCGCGACGACCGTATTGCCGACTTCAAGCGGCTGGGCCACAATCCGGCCTACATGCAGTGCGCAAAGTTTGACGTGAGCGAGATCGACTTCACGTCGGACATCAACGCCATCGTCGACGCCTACGACACGCTCATCTTCGTGACTCCCTCGCCTTATCTGAAGGAACACCTGAGCAAGCTCACGCGAGGGCTGAAAGACAAGTTCATCGTCACGGCCATCAAGGGCATCGTTCCCGGTGAGGATCTCGTCTGCTCCGAATATTTCCATCAGAAGTATGGCGTCGCCTACGACCATCAGGCCATCATCGGCGGCCCGTCGCATGCCGAGGAGGTGGCGCTGGAGCGGCTGAGCTATCTCACCATCGGCTGCACCGACCGCCAGAAGGGCGAGGTATTCTCCCGTGTGCTTGCCAACGACTACATCAGGACGAAGGTCTCGACCGACGTTGTAGGCATCGAGTATGCGGCCGTGTTGAAAAACGTGTATGCCATCGCCGCGGGAATCTGCAACGGACTGAAATACGGCGACAACTTTCTGGCCGTGCTGCTCTCCAATGCCATGCAGGAGATGGGCCGCTTCCTGGCCGTCATCAATCCCGTGGAGCGCGACCTCAGCGACAGCGTCTATCTGGGCGACCTGCTCGTCACCGGCTATTCTGGCTTCAGCCGCAACCGCACCTTCGGCACGATGATAGGCCGTGGCTACTCGGTGAAGAGCGCGCAGCTGGAGATGCGCATGATTGCCGAGGGCTATTTCGGCACGAAGTGCATGAAGGAGATCAACCGCAAGCTGCACGTCGACATGCCCATGCTCGACACGGTCTACGACATTCTCTATGAGGGTGCCTTCCCCAAAACCGCCATCGCCCAACTGGCCCAGAAACTCAACTGAGAATATTCCGAAATAGAGAAAACAACGATTTAAACGTATTATAACAATGCAGAACATTCAATTAGATGTCACTAAAGCCGTAGAGTTCTTGAAACCCGGCACAGTGGAGGCTTATGAGCCTAAGGTAAAAGCCGCTCAGGAGGCTTTGGAAAACGGAACCTGCCAAGGCAATGATTTTCTCGGCTGGCTTCATCTTCCCTCTTCCATCACCGACGCATTCCTGGCCGACATTCAGGCCTGCGCCGACCGTCTGCGCGCTAAGTGCCAATACGTGGTGGTTTGCGGCATCGGCGGTTCCTACCTGGGAGCACGTGCCGTGATCGAGGCTCTGAGCAACAGCCTTAGCTGGCTGATTGGCGACAAGAAGAATCCCGTGGTTCTCTTTGCCGGCAACAATATCAGTGAGGACTATCTCGCCGAGCTGACCGAATTCCTCAAAGGCAAGGACTTTGGTGTCATCAATATCTCCAAGTCGGGCACGACCACAGAGACTGCCCTGGCCTTCCGTCTGCTCAAGAAGCAATGCGAGAGCCAGCGCGGCAAGGAAGTGGCCAAGGATGTCATCGTGGCCATCACCGATGCCAGGAAGGGCGCTGCCCGCGTCACGGCCGACAAGGAAGGCTACACCTCTTTCGTTATCCCCGACAACGTTGGCGGCCGCTTCTCTGTCCTCACTCCGGTAGGCCTGCTGCCCATCGCTGTGGCAGGTTTCGACATCAAACAGCTTGTAGCCGGTGCACAGGACATGGAGAAGGCCACAGCTGCCAGCGTTCCCTTCAAGGAGAACATCGCCGCACAGTATGCAGCCGTGCGCCAGGGTCTCTACACCCAGGCCGGCAAGAAGATTGAGATCATCGCCAACTTCCAGCCGAAGCTCCACTACTTCGCTGAGTGGTGGAAGCAGCTCTACGGCGAGAGCGAGGGCAAGGAGAACAAGGGCGTATTCCCCGCTGCATGCGACTTCACTACCGACCTCCACTCTATGGGTCAGTGGATCCAGCAGGGCGAGCGCAGCATCTTCGAGACCGTGCTCTCCATCGAGCACACTGAGCGCGAGATGCTCTTCCCCAGCGATGAGGAGAACCTCGACGGCCTGAACTTCCTCGCCGGAAAGCACGTGGACGAAGTCAACAAGATGGCCGAGCTCGGTACACGTCTCGCCCACGTTGATGGCGGCGTGCCCAACCTGCGCGTCAGCGTTCCCCATCTCAACGCCTACTATCTGGGCCAGCTCATCTATTTCTTCGAGAAGGCATGCGGCATCAGCGGTCTGCTGGAGGAGGTCAACCCCTTCAACCAGCCTGGTGTTGAGGCTTACAAGAAGAATATGTTCGCACTGCTCAACAAGCCTGGCTATGAGGCTGAGAGCAAGGCCATTCAGGAGCGTCTGGCCAAGGAGGCTTAACACAGATTCGATGAAGCTTTGAGCAAGAGGGGTAGGCGCTGTTGTAAGATAGTGCCGCCCCTTTTTGAGTTAAAACGATAGGAGTCAGGAACAATGAGACCGGCTTTCAATACGAAATAAATGTATCGAAGCGCAGGTTCCGGCTATCAGTCGCGCCGTTGACTCCCGACTTCTACAACTTCACCCCCAATAGCGGGCGAACAACCAATCAAATGCAAGAAAAGACAATAAAGCAATATCTCTCCACCCATGTACCGTCAGCCGTGAGATGGGAAGGGTTCAAAGCCGTGATGTTCGATATGGACGGCGTGCTCTACGACAGCATGCCCCATCATGCCATAGCCTGGCAGGAGAGCATGAAGCGCTTCGACATCAACATGACAGCCGACGACGCCTATGCCACAGAAGGCGCGAGAGGAGTTGACACCATACGGATGATGGTGCGCAAGCAGAAAGGGAAGGAAATCACAGAGGAGGAAGCGCAACACATGTATGACGTGAAGACCGACATCTTCCACCACATGGAGCAGGCACCGGTGTTCGACGGCGTGCTGACGCTGATGGAGAAAATCCACAAGGCTGGTCTGTCGGTCAACGTTGTGACGGGCTCTGGCCAACGGCCTCTCATCAAGCGCCTGTTGTCCGATTTCGGGCGTTATCTTGACGAGGACCACATCACTACGGCCTACGACGTGAAGCGCGGCAAGCCCAATCCCGATCCTTATCTTGCCGGACTCCGCAAGGCAGGCAACCTGAAGCCCTGGGAAGGAATCGTGATAGAGAACGCGCCCCTGGGTGTCAAGGCCGGTGTGGCCGCAGGCTGCTTCACCATCGCCGTCAACAGCGGTCCCCTGCCCGATGAGCAGCTCATCAACGCCGGAGCCAACATTCTCTACAGCAAGATCTCACAGGTTGCCGACGACTTCGACAGCATGATGAAAATCTGCGCAGAACTTGTGCATCTCAAACAAAAATAATACTTTTGCACCCGAAAAGTAAAATTTTTAGTTCTTATGAAATATTTCATTTTAGACAGCAACTCCCAACAGCAGGGTCCGTTCAGCATCTATGAGCTCAAAGACCGCGGCATCAACGAACAGACGTTGGTGTGGGCCGAAGGTATGGACAACTGGCAGCCAGCCTGGCAAGTGGAGGAAATCAAGCGATATCTCTTCGACCAGCAGGCAGGCACTCCACCTCCCCCACCACCCCACTCCAACATGGATCAGCAGTTCACGCAACAGCCCATGACTCCACAGCCGCAAAAGGGACACAAGGGGCTTATCTTCGGTGCCATCATTGCCTTGGTGCTGCTCATTATTCTCGCCCTCACAAATCCCGACCGTCGTCAGCATTCCGACGCCATCGTCAAGGCCATCACCGAGACGGTAGACAGCGAGGCCCGCAAGTCGGGAGTTCTCGACAATGGAATCGGCGAGATAGGGCGCATGATTGCCGACCGCATGACGTCGTCGATGATCGACCAGCTGCTCGACTATCACAACTACGTGCTGTTCTCAAAGTCCACCATCACCTTTGCCGACAAGACCTACACGGTGTCGTGGGGACTGCTGGGACGTGTGTTCACGGTATCCAACGAGCGGCTCAGCAAGCAACTGGAAAAGAATCTGCACATGCCTTCGGTCGACAGAGAGTCTACGGTCATTGAGGAATCAACATCGCCAGACGGAGAGACAACCATCGACTCCACGACCATCTCAAGTAAAGGCACCGACAAGATAGTAGACGGCGTGAGCGACATCGTGAAAGATCAGGTAAAACAGAACACCGACAGCGCCACAAGCAGCACCATCAACAAACTGATCGACGACGTAAAGGGTCTGTTAAAGTAGTTCTGCTTCATGGAATACTATATATTAGACCGCAACAATCAGCCCTATGGGCCCTTTACGCTGCTGAAGCTCCGCGAGATGAAGCTCAACAGCAAATCCTTCGTTTGGGCTCAAGGCTGGGACAAATGGGTCAGAGCCGGTGATGTGGAGGAAATCAACAAGTACGTGCTTCATGCCCATACGGAGCGGGCTGCGGCTGCACCGGTCCCTCCCACTCCGCCAGTCCAGCATATTTCGCCTGTTGCCGAACCAAAGCCCGCTGCAAAGCCCAAGCCCGAGGCTAAGCCCCGCACAATTAGCTTCAGCGATGACGATGCTCCTACGGCGAAGAGTACACCAAAGCCAAAGCACACGGAGGCTGTCAGCCAGCCGGCCAAGCCCATGTCGAAGCGCAGACGCCGCAGCCTGGTCTGGGCGCTGGTCATCTTCGCGCTGATATGCGTGCTCACCTCCACTAATCCCAACATCTTCGCCCATCGACGTGCTGCACGCGAAGTGGTGGAAGAGGCCGTACAGGCCGACATCAGCAGTGGCAACACCAGCGGCAAAGATTATCCCAACGGGACGTCAGTAGACAACATATTCGACGCATCCCTGGTATATCATAATTATTATTTGTTCTCGACTACAACCATACAGCTCCGCCGCACGACACATTTCCTTTCCCTTGGCATCTTGGGACAGGTGTTTACGGTGTCGGCTGGAATGTTATAAAAGACTATCTAAATGGAAAACGAAACATTAAAGACTATTCATGAACGCCGAAGCATACGCAGCTTCAAGCCGAAACAGATTACCGACGAAGAACTGCGCACCGTATTGGAGGCCGGCACATGGGCTCCCACAGGAATGGGAAGTCAGGATCCCATCATCGTCGCCGTACAGAACAAGGAATTGGCCGATGAAATCCGACAGCTCAACGCCCGCATGATGGGCACCAAGAGCGATCCCTACTACGGAGCACCGACGCTGGTGCTGGTGTTCTCTCCCAAGAGCAATCCCAACCACGTGAAGGATGGAGCTTTGATATTGGGCACCATGATGCTCGCCGCCCACAGCATCGGGCTTGGCTCTTGCTGGATAAACCGCTGCGAGGTCGTATTCAGCGAACTGCCCGAAAGTGCATCGCTGCGCCAACGTCTGAACGTCCCTGAAGGCTACGAAGGCATTGGAAGCCTGGCTCTGGGCTATCCCAAGACTGAACCTCATGCCGCTAAAGCCCGCAAGGAGGATTATTTCAGAATCATCAAGTAACAATCTGACGCGGATTCAGGACGGCCAAAAGCTGTTCCTCATCCGCGCCTTAAACCGCAAAGACATGATATCAAAGGAAGAAGTAGATGCCTATCGCCAGTTGGTGTATGAGGCAATGATCAAAAATCATGGTGGTGGCAGCCTGACCGATGAAGGCCGCAAAGAACTGAAAGACATTCTTGAGACTTTCTCTGATGACGAATTGAAGTTCGGAATGCCATTCAACACGCCCGAGGAGATGGCGCAAATGCTTACTGAATAATAGCTCACCACCTTCCAAACACTACTATCAAAACTACTGCCGCCGGCGAACATAAATCCCCGACGCAAGGGTATGAGCGCTGACTAAAAAGACTAATACTCGGTCATTACACTCCTAATGAGCCTAATTTTTCTATACTGCATGAGAAATATTTTTTGCCGATTCACGATTATTCGCTCAGCGTGAAGCGGAAGCAGAGACCACCCGTAAGATTGTTGGTCACGGTTATTGTGCCGCCATGAAGCAACACAGCATTTTTCACAATAGCCAGTCCAAGTCCCGTACCGCCCATCTTGCGGCTGCGCCCTTTGTCAACACGGTAGAAGCGTTCAAACAAGCGCGGCAGATGTTCGGGCGCTACGCCCACGCCATTGTCGCTGAAGGTGAATCTCCAACGCTGCGGCAATCCCGCGATATTGTCATCATCGTCGAGTTTGGCACGAAGGGTTATCGTGGTGTTCTCTCCCGCATAGTTGATGGCATTGTCGGTGAGATTGCGGAAGATGCTGTAGAGCAACGAGCGATTGCCATGCACGAGTACCCGGTCGGGCATCTGATTGTCGAATTTCATGTGGCGTTCTTCCAATTGCAAATGAACGTCCTTCTCAATGCCCTTCACCAGCTCCATAATGTCCACAACCTCGCTCGTCCCCATCAAATCGGGAGCGTCGTCAATACGGTTGAGCGTAGAGATGTCGCGCAAGAGCGACGTGAGCCGCTGCGACTGTGCATAGCAACGGTCTATAAACTGCTTCTTTGTTGCTTCGGGTGCTTGAGGATAGTTGATCAACGTCTCCAAATATCCTTGTATACTTGCCACAGGGGTCTTCAGTTCATGGGCAACATTCTGTGTCAGTTGTCGTTTCAGTACATCCTGCTCTTTCTGAGTGGTCTGCAGGCGCTTATACAATTTGATGATTCGTTCTGCAATCTCGCCCAGTTCATCATTGGGAAATTCAATCAAGTCTTCCGTATCTACAGTCTCGTTGTGGTCCACACGTTTGGCGAATCTTCTCAAGTTGGAAATATTCTGTCCCAGCCGATGGATGAAACGATAAAGCACCCACGTCAGCAAAATGACAGCAAACAGCGCAAACCACAAGAAGTGGCTGTCGGCCGTGAGCTGGCGCACGACATCATTGTCGTAAGGAATGGCCGACCTCACAACGAGATGAATCTTAGGAATATAGGTAGCCGAATAGAAATAGGAGCCACTCGTGGTCGTACTATTTCTATCCACAGAGTATCCCTGTCCGGTGCTGAGGGCCTGTCTCACTTCCGGACGGCTCTTGTGATTGGTGAATTTAGCGTAATCTTTCCGTTTCGAATCGAAGACCACACGGCCATCAGGCTTAATCAGCGTGACGCGCATCCCCTTGAAACTCCGGCGGTTGACATAGGCTTGCAAGGTTGAATCCTGAATCTGCCCATTCTCCAACTCGTCGACATAAAGCATACGATTGAAGTCCTGCAGACGCGTATTGAAGAGTTCCACCTTATACTGGCGTTCACGAATCTGCTGGAAAACAATAAATCCGGCGGCAAACAACAAAAACACCGCCATCACACTGACATAGAGTCTTTGACCTACTGAGAGTCTTCGCATACGCGTAATGTTTTAAGCGTCAAAATAATAGCCGAAGCCCAACCGCGTGACGATGCACTTGGCAAAGCGTCCCACCTTCTTGCGCAGGCGTGTAATGTTGACATCTACCGTACGGTCGAGCACAAGTACGTCCTTTGGCCACACCCGTTCAATGAGCTGTTCGCGCGAGAACACGCGTCCCCGCTCAGAGAGAAGCAGATAGAGCAGCTCAAACTCGGTCTTGGTGAAAGCCACTTCTTCGCCATCGATGGTGACCGTCTTCTTGTCAAGATCCATCACGAGTCCCTGATAGGAAATCGTGGAATGCTGGGGTTCCCCGTGCTGCTCAGCCGTGCGGCGCAGCACAGCTCTCACCCTTACCAAGACCTCACGCAGGGAGAAAGGCTTGGAGATATAGTCATCGGCACCGAGATTAAAGCCGGTGATGGTATCGTTCTCCGTGTCTTTTGCAGTCAGGAAGATAATAGGAATTTCTGCAGTCGTTGGGTCTGCCTTCAGCTTTTTTGCCAAGGCGAATCCCGACATTCCCCCCATCATGACATCGAGCAAAAGCAAGTCAAACGAAGTCAAGTCCAACTCCAAGGCTTCCTCAGCCGAATTGGCCGTCTCAACCTCATAGCCTTCTGTCTCCAGATTGAATTTCAAAATCTCACATAAATCCTGTTCGTCGTCGACGACCAGAATACGATAATGATGTTCAGCCATATCTCCTCATCTAAATCTTTTACACTGCAAAATTACGACAATTTCTTCAACAAGCCAAAAGCAAGACGTGACAATCATGTTACACATATTACAATTGCGCTACAGTCAATCAACGGTCGGAAGGAATAAGAACATAAGGCAGGCAGAATTGTGCTTGCAGCCCGTAAGTGCAGAGTTCTGTCGCTATGCTTTGCGACATAGAATTCACATTTTCGACATCCTTATTTATAGGTATTTATTCCGATAAAGACTTGTGGAAACAGGCGAAATGAATAATTTTTGTTATCTTTGCAACGAAGTTGCGGAAAGTATCCGCTAACTTTGCGTTGTATTTATATAGACACAGATATTAGGAAATGACTTTAAAGGAACTGAAGATTGGTCAGACTGCCGAAATCCTCACCGTTGGAGGCGAGGGTGCCCTGCGGCAGCACTTCCTCGACATGGGCATTATTCCCGGACAGGAAGTGAAACTGGTGAAATACGCACCAATGGGTGACCCAATGGAATTGCTTGTTCAGGACTACGAATTGACACTCCGCAAAGCTGATGCTGAGAAAATTGAGGTCAGACCATGCGAGAAGCAAGAGGCTAAGCAACCTCATACCCACGATGAACATTATGCTTACGACCATGAAGGCAACGAACACCCGGGCTACGGCGAGGCTACGCCTTTCAAACTCCGCCCCCATGAGCACGAGCGGATTGTCAACGAGAAGGTTTCGTTCGCTCTCGTCGGCAATCAGAACAGTGGTAAAACAACGCTTTTCAACCAACTGACGGGTTCCAACCAGCACGTGGGCAACTTCCCTGGAGTGACCGTCGACCGTAAGACGGGAACCATCAAAGGGCACCCCGAAGCCACAGTGACCGACCTTCCGGGCATTTACTCTCTCTCTCCTTATACCAACGAGGAAGTGGTGAGCCGCGAGTTCATTCTCAAGGCCCATCCCACGGGAATCATCAACATTGTCGATGCCACCAACCTGGAGCGCAACCTCTACCTGACCATGCAGCTGATGGAGCTGGGCATACCGATGGTGCTGGCACTCAACATGATGGATGAGGTGAAGAACAACGGCGGAACCATCCTAGTGAATATCCTTGAACAGCGTTTAGGCATTCCTGTGGTTCCCATTTCGGCCATGCGCAATGAGGGCGTGGCAGAGCTTATCGATCATGCCATCCACGTGGCCAAATACGACGAACCGCCTTTGCGGCAGGACTTCTGCAGTCCTGAAGACCACGGTGGCGCTGTCCATCGTGCCATTCACGCCATGGCCCACTTGATTGAGGACCATGCCAAGGCCGCGGGCATACCGCGCCAGTTCGCCGCCACCAAACTTCTGGAAGGCGACCGCCTTGTGGAAGAGGCACTAAAAATTGACGGCAACGAACAAGATATGGTGGGACACATCCGTGAGCAGATGCAGATAGAGCGTGGACTGGACGCTTCGGCAGCCATTGCCGACATGCGCTACAGCTTCATCCGCAGAATCTGCTCCGACACAGTGGTGAAGCCCCAAGAGAGTAAGGAACACGTGCGTAGTCGGAAAATAGACCGAATACTGACGGGACGCTTCACAGCCATTCCCATGTTTCTCATCATCATGGTGCTGATCTTCTATCTCACCTTCGACATCCTCGGCGGGACTCTGCAAGACTGGATTGCCGACGGCGTAGAGTGGTTCACCGACGTGACTGACAAGGCACTGACCACCTGGGACATTTCGCCTGTCATACACTCGCTCATCATCAACGGCGTCTACTCTGGCGTGGGAACGGTCATCAGTTTCCTGCCCATCATCGTCATCCTCTTCTTCTTCCTCTCTATTCTGGAGGACAGCGGCTACATGGCACGCATCGCCTTCTTCATGGATAAGTCGATGCGCAAGCTTGGACTCTCAGGCCGCAGCATCGTGCCGTTGCTCATGGGCTTCGGATGCTCGGTGCCCAGCGTGATGGCCACGCGAACCCTTCCCTCCGAGCGCGACCGCAAGATGACGGTGATGCTCATCCCCTTCATGAGCTGTACGGCCAAGTTGCCTATCTATGGTTTCTTCGTGGCAGCCTTCTTTCCACAGCATGGCGGACTGGTGATGACATGCCTCTACTTCTTTGCCGTACTGGTAGGTATCCTCGTGGCACTGATCACGAAGAAGTTGGCCTTCAAGGGCGAGCCGGTGCCCTTCGTACTCGAGTTGCCCAACTATCGTATGCCGGGCGCCAAGAGCGTGCTCCGGCTCATTTGGGACAAGACTAAGGACTTCCTCCACCGCGCCTTCAGCATCATCTTCATTGCCACCATCGTGGTTTGGTTCCTTCAGTCGTTTGATTTCCGCCTCAACTTCATCAGCGACCAGCAGCACAGCATTCTTGCCGCTCTCTCCAGTGGTCTCGCTCCCATCTTTGCTCCCTTCGGCTGCGACGATTGGCGCATCGTGTCGTCAGTCATTTGCGGTTTCATGGCCAAGGAGAGCGTAGTGGCAACGCTGACGGTACTCTTTGGTTCATCGGCTGCAGTCCATACTGCATTGGTCACCACATCGGCTCTGGCACTGTTGGTGTTCTGTCTGCTCTATACGCCTTGTGTAGCCACAATCGCTACCGTGAAGCGCGAAGTGGGCAGCTGGTATGCCGTAGGACTCGTGGTATGGCAGACGGCCATCGCATGGCTGTGCGCATTCATTGTTTATGGGGTGGCAAACCTCTTCATCAGTTAGTACAGAATAAAGTTGGAGACAAAGTGCATTGACTTTGTCTCCAACTCTCATATTAAATAAGTATTCAGCATGAACATTCAGACGATTATTCTCACACTCATTATTTTGGCTGCTATAGGATGGGCCCTGTGGCGTATCTTCAACCAGCATCGCCATAAGCACGGCGGCTGTTCATGTTGTGACGTGGAAGACTGCTCGCTGCGGGATCTGCTGGCAAAAAGCAAGAAGAAAAAATAGTAACCCAGTCTGCAGCAACACTTGCCTCTCCAATAAGGGACGGTAATCTTCTACGCTTTCCCTCAGAAAAATCAAAAGATTATCCGCGACAGGAATCCTCAGCAGCCTTTCCCATCCAGACTGCACGCGGCACCCTCGGCGTAATCGTCGGGCATGGGCTCCAGTCCCACTTCTGCCGAGGAGAGCGTGATGCTGCCATCGGGGCGGACATAGCAAGGAATGCCCACATCGCCCACAGCCTTCGCCTCGTCAAATTCAGGACGATGGTCGCGCAGGGCCAAGAACTCGTGAAGGTTGCTGATGTGCTCGCTAATGTCGATAACCTTGAATTCGGGATTACCCACGACTTGCTTTTCCACATACTCGCAGTAGGGGCAAGTCTTCATTACATACATTTTTATCATTGTCTTCTTTGTTTTATTGATTAATATTAATGGAAGGAAGCCGGAAGCCCACGACCTCCGGCCCATGGAGATGGTCAGACGATTAGTCTGCCATCAGCTTGCGATAGCGTCCCTTCTTCATCTCTTCGCCCAATCCGAGTCGGCGGGCCTTGTTGATCTCGTAGTCGGAATAGTCTCCCTCGAAGTAGACCACCTCACCATTGCCCTCGAAGGCGAGGATATGGGTACAGATGCGGTCGAGGAACCATCGGTCGTGGCTGATCACCACAGCGCAGCCTGCGAAGTCGTCAAGACCTTCCTCCAAAGCACGCAGGGTGTTCACGTCGATATCGTTGGTAGGCTCATCGAGGAGCAGCACGTTGCCTTCCTGTTTCAGGGCCAACGCCAACTGCAAGCGGTTGCGCTCACCACCTGAGAGCACGCCGCAAAGCTTGTTCTGGTCGGTGCCTGAGAAGTTGAACCGCGAGAGGTAGGCCCTGGCGTTGACATCGCGGCCGCCCATTCGGAAGACCTCGTTGCCCTGACTCACCACTTCGTAGACCGTCTTCTTGGGATCTATCTCCTTGTGCTGCTGGTCCACATAAGCCAACTTCACCGTCTCGCCCACCTCGAAAGTACCGCTGTCGGTTTTTTCCATTCCCATGATGAGCCGGAAGAGAGTGGTCTTGCCGGCTCCGTTAGGTCCAATGACACCCACGATGCCGTTGGGCGGGAGCGTAAAGTTGAGGTCCTTGAAGAGCACCTTGTCGCCGAAAGCCTTGCTCACGTGCTGTGCCACGATGACCTTGTTGCCAAGTCGGGGACCGTTGGGAATAAAGATTTCCAGTTTCTCCTCTCGCTCCTTCTGCTCCTCATTGAGCATGGCGTCGTAGCTGTTCAGACGAGCCTTGCCCTTTGCCTGACGTGCCTTCGGCGCCATGCGTACCCATTCGAGCTCGCGTTCCAGCGTCTTCCGCCGTTTGGAAGCCGTCTTCTCCTCCTGGGCCATGCGCTTTGTTTTCTGTTCGAGCCATGAGGAGTAGTTACCCTTCCAGGGGATGCCCTCACCACGGTCGAGTTCCAGAATCCACTCCGACACGTCGTCGAGGAAGTAGCGGTCGTGTGTCACGGCGATGACCGTGCCCTCATATTGCTGCAAGTGCTGCTCTAGCCAGTCAATGCTCTCAGCGTCGAGATGGTTGGTGGGCTCGTCAAGGAGCAACACGTCGGGCTTCAGCAAGAGCAGACGGCAGAGGGCCACGCGGCGGCGCTCGCCTCCAGACAGATGGGTCACGGGCAGGTCACCCTTAGGACAGCGCAGGGCAGCCATGGCACGATCGAGCTTGGCGTCGATGTTCCAGGCGTCGGTGGAATCGATGATGTCCTGCACCTCGGCCTGCCGCTGCATGAGCTTGTCCATCTTGTCGGGGTCGCTGTAGTATTCTTCCTCGCCGAACTTTCTATTAATCTCATCGTATTCGTGAAGGGCGTCGTAGACCCGCTGCACGCCTTCCTGTATGTTTTCCTTGACAGTCTTGTTCTCATCGAGTGGCGGATCCTGGGGCAGGAAGCCCACTGAGTAGCCGGGACTCCACACTACTTCGCCGCGAGTGGGCTGCTCTATTCCGGCAATGATTTTCATCAGCGTGGACTTGCCGGCGCCGTTGAGACCTATGATGCCGATCTTGGCACCGTAGAAGAAGGACAGATAGATGTCCTTGAGCACTTGTTTCTGGTTTTGTGGGATGATCTTGCTCACGCCCACCATGGAGAAGATGACTTTCTTGTCGTCGACTGTTGCCATAATTATTTTGATTTATAGTTATTATTCATTGTTAGCATTTGCGGACGATGCAGGACTGAGTTGCCCGGTTCTGCATCGCCCGACCGTTCCCCATCGACAGACACTTCTGCTCTTTATTCATAACCTTTACAGTCAGAAACAGAAGTGACCGAGAGAGATATTGGCTTTATTCGTTGGCAAATATACGAAAAAAAATCCATGAAACGAGGGATTTTCTGCAGCATCTTACCGCCTAATCCCAAGAGAAGCAACAATTATGCTGGGCAAATTAGCCCAGGAGGAGGTTGAATCAATATTGCGAGGGTTGCTTGCCGACGATTCGACGAATGTCACGTTTGTTCGTGACGGTCATCACGTTCGTTCGGTGACGAACGTCACGATACATGGATTAACCATAACAGTTTGCCAATTTTTTCTAATCCAGATGGAATTTCCGGAGCAAACAATATGATATAAGAACAATAACCAAACGGATGAAACCAAGGTATTGACCAAGATTATAAGTGAATGTCAACCGACAAAATCAGGAGATTTATCTCTTAGAAGGCTGTATTGAGGCCTGATTTATGTCCTATTTATCACTATTTGTTGTAAAAATCAACAAAAAACGTAATAAAATTGTAGCATAATCTAAATATTTTGCTATCTTTGCCACTGTGTTTGACAACTATGTCAAACGTGTTTGTTGAAAGATTTGGGTTATGAAGAGAATCAACATAGGAATTGATGTAGGCTCCACCACAGCAAAAGTGGTGGCCATTGACTCGGAAACTGGCGAATTGATTTTCGACATCTATCAGCGTCACCAAGCCAAGGTGAAAGAGTGCCTCTCGGACATTTTTGCCCAATTGCGCCGCAAAGTTGGTGACGCACCGGTCTCTGTGTGTATAACAGGTTCGGTAGGCATGGGCTTTGCCGAGCGCTACGGCCTGCCTTTCGTACAGGAAGTGGTAGCCGCTACCGAATATCTGAAGAAGTACTATCCGCAGACACGCACGCTCATCGACATCGGTGGTGAGGACGCCAAAATGATATTCCTCAAAGACGGCCGCCCCACCGATCTCAGGATGAATGGCAACTGCGCTGGCGGCACGGGCGCGTTTATCGACCAGATGGCTGTCTTGCTGGACACGACGCCCGAGGAGATGGGCCACATGGCTGAGAAATCTACCCAGCTCTACCCTATCGCCTCACGTTGCGGCGTGTTCTGCAAGACCGATATTCAAAACCTCATGGCACGCAATGCCGACAAGAACGACATTGCCCACAGCATTTTCCACGCCGTATCGGTGCAGACGGTGGTCACGCTGGCCCACGGCCACGACATCCAGGCTCCAGTCTTGATGTGCGGCGGACCGCTCACCTTCATACCTTCCCTGCGCAAGGCCTTTGCCGACTACTTGCAGTTGAAGCCCGAGGACTTCATAGTGCCGGAGAAGAGCCATCTTATTCCGGCCTGGGGAACTGCCCTCACGCGCAACAGGGCTGAGTTCACGCTGAGCGAACTGGAACAACTGTTGCAGACGCCGCCCAAGAAACTTCTCAACACAGAGGACGCCCAACTGCAACCGCTCTTCGCTTCAGAGGAGGAGTACTCGGAATGGCGCAGCCGTAAGCACAGTCATGCCATGCCGACAGCCACCCTGCAGAGCGGCAAGCAACAGGCGGTCATTGGCATCGATAGCGGTTCGACGACGACGAAGATCGTAGTCCTCGACATGGAAGGACGCATGATATTCCATTACTATCACGACAACGAAGGCAATCCCGTTGGTGCCGTCGCCGACGGTCTGCGCCAATTAGAGGCTGAATGCGACAAAGCCGGATGCCAACTCGAGGTCGTGGGCTCCTGCTCTACGGGTTATGGCGAGGATCTCATCAAGGCTGCCTTCCTGCTGCGCAAGGGCATCATTGAGACCATGGCCCACTATATGGCAGCCAGCCACATCGCCAAGGACGTCAGCTTCATCCTCGACATCGGCGGACAGGACATGAAAGCCATCTTCTGCGATGGCGGTGTCATCAACCGCATCGAGGTCAACGAGGCTTGCTCGTCGGGCTGTGGTTCGTTTATCAGCACCTTCGCCCGCTCACTGAACACCTCGGTCAGCGACTTTGCCCGTGCCGCCTGCCATGCCGATCACCCCAGCGACCTGGGTACGCGCTGCACGGTCTTCATGAATTCGAAGGTGAAACAGGTGCTTCGTGAGGGAGCATCGATGGAAGACATCGCCGCAGGACTGAGCTACTCGGTGGTGAAGAACTGTATATATAAGGTATTGCGACTGAAGAGTATCAGCGAACTGGGCAACAAGATCGTGGTTCAGGGCGGTACGATGCGCAACGATTCCATCGTCCGCGCACTGGAGCTGCTCACGGGAGCCACCGTCTATCGCAGCGACTGCCCTGAGCTGATGGGCGCCATCGGCTGCGCTCTCTACGCTCTGAGCCTCGGTGCCAGTGAGCCGGTCAGCCTCAGCCAGATGCTCGACAATGCCCACTACGAGTCGCGCCAGCTCCACTGCCACGGATGCGTGAACCAGTGCACAGTGACCCGTTATCGTTTTGCCAACAAGAATGTCTACTTCTCCGGCAACCGCTGCGAGAAGGTATTCAACAATAAAGGTACGGCCGCCCAGCCCGGCCTGAACGTCTACGAGCGCAAGAACGAGCTTCTCTTCAAGCGTGCCGATACGGAGAAGAAGGATCCCAACAAGCTGACCATCGGCATTCCGCGCTGTCTCAACATGTTTGAGGACTTCCCCTTCTGGCACACGCTGTTCACAGAATGCGGACTGCAGGTGGTGCTCTCTGAAGTTTCCAACTTCACCCACTACGAGCATTGTGCCGGCAAGGTGATGTCGGATAACATCTGCTTCCCGGCCAAACTCGTCCACAGCCACATCGACGACCTCATCCGCAAGGGTGTCGACCGCATCTTCATGCCCTTCACAGTGTTTGAGCATCACGATGGAAGCGGACAGAACTGCTACGACTGCCCCATCGTGACGGGTTACTCGCAGGTTGTTCGCAGCGTGCAGTCGGGCAAGGTGCCCATCGACTCGCCCTCCATCTCCATGAAGGAAGACTCTGACCTGCTCACTCAGTGCAAGGAATACCTGTCCACACTGGGCGTTCAGCCGAAGGTAGTGGCTGAGGCTTTCAACAAGGCCCGTGAGGCACAGAAGCAGTTCGACCACGACATCCGTCAGGCCAATGAGGAGATACTTGCCGAGGCACGCGCCAACCACAAGACCATCATCCTGCTCGCCGGACGTCCCTATCATGCCGACCCACTCATCCAGCACAAGGTGTCGGAGATGATAGCTGCCTTGGGCGCCTACGTCATCAGCGACGACATCGTCAGAGGCAGCAACATCTCGCTGGCCGGCGTCAACGTGCTCTCGCAGTGGGCTTTCCCCGACCGCATACTGAAGTCAGTGCTATGGGCCTGCACACAGGACGACGACGTACAACTGATGCAGCTGACATCGTTCGGTTGCGGTCCCGATGCTTTCCTCATCGACGAGGTACGCTCGCTGCTGAAGAAGGCAGGCAAGAACCTGACGCTGCTGAAGATCGACGACGTGAACAACATCGGATCGCTGAAGCTCCGCGTCCGCTCGCTGCTTGAGAGTTTGCACCTCAGCAGTCATCACGGGATCAGGAACATTTCGGCCGATGCCACTCTGCCGCCCTTCACCCGCGAGGAGCGTCACCGCAAGATCATCATGCCGTTCTTCACGCCGTTTATTTCTCCTCTCATCCCACCGCTGATGAAACTCGCCGGCTACGACGCAGAATCACTGCCCATGGCCGATGCTGAGTCGGTCAACTGGGGACTGCGGTCGAGCAACAACGAGATCTGCTATCCCGCAACCCTCATCGTGGGCGACATCGTCAAGGCTTTCCGCGACGGACGCTACGACCCCAACGAGACTTCGGTCATCATGACTCAGACGGGCGGTCAGTGCCGTGCGAGCAACTATATACCACTTATCCGCAAGGCATTGATTGAGAACGGATACACCAACACGCCCGTGATCTCTGTTGCCACGGGATCGGGTATCAACAACAATCAGCCGGGATTCAAGATCAACTGGTTCAAGATGATTGGTCCGGCCATCAACGGTGTACTCTTCTCCGACGCCATGGCGAAGATGTATCACGCAGCCGTAGTGCGCGAGCGCACGAAAGGTGAGGCAGCCGTGGTCTGCAACAAGTGGATGGAAGAGGCCATACGCGTCATCCTCAGTGGCAAGACCGACAAGCTGATAGACGTGGCCTCGCGTGCCGCAGCCGACTTCGATGCCATTTGCGAGGACCGCCAGTTGCCACGCGTGGGAATCGTGGGCGAAATCTTTCTCAAGTTCCATCCCTTCGCCCAGAAGCATGTGGTGGAATGGTTGGAGAGTCACGGCATCGAGGTGGCCTATCCTATGCTGTCAGACTTCTTCCTGCAGGGATTCGTCAACATGAAGGACAATCATGCCAAGCACATCGAGAAGAAAGCCATGCCCGACTTCCTCTCTCATCTGGCCAACCAACTTATCAACCGGCGCGAGCGCAAGCTCGACAAGGCATGCAGCGCCTTCAGATACTATCAGCCGTTTGAGAGCATCTTCGAGAAGGGAGAACTGGCCCAGCAGGCCATCAACCTCAGTGCTCAATTCGGTGAAGGTTGGCTCATCGCCGGCGAGACGGCATCACTGGCGCGCAAGGGCGTGAGCCACGTGATCAGCCTGCAGCCCTTCGGTTGCATAGCCAACCACATCGTCTCGAAAGGCATTGAGAACCGGCTGCGCCAGCTCTATCCTCATCTCAACATTCTCTCTCTTGACTTCGACAGCAGCGTCAGCGAAGTGAACATCGCCAACCGACTGTTGCTATTCATCAACGACATGTTTGACAATGAAAATGGAAGAAAAGAATATCGAACAGCAGATCATCCAAGTAGCCAGGCAAGTCTTCATTGAGAAGGGATTTGCAGAGGCCAGCATGACGGATATAGCACGTTGCGCAGGCATCAGCCGCACGGTGCTCAACTATTATTTCCGAACGAAGGAGAAGCTTTTCGCGGCCGTGTTTTCTGACATCATCCACGATTTCATCCCCCGGCTGAAAGACATCGCCCTGAGTTCAGGACCGATGGATGATACGGTGTCTGCCATCGTCGACATCTATTTCGACATTATGCACAAGGAGCCACGGCTGCCACTCTTCATGGTACGCGAGATCAACCGCGACGCCACGCATCTCTTCGCCACGCTGAAAGAACTGGACACGTGGAAGTATCTGGAGATTCTGAAGCAGAGAATCAGACAGAAGATGGCCGACGGCGAGATAAAGCGCGTGCCTCTGCCCTTCATCTTCTACACCTTCTACGGTCTGATGGTTGTGCCCTTCCTCACCGAGCCACTCGTTGAGCTCTTCGTTGGCAACAAAGTGGACGACAAACTGCTCATGCCCTGGCACCAGCACGTCATCGACAGCATCCACCAGCTGCTGGCTGTGGACAATGAGGAATATGGACCCGTCAGAAGAAGTACGAAAGAATTGGAATGCAAACAAGGGATGAAGGTTCTCAGCAACTGATACCAACCTCATTCCCTCGTAAGAAATAAAAGGCCAGCCCTGCAATAGGGCTGGCCTTTTTGAATTTTGTGAATTCAATGTATCGGATTATTCGTCTATATCCATGTCGTTAGAGGAATATCCCTCCTCAAGGAACTTCTTCGTGGCGCGCAGCTGATGACGCATATTGCTCAGGAACTGCTGGCTCTCCTGCAGGAGATTCAGATAGACCACAGAGATCTTCAACAGACTGTTGTCGGTGAAGCCCTGCATGCGGTCGATGTGCTTCTTGCGGATCTCGCTGAGCAAGTCCTTCATGTTGTCGGCTTTCTCCAGCACCGTACGGTACTCGCCAAACTCGCCCGTGGTGATGATGTCCTCGGTCTGTTTCAACAGGTCGTTGATGCCACGGCGTACGGGCTCATACTCAGCGATGTAGGTCTGAGGCATAGGATTGAAACTGTTGTCGACATGCTCCTTGATGGGCTCAAGCATACGGATCATGCAGTAGATGTACTGCTGGTCGGCATTGAGGGCAACATGGAACCACGTGTTGCGCTCCAGGGCCACTTGCTGGGGAGCTCGGCGCAGGGCAAGGAGTTCCTGGCGGCGGATAACCCTCAAGTTATCCTTCTCCTTGCGCAGGTCGCGGTTCACTTGGCGCAGATAGCTAGGACGGTTGTCCTCAAATCCATCTACCACCTTATTATATTCGTCGAAGGCAAACCGGGTCATCTCGCTCTGGTTGCTCTTGAAATGCTTCGTGAGCAGATCCCAAAGAATGTCCTTGTCCTTCGTGTGCATCATCAGCTCAAACATGCTCTCCTTCTTGTTCTTAGCCTTCTTGTTGAAGTTACGGTTGCTCTGGATGAGCATGAAGACTACGAGGCACATGAGAATCACCTTCACAATGATTCCGCCATACCACATGATGCCACAGTTGACAAAGCAAACAAGGAAAGCTACGGCTGCGGTGATGAACCATCCACCAATCACGGAGAGCACACCCGAAACACGGAACACAGCGCTCTCACGTCCCCAGGCGCGGTCGGCCAAACTAGAACCCATGGCCACCATGAAGGTTACGTAAGTGGTTGAGAGGGGCAACTGGTGATTGGTACCAAAGGTGATCAGCATAGAGGCCAGCACCAGGTTGACAGCCGCACGCACCACATCGAAAGCGGCTCCATTGTCGAGCTCTACATCATTCTTGTCAAAGCGGGAGTCAATCCAGCGCGAAACGTTGTCCGGCGTATGAGTGGCCACAAAGTCGTTGGTGGTCTGCGAACCACGCACCAATGCCCGGGCAGCCATTGAGGAACCAAACTTTTCGTCGCCTTCTTCCTGGCGGCTAAGGTCTACAGACGTCTTGATGACGTTGCGGGCCTTCTTAGACGTAGCCATGGCGACAATCATGATCACGCCGGCCAGCAGCAGATACAGACCCGGCGACTTGGCACTCCCCATCAAAGAGGTCATCATGAACTGGTCAGGAGCAAGGCCGTTGCTGTTGGCCATATAGTCCTGATAAGAGTCAAGACCGGCCAAAGGAACACCTATGAAGTTGACGAGGTCGTTGGAGGCAAACGACATGGCCAGCGCGAACGTTCCCATCAGAACGATGAACTTGAACACGTTGATTTTGGCCAGATACATCACTTCCATGAGAACGACAGACACGACAAAGGTGATCATCATCAGCATGTTGACATTGTCGTTGATGTAGTCACGCACGTCAGCCGGTATGTAGGGCGACTTTCCAAAGCCTTTCAGGAAGATGAAGTAAGCAAGCGCGGTGAAGGCGATACCGCCGAAAATGGCGATGCTGTAGCGCGAATGCTTCTGATAGTTGAACGTGAAAACAATACGGGCTATCCACTGAACAATAGCGCCAACAATGAATGCCACAACTACGGAAGCGAAAATACTGAAAATCATCTTTCCTGCCATGGCCGTATTGATGAGGTCGGCCATCTGAAGGTTGGGGTTTTGCGAAACCATAATGGCAGCCATACAGAACGTACCGCCCAACAGCTCAAACACAAGAGAGATGGTCGTTGACGTCGGCATACCCAAAGTGTTGAAGACGTCGAGAACGATGACATCAGTAACCATAACGGCAAGGAACACCGTCATCACCTGCTGGAAAGTATAATGGTCGGGTAGCAGCACTCCGTGTCGAGCTACGTCCATCATACCCGTCGACATCACGGCACCCAGCACCACACCAAACGAAGCTATGATGAGCACGGTGCGGAATTTGGCAACCTTGGCGCCAATGGCAGATTGGAGGAAATTCACTGCATCGTTGCTCACTCCGACAAACAAGTCGAAAAAGGCCAGCACGAGCAGGAATATCACAATGATTAAATAAATAGAACCCATTGTTTTTGTTTTATTGATTTTTCTTTGGCGCAAAAGTAAAAGAAGGCTATTACAGGTAGATTAAACACATATTACAATAAGGTTACAACGCGTTTTATACCTAATACCTATATAAAATTTATGATTTTGCTTGGGATTGAACAGCAAAACAGAATCACCGGATATCTTCCGTAAGGCTAAGAAATAACCGCAAGAAATAACAGTGAGCACCGAGAATTTATGGTTGCTGACAATTGTCGGCGGATCTGCTGACAGCTGTCGGCAGTTCTGCTCACAGCTGTCGGCAGATCTGCTGACAGCTGTCAGCAATGATGATTTCAGTTTTCTGCGCAGTTGCTCACCGTTTTCAGCATGGTTACTCTTCGTTTTCTGCATAGCTGCTCACCGCTTTCCGCACGGTTGCGCCCCGTTTCGGTCATTTGTACACAAGGATCTCTTTTCTGTAGTTTTTCTTGCGGTATTCGTTTCGATTGATTACTTTTGTAACAATAAAACAAGAAACCATAAAATGAAGAAGAATCTAAAAACAGCCACCCTCTGCGTGCAGGCAGGATGGGAACCGAAGAACGGCGAGCCGCGCGTGCTCCCCATCGTGCAAAGTACTACGTTCAAGTATGACAACTCTGAGGAGATGGCGATGCTCTTTGACCTTAAGAAGGAAGGCTATTTCTATACGCGTCTGCAAAACCCGACCAACGATGCCGTGGCCCGCAAGATTGCGGCATTGGAAGGCGGTGTAGGTGCCGTACTGACCTCCAGCGGACAAGCTGCAAACATGTATGCCGTATTCAATATCTGCGAGGCAGGCGACCATATCGTGGCGTCAAACGAAATCTATGGCGGCACGTTCAACCTCTTCGGCGTCACGCTTAAGAAGATGGGCATCGACTGCACCTTCGTTGACCCGACGGCTTCTGAGGAGGAAATTGAGGCTGCCTTCAAACCGAATACGCGTGTTCTCTTCGGCGAGACCATCTCCAATCCCTCCTGCCACGTGCTCGACATCGAGAAGTTCGCACGCATCGCCCACCGCCACGGCGTTCCGCTCATTGTCGACAACACCTTCGCCACGCCCATCAACTGCCGGCCTTTTGAATGGGGCGCAGACATCGTCACTCATTCCACTACAAAATATATGGACGGTCATGCCGTACAGGTCGGCGGTGCCGTCGTCGACAGTGGCAACTTCGACTGGGACGCCCATGCCGACAAGTTTCCAGGTCTCACAACGCCCGACGAGTCATATCACGGCCTCGTCTACACGAAGGCTTTCGGCAAGATGGCCTACTGCACCAAACTCATCTCGCAGTTGATGCGTGACCTGGGCTCCATTCCCGCGCCGATGAACAGTTTCCTGCTCAACCTCGGCTTGGAATCGCTCCATCTTCGTATGGCCCAGCATTGCCGCAATGCGCAGCGCGTAGCAGAGTTTCTCCATGACGACCCGCATGTGGCTTGGGTTTCCTATCCCGGACTGCCCGACGACAAGGACTATGTCCTCGCTCAGAAGTATCTGCCCAACGGCTCCTGCGGTGTGATGGCCTTCGGACTGAAGGGAGACCGCGAGACAGCCATCAAGTTCATGGATTCGCTTCAGTTGATAGCCATCGTCACCCATGTCGCCGACGCCCGCACCTGCGTACTCCATCCGGCAAGCCACACCCATCGCCAGCTGACCGACGAACAACTCCGTGCCGCTGGCATCGCGCCGGACCTCATCCGTCTCTCCGTCGGCATCGAGGACGCTGACGACATCCTCGACGACATCAAGCAGGCTTTGGCTAAGTTGTAGCTCACGCTTGCTTAGAGACAAGGACTAGATATACAAAAGGCCCGTTCCCGGCTGGCTCTCCTACAGTAAGAGTCGCCGGCGACGGGCCTTTTCGGGGACATTGGGTATTTTCAGTGGGTTGGGGACTGTAATTAGGCCAATGCTTATTTGCGCACTACGTGCTGGTGTGCCGCCTCCGGGGCACTGAGTCCATAACCTCTAGTAGTTCTGCTATCCCCAGTCTGCGCCCCTATCGTCGCTTGGGCAGAATATATCGAGTAGCCTGTCAGCTCACGTAATAATGAGTCGCTGGAACCCTTCCGTGACATTATTTTCCACTCTTTCATTCGCAAATACCTAACCTACATTATTCATGGAGATTATTTTTCACACGAATATCCATAAATTATCCATAAATTTCTCATGAATATAATCATTTACGAATAATTTATGGGTAATTTGTGATAATTCATGTTCAAAAAAGTAGCGTTTAATGTTCATGAATAATGCAGGCTAAGTACATCATCTCCCGATTTCGCCAATGCGTCACTCAAGAGAGGCAATTCAATATTATAACTTATTGATTTTCAATCAGCATATTGTAGATACGGCAAAGAGCGATGAACTCAGAAAAAAGCGCGATAGGAGATTTTTCTTTATCTCTTATCGCGCTTGATTTAGCATCAGAGGGATGCACAAGTATTATAATATAGAATAGTCTCTAAGCATCATGCAATTGGGACTCAACTCGTCAAGTCTTAACGATCAGCCTCAAACTCATAAACTCCGGCAGGAAGCTCGATGGTGAGCTTGCCATTGGCAACAGCGCCGATGGTGACCTGCTTCTTAGCCTTGGCCAAGGGCTGTCCGTCGAGCAGAACCTTGCTGACCACCTTTCCCTTGGCGTCTGTAGCGACAGGGAGAAGAAGTGTAGCTGTGGTGTTGGCAGGCACCGTGAAGCGGTAGCTGAAGCCCTGAGCGGTCTTGTTCCAGCTGCTCTCAATGCGGCCGTACATAGAATCGTAGTGGCCACGGGCTTCGGTCAGGCCACCCGTCACATCAGGTTCAGGCTGGAGGAAGAAGTGCTTGAAAGCAGGAGCAGCCTCATCGCGGGCGATACCCAAAGAGTTCTGCATGAGCCAGTTGGTGACTGAACCAAAGGCATAGTGGTTGAAGGAGTTCATGTGGTTGTTGCCACCGAAACCGTCATTCTTGGTGTAAGAGTTCAGGCGCTCCCAGATGGTCGTAGCACCCTGCTCAACGGGATAGAGCCAAGAGGGGAAGTTGGTGTTCAGCAGCATGCGGTAGGCGTAGTCGCTGTGGCCGCTCTCGGTGAGGGCCTGGCTGATCCAACCCGTACCGATGAAACCTGTCATCAGAGAGTAAGCAGGATAGGTCTTGCCGTCGTCGGCTGTACTCTGACGGGAAACGGTGTTGAGGAAGCTCTTTACGAACTTGTCCTTGAGAGCGGGGTTGATGATGTTGAATACGATGGGCAGTGCATAGCTGGTCTGCGTGTCGATGAGCACGCCCTTGCGCTTAGGACCGTCAACGCCGCCAAAGGGATTGGGAACTTGCTTGCCCAGACCGGAACCGGTAGTGACACCCGTCTCGGGGTTGATGTAATGGTCGTTGATGAACTGGGCGCGGTGGTCGCGGATGGCCTGATACTTGGCCACGTCCTCGGTTTTGCCAAGAGCCTTGGCAGCACCAATCATGATGTCGAGCTCATGTACGAGATAGCAGTCGAAAAGCAGAGAGTTGTCGTTCTTGTTGACCTCAAAGCCGAGCCAGTCGCCGAGACCGATGCCATCGGTGAAGTTGTAGAAGTCCTGATCCTTGTCGATATACTTTGTCGTATGGAGGGCGATGAAGCGCTGCATGGCGGGATAATGCTCGCGAAGAGCATCGATGTCACCATACTGCAAGTAGCTCTGCCAAGGCATCGTGATACCTACACTGGCCCACAGAGGACCGCCGAAGCCACCACCGACTGGAGCAATAGCGGGGAAATCGCCATTGGCCAACTGCGTATTGCGGAGAGCGGTGAGGTGGCGGCGCAGGAACTCAGCGCCATTGAACATATACGACATAGTGGGCGAGAAGACGCTCAGGTCACCACTCCAGCCCATGCGCTCGTTGCGCTGCGGACAGTCGGTAGGCACTGAGAAGACATTGGCAAGCGTAGACCACTGCGTATTCTTGAAGAAGCGGTTCAGATCCTTGTTATTGGTCTCGTAGCTGGCAGAGAGCTTGTCGACGGTGCTCAGCACCTGACCCTTGACGCTGCTGAGGGGCAGCGCATGGTCCATGCCGGTGATTTCGATATAGCGGAAGCCGTGATAGGTGTAGCGCGGTGAATAAGTCTCCGTGCCGCCCTTGGCGGTGTAGATGTCCTGCTCCATAGCGCCACGCATGTTCTCCATCATCACCATGCCCACCTCGTTCTTCTGCTGGTATTCGGGCAGGTCGGGATAGAGAACTTCGGCAAAACGCATGTAGACTTTCTGGCCGGGCTTCAGTCCGGTGAAGGTGATCTGCTCTACGCCGGCCATGTTCTGACCCATATCATAGACAAAGATGCCAGGCTTAACCTCCTTGACGCTCTGTGCGGTGAGAGTCGTGAATTGCTCCACGGGCTTGCCGAGCTGCGATACGAGATGGAAGTCGGAGTAGTTGTCGGGGGTAGGCCATGCAAAGAAGCCACTTGCTTTCTCATGGCTGATGACACCCTCCAAAGGAACGGCGACAGACTGTTTCCACTGGCTGTCGTTGTAGCCAGCCTCAGCCCAGCCATTGAAGGCTGCGTCACGGGTAGCGTCGTAGACTTCGCCCTGGAAGATAGAACCCAAGCGCACAGGACCATCAACGCTGTATTTCCATGTAGAAGGATTGGTGACGACACGCTGAACGGTACCGTCGGTGTAGGTGATGACGAGCTCGGCGAGCAGTGACTGGCGGTCGCCGAAGAAGTTCCAGTTCTCACCGGCAAACGTGCTGGCGCCACTCCACCAGCCTTCGCTGAGGACAGCGCCCATAGCGTTCTGACCGCTCTTCAGCAGAGAAGTGACGTCATAGGTCTGATAGAACAGCGTGTGGTTGTACTGCGTAGAACCAGGGTTGAGACGGTCGTCGGCAACACGCTTTCCATTGACGAAGAACTCATAGATACCACGCGCCGAGGCATAGACGCGGGCCTTGGCAATCTGCTTGCCATTGGTGGCAAACTCCGTGCGAAGCATGGGAGCACCATGCTCAACGGGAGTGAGCAGACGCATCTCGCCGCTCACTACCTCATTGTTGGCGAAGGTAGCCAGTGTGTGGTAGGGGTCACGGTAGTTGTCGATAGAGGCCTTCACGAAGGTGGCCTTCTGCTTGGCAGGTACATAAAAGCCCACATCACCTACCTGCGGGAAGGAGATGTAGTCGCCACCAACACCCATCGGGTTGAGGTGAAGCTCCTTCATCAGCGGAGTGCCCTGGCCGTCGAGATAGATGCTCGTCGTGCCATGCATAGAGGTGACGAGGATGCTGTGGGCAGCATAGCGGTTGTTGGCGTTGACGAGTTCAGGAGCAATCTTCTTGGAAGCGAAGGGCACGTCGGCCTTATCATTCAAGGTATAGCCCACGCGGTAGACATCGATGGACGCACTGTCCTTCTTGTCCAGACCGGCGGTGTTGAGCACCACCTTAATGTAAGAGGCATTCTTGGCGTTCTCCACGCCGAGGATGTTCTTGTTGCGGTTCATCAAGCGCATGTCGTTGGCACCATAGACAATTCCAGCCTCACGCGTCTTGGTCTTCTTGTCGAGCTGCACGGTGGCATTGATGCGGAACACGGGCAGATACTGGCTGAAGAAGGTCAGCGCATCGTCTTGGCTGCCGCCAATCCACTGCGCGCCACCCCAAGCCTGCGACTTGTCGGAGTTGGACATCAGTCCGGTCTCAAACGTGGAAGTTGCCTTCTCCTGCTCGCCCTTGTTGTTCCATACGGTTACCGTCCAAGTGTAGCGCGTCATGGGGCTGAGCGCCTGACCGGCATAGCGAATGTTGAGGGAAACGTTGCTGGCGGTCTTACCGCTGTTCCAAATCTCAGTGCCCTTTTCGTTAGCTACAACAATCTGATAGGCTGACTGAGCGGCACCACGCTGGGTGTCCTGCATCTGCCAAGAAAAACGTGGCGTGGCGACATCAATACCCAGCGGAGAATCTGTGTACTCTACTTTCAAACCTTGCACGTTGAAAGCCTCACTGGCCAGCGACAAAGCAAGTAAGAAAGCAGTTAAAGAGATCTTTTTCATACCTGATTTTTGTATTTGGTTTTAATTTTTAGTTTCGTTTGGCACCCGTCATCTATGACGACATGGAACATTCTGTATTTCAGCTGCAAAGGTAGCCAATATTTTTTATCTTAGGCTGTGATAATTGGCTTAAAACCCTTGTTTTTTGACATAGATGACGCGCCAAAGCTGTGAAGTAAGATCAATGTAACAGTTTCGTCACCTTTTGAATTTATAGCCGCGACAAATGTCGCGGCTACAAGTTGGGGAATGGAGCTGTGGTCAGCCCCCATGATTAAAGTACTTTGAGGGTTGTGGTCTGTACGTCGCGGCTATTGTCACCCACCATGATGTCGTAGGTGCCCGGCTCGCAGACATACTGCAGCTCGTGATTATAATATTTCAGGTCATCGGGAGTCAGGGTGAAGGTCACGTTCTTGGTCTCACCGGCCTTGAGGTCGATCTTCCTGAAAGCACGAAGTTCCTTGACGGGACGTGTGCTCGTGCTCGTCTGGGCGTGGATGTAGAGCTGTACCGTGGTCATGCCCTCACGCAAACCCGTGTTGGAGACGGATACAGATGCTGTAGTCGTACCGTTGGCGTGACTCATTTCCTGAGTGCTAAGGGTGACGGGGCTATATTTAAAAGAGGTATAGCTGAGTCCGTAGCCGAAGGGATAGAGCGGAGAGTTGAGAACGTCGATGTAGCAGCTCGTGAACTTGCGGTAAGGAGCATAGTCAGGATGCGGACGACCGGTGGACTTGTGGTTGTAGTAGATGGGGCACTGGCCTACGCTGCGCGGGAACGACATCGTGAGCTTTCCGCTGGGGTTGACCTTTCCGAAGAGGACGTCGGCAATGGAGTAGCCGGCCTGATCGCCAAGGCTCCAGGTACAGAGGATAGCCGGAATGTTCTTGTCTTCCCAAGAAAGGGTGAGGGGACGTCCGGTGGTGAGAACAAGGACGACGGGCTTACCCGTGGCTTTGAGGGCTTTGAGAAGCTCTTCCTGAGGCTCGGGGATGGAGATGTCGGAACGTGAGGAACCTTCGCCGTTCATGGAGTTGGCCTCACCAAGGCAGGCCACGATGACGTCGGCGTCGCGTGTAGAGGCCACAGCCTCATCAATCATCTGCTGGAGCGGACGCTGATGTACGGGGACTGGCTTGTAGTTGGGGACGAAGAAGCCAAGCAGACCGTTGACAAGGGTGCTCTCGGTGAGCGAGTCGCCGACAACCCATGAACCCTCGGCCGTAGTGGCCTTACCACCAGCAGCGGAAACTGCCTCATTGATACCCTTGAAGATGCTGATGCTCTCCTTGCTGTGAGACGACATGGCCCATGAGCCCTGCATGTCGGCGGCATCATCAGCGAATGGTCCTACGACGGCAATCTTCTGTGAGGGAGAGAGCGGCAGCAGGTTGCCTTCGTTCTTCAGCAGCACGGAGCACTCGTTGGCCACCTTACGGCTATTGGCCTTCATCTCTGCTGAGTAGACGTTCTTGGCGTTCTTCTTGTTGATATAGAGGTAGGGATCCTTGAAGAGTCCCAGTTTCCACTTCATCTCCAGGACGCGACGGCAGGCTTTGTTGATGTCCTCCTCGGTCACCTTGCCCTCGGCCAGTGACTGCTTCAACGTGCCGATGAAGCCTTTGCTGTTCATATCGAGATCTACACCGGCCTTGAGTGCGCGGGCTGATACGTCCTGCAGGTCGCCAATACCGTGAACGGTCATCTCCTTGATGGCGGTGGCGTCGGTGACGACGAGTCCCTTGAAGCCCCACTGTCCGCGCAGCACGTCGTTGATGAGATAGCTGTTGGCTGTGGCAGGAACGCCCTCAAACTCGTTGAAAGAAGTCATATAGCTTCCGGCTCCAGCCTTGCAGGCCTCATAATAGGGACGCATATAGCCATTGAAGGCTTCCTGACGGCTGAGGAATACGGAGTTGTAGTCGCGGCCGGCCTCAGCGGCGCCATAGAGAGCATAGTGTTTGACGCAGGCGATAACGTTGTCCGGACGCGTGAAGTCGCCATCGGTGCCCTGATAGCCCTCAACGTAAGCACGGGCCATCACACCTCCAAGGTAGGGATCCTCACCGGCTCCCTCTGCCACACGGCCCCAACGGGCGTCGCGGGCAACGTCGACCATCGGCGAGAACACCCAGTTAATACCCAGCGAGGTGGCCTCGGTGGCTGCATGACGCGCATAGTCGCGCACTAAGTCGGGATTCCACGAGCAGGCCATGGCCAGAGGAATGGGATAGGTCGTCTCCAAGCCATGGATGACATCCATACCAAAGAAGAAGGGAATCTTGTTCTTGCCTTTCATGGCCATATCCTGAAAGGCACGCATGCGGTCGATGTCCTTCAGACCGTAGATAGCACCAAGCTGACCTTTGGTGATGAGTTCCTCGTTCTCATTCTTGCCAGTTACGTCTTTAGCGGAAACAAAATCGTAAGTACTCATCAAGTTGAGCTGGCCAATCTTCTCATCGATGGTCATCTTTGACATCAACTTGTCAATAAAAGCTTTTCCGTCGCTTTGGGCGGAGGCGCCAAGGCACAAAAGACCTAGGGCTGCCGTACAAAAAAATCTTTTTATCATATTTGGTTATTAGAATTGTATTCAGGGTTGAAGCAGGGGACGACTCCCCTACTCTTTCTTATTGTTGTCGCCACCCTCGTTATAGAGATTGATGACATCGTCGTCGAACTGCTTCTCATCGCCCAAAGCACAGCGCCGCATCTTCAGACGGTAGTTGTAGACTGTCTGAGAAGAAAGGTGGAGGAAGTCGGCGATGCCCACACTGTCGGTGATGCCCAAAACGAGGAGGGCGTAGATGCGCAGGGATGTATTAAGTTCTGTCTGCGTCTCATCGAAACGGCACTCCGGGCGCAGCAGACTATTTATGCGATGGATAAATTCAGGATTGATGGCCAGGAAGGCATGGTCGAAATGCTGGTAGAAACTCTTCAACTGATTGTCGATGACAGCATTGGACTCAAGAAGGCGGATAGCCTTGCGCACGCTGTTGGCCTTGAGCAGGTTGTAGATTTCCACTTTCATGCTCTTCTCATGGGTGATGTAGGTCGAGACGAGGTGATAGACATTAGCGAAGTCCCTGCAGTAGACTGAGATATGACCTGAAAGTTTGGAGTTGGCATCCTTGAGTTGCTCTGTAAGCGCATTCTGCTGTTCCATCAGTTGGCTTTGCTTATTGTGTGATACGCGCAAGGCATCGAGTGAGCGCTTCACCTTCTTACCTCGCTTAAAGGACTGTCGGGTCATATAGATACTCACGACGAGAGCGATGAAGAAAAAGACGGCGATGACGATGATGACAGTCATCTCCTGCGAACGAATCTTAGTGAGCTGATCGTTGATGCGGTTCTGGATGGGCATGATGGCCAATGCACGTGTCACGTCGTGATAGCGGCTGACATTATCGGAGCAAATCTTGACATACCGTGACGAGCGATTGAGGTCACACTCCAACAAGGGCGTATTGAGCAGCGAGATGAGCGACGACACTTCCGTATTGCCCAAGAGCATGTCGTTGATAGCCGAAGAAATGACGTTCTTGTAGAAGTTCTCTTCCTTGCCCTCCCGTCTGTATTCCAGAGACAAGGCATAATAAATATTGGCAGCCATGAACGAGGGCTTGCTGAGGCCGGCCAAAACCTTTTCCATTTTTTTGATGTCGCCATGTCCCGTAGCCACTGCCTGATAGAATAAGTATTCCGGGCTGTCCTTGATCAAATAGCTGGAGTATTGTGCCCATGCTTCGACAGCATCTTTGGCGGGTACTATATCATCCTTGTATAGGCCAACACGCATACTGAAGTCGATGAGCATGTCGGCATAGCGACTGCGGTATACAGCGGGAACCTGCTCTATCTTACCGATCTGGTTGATAACCTCATAGCCCTTGCCCATCATGCCCTGACGGGTGTATGCCCGTAGAAGACAGAACTGAGCCGAGAGAATGAGGGAAGACTGCCCCGTGCGCTCTGCAGAAGTTAAGGCTTTTCGCGCATAGGCAATGCTGGAGTCTCCATTGAAGTGGAGGTCTTCCTGAAATATCTGCTCATACTTAGACACCAAGGACTCATCGTTAGGCATATCGGCAATGCCATGCTTGAGGTCATCGATGACCGACTGCTTCTTAGTGAGAATTACCAGTCTTCTGGTTGCTACTTTATCGAGACTGTCAAGGAGAACATTGACATCTTTACTTGCGCCATTCGACACTGCAGGAAGAGAAGCCAAGAATAACACCGTTACTCTCAGAATGATTTCCGATTTGAGACTCATCATAATATAAGGTACCACAATAGATCTATGAGCAAAGATAAAAAAAATATTAAAACTCACAAAGTTTTATCGCGTTTTCCTGCCATTTTGGCATTCTTTTCTTGTAGAATCCTTTCTTTTTGCCATTTTTCATTACAAAAGCAGGGGGACAAGCAATTTGTCCCCCTGTCGGTATGGCTACGATGAATCGCAGCTGTTCAAAGATCTATAACGGGTTTATTTATAAGCCTTGACACGAGAGTCGTCGATGACGCCTCCCCACTTCAGACCGAAGGCAAAGTCGTACTTGTTGCCGTCAGCATCGGTGTAAGGAACCATGTCGCGAGGCTTATCCTCACTCTGGGTCTCCACAGTCTTCATATCCTTAGGCAACTGGCAAGGCAGCAGACCAGAAGGCTCGCTCTTACCGCTGATAAGCTCGAGGAAGGGCTGGTTGCTGGTGCCGAAGCTAACGAGGATTGCATCTGCATAGGGCTCAAACTCTGCGAGAACAGCAGGACGTGTGAGCGTCAAGGATACGATGACGGGCTTGTTGCCCATAGCCTTCTTGGTGTTGACGACGAGCGTCATATCGTCCTTGTTGGCGGTCTTCACGGTCTTGCCCTTGTAAGAGCGGTTGGTGAAGGACTCCTTAGGATCGCCACCAGCGATACTCGTTGCACGGGCATCGGTAGCTGTGTAGTCGTTGTACTGCAGGCTGATTGGCACATAACCATTACCACCATTCTTCACGTCGTTGGCATCATAGCCGGGTCCGCTCATCGGGCCCTGGATGAAGCAGATGGCGAAGTCGGCTTGCTTAGGATCATTGACAACAGTGTAGTACTTCTTCACAACGTCGAGATTGATGGGATAATCCCAATAGTCCTTGGTGGCATTGCCGAAGAAATCAACAACAGAGGGGAAGTGACGCTTCGGGATGTAGACCTTCAGCTTCTGATCCTTGAGAGGAAGCACATTGGCGTGGTTCTTCAGCATGACGATACTCTTGATCTGAGCGTCGTAGCCCTTGGCCATGAAGTCGGTGCAACCAACAGTCTTAGCACTCTCGGCAGGATCGAGATAAGGATTCTCGAAGAGACCTGTCTCGAACATCGGCAGGAGCAGACGACGGGCAGAGTCGTGGATGCGGGCCTTCCAAGCCTTCTCGCCAAACTCCTTATAACCCATCTTGAAGGCTTCGAGAACGGGGCCCTTCTCGTTGTTGCCGCCAAACTGGTCGACACCAGCCTTGAGGATCTCATAATGGCGCTGTACCTCAGTGAGATTCTCTACACCCCAGCACTTGCCGTCGAAGGCGTCGATGGCTTTGTTGTCCTTGGTGACCATCCAGTCGGTGCAGACGATGCCGTCGAACTTGTACTTATTGCGAAGCAGGTCGGTAACGATATAATGAGAGAAGCTCTCACCGACATTCTTGCCGGAAGGATCGATACCATAAGAGACATTGTAGAAAGTCATCACAGAACCTGCAGTCTTCGTAGGTCCGTCGAGGTGGAAAGCGCCCTTCGTGAAGCCTTCCATCTCCTGATTGAAGCCCTTATTGGGATAAACAGCGTACTTACCATAGTTGTAGTGGCTGTCGCGGCCACCCTCAAGAGTACCACCACCGGGCCAGTGCTTAGCCATAGCCACAACTGAGTTGTAGCCCCAGCCGTCCTTGATCACTGCATCACCCTCAGAAGTCTGGAAACCATCGATATAGGCCTTGCCAAGGTCGGCAACGAGCTTAGGATCCTCACCGAAGGTACCGGTGAAGCGAGTCCAACGCGGCTCCATAGCGATATCAACCTGGGGAGACAGGGCTGTGGTGATACCCAGAGCACGATACTCCTTGGCTGCAATCTGGCCAAACTCCTTAACGAGGTCGGGTGAGAACGTAGCAGCGAGACCTAAGGCTGTAGGCCACTGCGAGATTTCACCACCGGCGCCATAGTTGTACTCGGCATTAGCCGATGTCTCATGGCGCGGGTCGGAAGAGTTGTTGGCGGGAATTCCATGACCGAAACTCTCGCAGTAAGCCTGGAGGTTGTTGCTCCACTCGGCTGCTACCTTGGGGCTGGCCACCTTCGTGACGAGGACAGCGCGCAGGTTGTCCTCCTTGAGGAACTGCTTCTGCAGGTCGCTGAGGTCGCTGGGCTTAGCGCCGCTCTGCTCAAAAGGCTTGCCATTGTAAGTGGAAGCACCATAACCCTCAGAGGGAGAAGGAATCTGCTGGTGGGCTGAATAGAGCATCAGTCCGGCAATCTCCTCATCGCTGAGCTGTGAGGCAAGGTCGGCGGCACGGTCCTCGAAGGACAGACGCCAGTCCTCATACTTATCGAGCTTGCCGTTGCGGTTGAGGTCCTTGAACTTATAACCATCAACATCAAGGAGCTTCACGCCCGACTTGGGTGAATAACCGAGGGTAGGACCGCCCTTCTGCTTGAGAAGGTTGTACTGACCCATCTTAACCTCTTCGAACTTTGGACCGGTCTGGCAACCAGCAAGGAGCAATAAGCCACCTGCTGCCAAAACGGACATCATAACTTTGTTCTTCATCTTTTTTTGGTTTATAGGTTTGAAAAATTATTTTTTTACTGATCACTTGAGCAACAGCGTGTTGAGGCTTCCGGGAGCCAACGTGACGCTGAATGTCTTCTTGCCGACTTTGATAGAAGCAGTCTCGGCCTTGCCCGTCTTGTTGGCGGCAATGACGACGATGCTCTTATCGGGGTTCTGGAAGACGAGAGCCTCCTCCAGCGTACCTGTAGTCTTCAGAAGACGTGCACCCGGTGCCACATAGTGGCTGGCATGCTTCATGACATAATACTCAGGTGTGAACCGGTAGGTCTTGTTGGCCCTATTGACCGTGACGAGAGAGTTCTGATACCATCCCCATGTGGAAGGCTCACCCTCAAAGAGCGAAGTGTTCCAATAAAAATAGCCACTCACGCCGTTAGTGAAATACTCCTTCATGAGGTTCCAAGAATGCATGGCACCTTCCCAGTTGTTGAGTCCGTTGCCACACTCCTGCTCTGAGCCATAGAGGGTGAGTGCAGGATACTTGCTGTGGATGGTGGCGATGGCGGCTTTACCAGCCCACTGGAAGCCGGCACCGGTGACATATTGCTTCGAGTCGGCATCAGAAAGAATCGTATCGGGCTTCAGCGGATCGGGACGCTCGCACGTACCCACATAGACCTCGACACCACGCTTCTTCATCTCCGGACCGAGATACTTGCCCACGAAGGTGTTCAGGTCCTTGGCCGTCCAGCAGCATGCGGGATAAGGCTGGGCAGAGTTGGACTCATTCTGGGGCATCACCATGAACACGTTGATGCCTTCCTGGTGATAAGCATCCACATACTTGCCGAAATACTTGGCGTATGCCTTCAGATACTGAGGCTGCATATAAAAAGAGGTAACGCCCTCATAGCCCATGGCGTTGAGCGGCGTGCCGTTGCCCAAGAGTCCTACACGGAAACGCAAGGGGTCGTTGGCAGCCTTGGCATCCTGATTGGCCTTGAAACTGAGAATCATCTTGTTCCAGTTGGCATCGGCATTCTCTGCGTAGAACTTATTCTTCTTCATCCATTTGGGTGGGCACCAAGGCGAACCCCAAATCTTCAGCTGCGGCTGATAGCGCATGGCCGACTTGATGAAGGGAATGAGAAGGGTCTGGTCGTGAGCGATGGAGAAGTCGTTCATGTCGAAGTCGCCGTCGGTCTCGTCGAGAGAATAGTAGTTGAGACTGAAGTCGTTGGCTCCAATCGGCATGCGGCCCATCGTGAAGTTGGCTCCCTTGCCGGGCTGAAAGAGCTCGGCGAGCACAGCCTGGCGGTCTTGCTCAGAGAGTTCGCTGAGGGAAGACCAGCCCAACTCATTGAAGCAGGAGCCAAAGCCGACCACCGTCTGCAAAGCGTTCTTCGGGTTGACCGTCAATGTCAGGGCGTCACTGGACGCAGCCACCGTGTTGGGCGTCACTGCTGTCCACTGGGCCGTGCGTGTGGTCTGTACCCATTCTGCAATCTGAGTCTGTGCGCTCACGGCCAGAGCCGAAGCGACGACTACAGAGGATAATAATAATCTCTTATATTGCATAGTCGATTATATAAAAATGTTCTTACTGTATTCGGCAACTAATCATCTTTTATTCACCCAATGCAACCTTGCGCAGGTGAGCGTCGAAGTCGTATTTCACCTGGCAGTTGGTGTCAAAGATCATAGTTGCCTTCTTACTCGTGGTGTAGTCTGGCCACTCCGGAACGCCAGCGCCATTGGGATTGCCGGTGCGGGCGAAGTTGATCCAAGCACTGCTCAGGATCTCTCCGAGCTTGATTGCAGCAGGCGTCACATCAGTGGCAGAAGCTGCGCGGGCCACATTGTGGAAGACGTAAGGAATCTCAGCACAGTGGGTGGCGGTGGTAGCACCGTCGATGGCCGTGCTCTGATAAGCGAAGAGATAGTTCCACACCTTGCCGGCCTTGTCGGCAGCCTTGGTCTCGATCTGCTGAAGAGCCTGCGGACGATACTTGAAGTCGATGAGCGGCATCAGCAAATAGCTGGCACCGGGATAAGCCTCGCGGAAGGCCTGCTTGTACTCCTCGGCCTTGTCGCCATACATCTTCTTCAGAGTAGCGTCGATGTCGGTCTCACTCTGCTTGAAGTAGTTGGGATTCATCAGGGCAGAGAAACCGGCAAACTCATTCATCGTGCTGCCGACAATCATGGGCACGTCGGCCGACTGCTTCTCACTGCCGTTCTTGAAAGCGTCCTCGGGAAGGAGATCGCCATCCTTCGTAGGCATCCAGCCCCAGATGCTGGCCTGGTTTTCGCCTGCGGCATCGGCTTCCTTTTTCACCTCAGCGCAAGCCTTGGTGCCGGCAGCCAACAACTGCTCGTAGGGCACGGTCTTGATTTTGTCGATAGTGGAAGCGTCGAGGCCGAGATATTTCACGGTGAGCTCGCCAATTTTCTTGGAGTATTTGTCCATCATGAACGTAGCACCTGAGCCACTCTCCACGATGGCTTTCTCGAAGAGGCCCTTTGCACGGGGCATACAGCAGAGCGTGGACACCTTGCGGCCGCCACCCGACTGACCGAATATGGTGACGTTGTCGGGATCGCCACCGAAGTAAGCCACATTGTTCTTCACCCACTTCAAAGCCTCGACAATGTCAAGAAGGCCAAGGTTGGCACTGTGCTTGAACTGCGGACCAAAGGATGAGAGGTTGAGGAAACCCAGGGCGTTGAGGCGATGGTTGAGAGAAACCACCACGACATCGCCCTTCTTGGCCAGTGAGGCACCGTCATAAGCGGGCTGCTCCTGACTGGAACCTGTGGAGAAACCGCCACCATGGATCCACACCATGACGGGACGCTTCTTGCCGTCGACTCCGGGTGTCCAGACGTTTACGCGCTGACAGTCCTCACCGGGATAGCCGTCATCCCAACGTGAGGTGTAGCCGACATTATCCATCAGCCACGTGCTGCGGAACTCCTGCGGACAGCAGGGACCGTAGCTGCGCGAAGAACGCACGCCCGTCCATGCCTTGGGCGCATGGGGCTCCTCATAACGGGCAGCCTCAGCATAAGGAATACCCTTGAAGGTGAAGATGCCATTCTCGATATATCCGGCAACACGTCCATACTGCGTAGTGGCCTCAGCGCCTTCTGTGCTCAGCGTGTAGCCGTCGATATATGTATAGTTTTGCGCCGACAGCGACAGAGAGGCCGTTGCCAACAGCGATAACGCAATGAATGTTTTTGATATGAATTTCATAAGTCTTTCTTTAAATGGTCGTAAGTGTTACCTGATTAAAGTCCGGGGAAACGGTTCATCTTATTGATAAACTCCATGAGTTTGTGGTCGTGCTTGTAAAGGACCTTGCTCGAGGGTGCATCGAAATACATCACAGCGCCACTCTTCAGCGTGTAGGGATCCCACTTCGGCAGCAGGTTGTTGTTGGGATTGCCTGTGCGGGCGAAGTTGATCCAAGCTTGACTCATGGCATCACCAAGTTTCAGGGCATCGGGCTGAGCGCCTGTCATGGAAGCAGATAGTCTGACATTGTTGAAGGCGAAAGGTATCTCAAAGCAATGGGCAGCATGGAAGCCACCATTAAAGACCGGAGACTGATAACCGAAGATGTAGTTGTAGACCGGAGCCTTGGCAGTGCGCACACGGGCATCCATACCCTCAACGGTGTAAGGACGGAAGATGACGTCGAGCAGGAGGGCATCACCGGCCTTGGCGTTGGGATAAGCCTGACGGAAGAGACTGATGAACTTATCGGTATTCTTGCCGTAGGTCTTTGTGAGAGCAGACTTTGCCTCATCCCAAGTCATAGTCTTCAGTTTGGGATCATGGTTGAAGCCTGCAAACTCATTGACCGTTGTACCCACCATGACGGGGATATCGGAAGAGAGCTCTTGGCTCGCCTTGTCGATGGGGTTGGCAGGAAGCACATCACCATCGACGACTGGAGCCTGACCAAAGATGAAGGGATGCAGACCTTGCTTGTGAGCCTCCTCACGGCAGATGCTGATGGCCTTCATGTTGGCTGCTTCTACTTGCTCGTAAGGCAGCGTCTTAATCTTGTCAACAGAGGAGGCGTCGAGACCAAGGAGTTCAACCGTCTTCTGACCGACCTTGCGAGCCCACTCCTGAGTCATCATCTCGTTAATCGTACCACTCTGGATGATGGCCTTGTGGAAGAGACCTTTGGCAGAGGGCATACTCATCAGCGTGCAGACCTTGCCACCGCCACCCGACTGACCGAAGATGGTGACATTGCCCGGATCACCACCAAAGTTGGCGATGTTCTCATGAACCCACTTCAGGGCTGCCACGATATCGAGCATACCGAGGTTGCCGGAGTGCTTGTATTTCTCACCGAAAGCTGAGAGGTCGAGGAAGCCCAGGGCGTTGAGGCGATGGTTCAAAGTGATGACGACAACATCACCTTTCTCTGCAAGGTTGCGGCCGTCGTATCCGGGATGCTCCTGACCGCTGCCCTCTGCGAAGCCACCACCATGGAGCCACACCATGACGGGACGTTTCTTGCCGTCGCCAATGCCGGGCGTCCAGATGTTCAGGCGCTGGCAGTCCTCGCCCATAAATCCGTCGTTCCAACGGAAGACGAAGGCGCTCATATCATCACTCCAGCCTGTACGGGCGGGATGCGGAGCCACATAGCCGTAGCTGCGCGAGGAGCGCACGCCACTCCAAGACTTGGGAGCACGCGGCTCCTCATAGCGGCCTGCCTGGGCATAGGGAATACCCTTGTAGGTATAGATTCCTTTCTCTATATAACCCGAGACCTTACCATAGGCTGTCTGGGCCGTCGTCTGGTCGGTGGCTGAGCTGATGGTATAGCCTGGTATCTCATTCTGGGCCGAGGCAGAGAAACTGCCGAGCAGCCCTAAAAACAGACAGATAAAAATTTTCTGATTTCTCATGTTGTTGTTTGGCTTTAGTTGATAAGACTGGGGGGTGAGGAAAATCTTAAAGAAGAGAGCACCACATCATGCAGGATGCTCTCTCCTCGTGATGTATCGAAATTATTTCTGCTTACCCAGCAGCTGCATCTTAGCCTCGAAGTCACCGAACATCAGTCGGCTATCGATGCGGGTGTAGACGCGGATGAGACGGCCGTCGTGATTAAGACCATAGCTGCCATCGTCGTTGATGAGGGGAGCCTGTACATATTTATAATAGGAAGAGGCAGGATCCTGCTCGAAACCGGTCTGCAGAGCAGAGAGGAGCACCAGCGGAGAGTCGCCGAGGATGTAGGTCTCGCCCATAGCGATGCCATACTTCTCGCACATGTTGACTGTGTTCATGAGTGAGTCGTAGAGGTATTTGCCCACCTTGCCGTAAGGAGCGATCTTGACCTTGATCTCGTCGAGACCGTACTGGCACTGACGGTAGACATCGCGGGGAATCTGCCAGATGCGCATCTTGCTCTTGTTGAAGACCACCTGTCCGGCAGCGATGCTGAGGTTGAGGTTGTATTCCACCTTGGAGTATCCGGGGGGAGGATAGCCGTTGATGCCCTCATACTCCTGTCCGCCTATCCATACCACGATGACTTTGTCATCGATAGACGGATCAAGGAGATGAGCGCAAGCAACGTTGGTCAGGGCAGCTCCACAGAGCACGAAGAGGGGCTTCTCCTTCGTGCACTTTCTGGCCTCTTCTACAATGAGACGTGCACCCTCACTCTCGATAGGTGTCTCTGTAGAGGTCAGGGGAGTTTCAGCACCCGGAACGACCTTAATCTTTCCTTTCATTCCCATGAGGTCGAGAATGGCATTTGCCTTCTCGCAGGATTCTGTAGCCTGGTCTGTACGGTTGGTGAAACCGGCATTAGCCTTACCCGTGAGGTGACCGCCCACGATACCACGGATGTCGCACGATGTGCAGAGCACTTGATGGACGAGCTGGAATAGTCCGTCGGGGTCACCACAGAAGTCATTGTCGATAACGACCTTCACCTTGGACAACTTGGCGGGCTGAGCCTCGGTGGGCTGCGATGCGGCAACAGGAAGGATGCCACAAACGAGCAGCAATAAAGTCAATAACTTTTTCATTGGTTTATAATCTTTTGGTTTATTAAATCATTACTTTCAGGGAATAGGGAATCACTTGACGGTGATGATGACTCTCTTATAGTGGGTCAGAGCGGGTGTACCATTGTCCGTAGCCTGCAGGATGGCGTGGAGTTGCTCGCCAGACTTGGCTGTGGCAGGGATGGTGACGGTAGTCGTGGCAGACTTGGCATTGCCGAAGCTAAGAAGGTCCTTGGTGCCACCGACCTTGAACTGCATCCACTCAACGGCCACCTTATTGTTGTCGGGATCGCTGACCTTGCACTTCAGGGTGATGGTCTGGCCCGGAGCGGCAATCATCGTAGCGGGACCGTCGATGACGGGCTCGTGGTTGGCATCCTTATAGTTGGGAGTCACGCTCCAAGCCATACGTGCGGCAAAACCGTTCTGCACGGCAGGTGTGAAGTCGGGGAAGCCGATCTGCTCCTTTGTGTAGGAAGAAACCTTGCGGCTGTCCACGTCCTTGGGAATATCAAGACGGGCACCGGTCCAACCGCCCCATGTCTGGTTCTTCCAGGCGTCGAGACCGTTGTTGATCATATTAAGATAGCAGAAGGTGTCGCCCTCGGAGATGAAGGTTCCCTTAGGCTGCAGGGGCATCCAGAGCACATAGCCCTGTCTTTGCAATTCTTCCTTGCCCAGCTCGCAGACACCGAAGAAGTCGAAGCGATCGCCCTTCACCATCTGCTTGCCGTCACCCCATACGCGGTAGCGCTCACCAAAAGCGCCCTTCGAGCGGATGTTCTTCTGGGTCCACTCGGGAGAATAGTAAACCTTGTCTTCCTCTGAGGCTGTAATCGGACCGAAGAAGGTGAGGTTGACCTGCATGCCACCGGTCTCAAGGGTTTTGATGCCCGGCCAGAAAGGATGAATGTAGTGGGTATAGGTATCGTCCTGGTCACCAGACATGCAGAGCACGGCCTTCTTCGACACGTGGTCCTTGATGGCCTGCCAGTTGGCCTGACCGGAATAAATATCTTCAATAGACTTCAATGCACGGGCAATCGTGCTGGCACCACCCCAAACCTGAAGGAAGAGGGTCGTCGTGTCGGGATCGAGAAGTTCCTGCTTGATGAGCTCTGAACCCGGAGTGTCTTTAGACATGTCGCTGTCAAAGGACACGTTGCCCTCGCGGATCTTAGAACGGAGGTAAGCGGGAGAGGGATAGCCGTCATGATGCTTGATGAGGTTGGGATAGGCTTTCTCGTAGCAGTCGACGTCGGCATCGATGAAGCGCTCGTCGGGAGCATAGCGGTAGCTCGTCATGGGTTTTGTGCCGGGGAGCTTGGAATACTCACGGCCCGGCATCCACCAGGTCGTACCCTTGCCGTCGCCCTTCCAGTGGAACTGGCTGCTGGCATAGATGAGTCCACGAACATCGAAGTCGCTGCTGTAGAGCAGGAAGCGGATCATGGAGTTGTTGTCGTCAAGCTCGGGGTCGCAGGTGACGATGATATGCGGCTTTGCAGCTTTCTGCTGAGGGGCTGCGAAAGCTGTCGTAGCGCCGAGAAGAAGACCGGCTGAAAGGAGAATGTTTCTGAATAGCATGTTTGAAAAAGAATTAAAGGTTGTCCACCCGCAGAGGCGGAACTCATGTCCGCCTCATGCTTGGGGACTTAACCAATACGAAAAGTAAAAAAATCAGAGATGAATCTTATAAGTATTTGTCGATCTCACGATAGCGTACCTCTAGCTGAGGTGTCACCATCTGCTGAGTCTTCAGATCGATATGCATCACCGGCACTGCGGTCTTGCCATTGATGGTATCCCACTGCGGTAGGCCGAGACCATTGGGGTTGCCGGTCTTGATGAAGTTGAGATAAATCTGCTGGAAGATCTCAGAGACCTGATAGTCGTTCTCATTCCACTTGAACATGTGGTTGGTGGGGAGGTTGCCCATTGAGTACTCAATGTCGGAGGAATGTACAGCGCCTGGGTTGGGAGGCAGAACGGGAGCATCAGACTTCTTATCTGATGTGCCACCAGCGATACCCGGTTCCTTGTCTTCGGGAAGATTGTTGGCGGGACGAGGATGGCAGTAGAGATAACGATAGACAGGAGCCTTTGAAGTCTGACGCAAGGCATCCAGCCATTTCCATGTGGAGTAAGCCACGAAGAGGTCGCCACCCAGTTCATAACCGGGACGGTTGACGATGTCGGCATCGCTATGAATATTGTAGAGGTTGAGGATCTTGTCCACATCCTCAGTCTTGAATCTCTGCTTGATGAAGGGTTTAAGGTTCTCAAGCGTAGGAGCCTTGCCACCCATAAAGATCATCACGGGCACCTCGCAGTTGTTGTTGCCGACGAGAGCTGGCACCTGAGCATAGGTGCCCTTGCGGTAGGTCTCGCTCGGCTGTTCGGTGAAGAACTTGCCGTCGATGCAGAACAAGGGATAGCCGGTGGGCTTATAGAGTTCGTTGATCTTCTCTGCGGGCAGACTGCGCAGCTGGGCAAGAGTCTTGCATCCGGCAGCCTTCATAAAGGCGTCGCCGGCCTTCTCGGCGTCTGCAAGCGTGTTCATGGGTGTGTTGCTGAGGATGCTCGCACTCGAGCCAATGAGCTGACTGAAAGAGCCACGGGCCATCATGGATGTCTGCTGGGCATTGACTGAAGAGGAACCAGCCGACTCACCACAGATCGTGATGCGGCTTGGATCGCCTCCAAAGGCAGCGATATTGCGGTGTACCCAGTTGATGGCGGCAGCCTGATCCATAAGTCCCTGATTGCCGGAACCTTTGTAGCCCTCGTTCTTACTGTTCTCCTTGGAGAGCAGGGTCGAAGCGAAACCACCAAAGATTCCCTCACGATAGTTAACCGTGACGATGATGACTCCCTTGCGGGCCAGCGTTAGACCCTGATAGCGGGGCTCAGAACCTGAACCAGAAGTGAAACCGCCACCATTAAAATAAATCAGGACTGGCAGTTTCTCGTTATAATTCTTTGTAGGAGTCCAAATATTCAAATACAGGCAGTCTTCAGAAAACTTTTTTGTGCCAAAGACCATATCGCCGAAAGCATTCTTCTGGATGGGGTTGGCACCAAACTCCTTGGCTGAGCGCACGCCCTGCCATGCCACTACGGGCTGAGGATTGCGCCAACGCAGGTTGCCAACGGGAGGCGCGGCATAGGGAACGCCACGGAAGATCTTCACGCCAGAAGAATCAACACCTTCGATGATACCGCCTTCTACAGTGACCTGGGGTCCCTGTGCCATAGCGGCAAGCGCAAGAAAAAGAGAAAATACTGATAATAAAAGCTTCTTCATAACTAGGTTCTTAGATTCTTTAAAAATGTGGGGGACAGCCGCAGGAGCTGTCCCCCTACATTATTATATATAGGACTTCTAAAGTCTTTGTGAGACTGGTTTACTTCTTAGCAGCTTTCTGCATCTTAGCCTGAATAAGGGCGTCGATCTTGTGATAGCGTGCTGTGATGGCTGCATCCTGAACCTGACGGGAGTCGAGGTCGATGTAGAGCACTGCAGGAACGTTACCGCTCTTGTTGTAGGCTTCCACCTTAGGCAAACCAAGGCCGTTGGGGTTACCGTTCTTCACGAAGTTGACATAAACCTGCTGGAAAATCTCAGATACTGCATAGTCGTCGGTAGTCCAGGGGAAGGCGGTATTGGTGGAAAGGTTACCCATAGCATACTCGATATCGTTGGCATGCATAGCGCTGGGAGCAGCGGGAGCCTTAGGAGCATTCTCGTCTACGTCGACAGTACCACCGGCCAGACCGGGAGCTTTACCCTTGAGCTGCATAGCGGGACGCGGATGGCAGTATACATAGCGATAGACAGGAGCCTTGCTGGTCTGACGAACCATCTCGGCCCACTTCCAAGTAGCGTAGACGATAAACATATCGCCACCAAGCTGATAGCCGGGCAGACCAGTGATGTCGGCATCGCTGTGGATGCTGTAGAGATCATAGATGGTCTTGGCATCTGTGCCGAAGTAGTTCTCGATAGCCGGAGCGAGGTTCTCCATCGTAGGAGCCTTGCCACCTGCCATGAAGGCTACGGGGAGCTCACCGTTGTTGTTGCCCAGCAAGCAGGGCACCTGAGCCTGACGGCCCTCAGCGATCACCTTGTCGGGATCCTCTGTGAGGAAGATACCATCGATACACTTTGTACCCTCACCGAAAGCGGGAGTCTCCATCTTCAGAATCTGCTCTGTAGAAAGGTTGCGCAGGTCGGAGAGCTTCTTGTAGCCGTTCTTCTTGGCCCACTCCTCACCAATCTTCTCAGACTCTTTCAGCGTGATAGGCTTAGCGTTGGAAACAATGGAGCCGCTTGAGCACATATAACCTGCAATGAGGTTCTTAGACAGCGGAGAAACGGTCTGAGCGCAGACAGACTGTGAACCAGCCGACTCACCGTTGATGGTGATTCTGTTGGGGTCGCCACCGAAGGCAGCGATGTTGTTCTTCACCCATTTGATGGCAGCAGCCTGGTCGAGCCAGCCCTGGTTACCATTGCAGCCACCTTCCTTGGTGAGCTGAGGATGAGAGAAGAAGCCGAAGATGCCTTCACGATAGTTAGCCGTGACGACGATGATACCCTTGCGGGCCAGACGGAGTCCCTGATAACGAGCCTCCGAACCACTACCTGAAACAAGACCGCCACCATTGAAATAGATCAAGACGGGGAGCTTCTCGTTATAGTTCTGTGTAGGAGTCCAGACATTCAGATAGAGGCAGTCCTCACTCTGCTTGGGACCTTCGAACACCATATCGCCGAAGGCATTGTACTGGATAGGATCGTTGCCGAACTGCTTAGCCGAGCGGACACCCTGCCAAGCCACTACAGGCTGAGGAGCCTTCCAACGCAGATTGCCCACAGGAGCAGCTGCGAAAGGTACACCGCGGAAGATCTTTACGCCAGAGGAGTCGACACCTTCAATCATACCTCCTTCGACTCTTACTTGGGGTCCCTGGGCAAAGGCCATAACGGCCACCATCAGGGAAAAGACGGATAATAATAGTTTCTTCATTGTTTTTATTAGTTTTATTGTGGTTTTGCCAGATTGATCGGGCTTTTCGGACTGGTCGGACTGGTCGGATTGGTCGGATTGGTCGGATTGGTCAGATCAGTCTGATTGGTCAGATCAGTCTGATTAGTCAGAATAGTCTGATTATCCTTTAGGGTAATTGTGCCCAATAGTTTTTGGGGTCTATTGGGCACAATTTAATGTTATATTAGAAGTTGATTGTCGTTGACAAAGAAACCTCGAACGGACGGATATAAGAACCTGACATCAGGTAGTTCTTATAAGGAGTCGTGTCTTCAACAAGGTCAGCAGCGCTGATAGAACCTGTAGCACCACTCTGGTTGAAGATGTTCACCACGTTGAGGGCGAAGTTGATCTTCGGACTCAAAGCATAGTTGATACCACCGAAGCTCTCCCAGTGACCATTGAAGTACAGAGAGTTGGTCTTGTTGATATACTGCTTTGAGAAGTAGCGGAAGCTGAGCCAGAAGCGGAACTTGTTGAAAGAGTAAGACGGGTCGAGCTCAATCAGAGTCTTGGACATTGCGGTAACGGTGTTGTCCGATACGTCAACATCAACGGGCTTGCCGCTGGGGAAGGTACCAGTCATGTGGAACTTCTTATAGACAGGATCCTGGATGGTCAACAAAGCGTGGAGGGCAGCACCCTTGAACGGAGTCAACACAACGTCTGTGGTCCAACCCATGGTTTGGATGTTATAAGTGATGGGGAATGTAACACTCTCCTCACCCGTAGCTGTAGTGTTATAGAACGTTGTACGAGACTTGTAGTTGGTCTGAGTAATGAAGCTAAACTGAGAAACGAGCTTTATCCAAGAGTTGTTCCAGTAGATACCGGCACGAGCCATGTTGATGTTCACAGGAGATGTGGTAGGCAGCTCTGAGCCTGCATAGTCCTGCAGATTAGGACGCTGACGAACGTATACATACTCACCGTCGAATCCGAAGCCGGGGAGAATCTTAGCACGCAAGCTGTAAGTGAAAGCAGGGTTGAGCCAATCGCCGTGGAAACGATCCATCTTGGCACCCGGAGACTTCAGAGACCAGCCCATTGTACGGCTGTTGTAAGTTTCACCTGCAGGCTTGTTCAGAGCAGCGTTACCGCCATAGCCGAGATACTCAAGACGAGTACCAATGCTCATCCACAACCAGTTGGTAGCTGTCCAGTCGTCGCTGAGATAGACGGCGCCCTTGAACTCATGACCATCGTAGAATTCACCACTACCGGGGTTCAGAGCCATGTAGTCAACAAGGTTGCCATTGGCATCCTTCACGTAGAGTGAATGAGGATTAGCCTTTACCTCATGGGCCATCACGGTGTTCATCTGCTGAATACCACCACGGTTGTACCATACGTTGGCACCGATACGCCAGCTGTGGAGACCATTCTTCGACTTACCGGTCAGTTTAGCAGTGGTCAGCCAGTCATGCTCGAAACCAGGTACATACATCATCCAGCGGTTCTGGATATGGTCTCCAGTGAACTCCTTGCCAGAAGCATAATAGTATTTATTAACTGTAGAAGGATCGTAAGCAACGATACCAGAGACAGCGCTCATAGCCATGCTGACCTTACCCCACTTGAACTTACTGCTCACGTCGAGGTGATTGCCATTCTTGAAGTCGTAGTTCAAGTTGAAGGTCAACTGCTTGTTATCAGTTGTACCGCCATCCTTCCAGCTCTTACGCTTAACTTCGCCGGTCATAACATCGAGATAGGTGAAGGTGTTGGCCTCCTGGCCATAGTAAGAGTCGATTCCATAGTCGAAGCCGTTGTACTTCTTCACAGAACCATCACCGACGAAGATGAAGGGTGCATAGCTGGAACCTGTGCTGGTGTAGCGGCTGTACTGAGCCAATAGGCTCATGTAACCACGGCCCTCAGCGAACGTCTTATCGATACCTACCTTGTAGACCTGAGCACGTGTAGTCAGGTTGGCAGCTGTCAACTTATACGAACCCGGATCCCAAATTTGGTGAGAGTTGAGGATGAATCCAAAGCCGCCACCGATAGGAGCGGTAACAGTAGCGTCGAGAACCTGACGGCCGAACTGGTTGAGCTGATAGTTGACCGTACCACCCAGTTTAGGAGTGGAGTGCTTGTGATAGCTATCCACGGTATAACCAACTGCACCATACTGCAGGGCTGTCTCAGAGATACTCATCACACCGAGTTTGCCATAAGCAGTTCCACCGAACCAAGAGAAGTAAGGCATATCGGGCCATACGCTGTAAGAAACAGGCAGACCATCCTCAAAGATAGTAGCTGAAAGACTGGAGGGCAGACCAACGTTGATTTGGCGCGGCTGATCGGCACTAGAGGCATTCAACATGACGTTACGGTTCTTCACCTCCTTGGAGTTCTGTACCGTGTCTTTTTTGGCAACGTCCTGTGCAAGCGCTGTCGTTGGCACAAGGCTGCTGGCGAGCAGAAGTGCCCAAAGTTGATTGGATCTCATAATTAGTTGTTTTTGAAGTCTGCCCCGCACCTCCAACCTCATTGAAGGGATGATGAGGCGCGGGGACAAAACTGTATTTGTTTATAGGTTTATTTTTGTGTAAGCAGGTTAAGTTTCACTTTCGGAGCAAGTGAATTGGTGACTTTCTTCGTCGAGCCCTTGAGGTTCAGCTTGGCTGTGCCCTTGATGTCGCGGCTGGAAGCGCCCACCTTGAAGGTATAGGTACCGGCGTCGGCAACCCATGCGCTCTTGCTGGTGACGAAGGAAGCAAGCTCAGCCTTGTCGATGGTCATCGTGAGGGTCTCGCTCTGACCGGGCTGCAGCGTGCGGGTCTTGGCAAATGCCTTGAGCTCCTGTGCGGGCTTCTCCACCTTACCCTTAGGTGCGGTGACGTAAACCTCAGCAACTTCCTTACCGGCCTTGTTGCCTGTGTTGGTGATGGTAGCGGTCACGGTGACAGTGTTGCCATTATCTGTAGCCTTCACTCCGCTGTAGCTGAAGGTAGTATAGCTCAAACCGTAGCCGAAGGGATAAGAGACATTCTTGTTGAAGCTGTCGTAGTAGCGATAACCCACGTAGATGTCCTCGTCATAGTCAGTGTAACCAATGTTCTTGACATTGACAACCTTGGAACCGTCGCCTCTCATATTGTTGATATCGTAACCAGAAGTGTTGGCAGGGAAGTTAGCGGTAGAGGGATCGTCCTCAACCTTAACAGGCCATGTCATAGAGAGCTTGCCAGAAGGAGTGGCCTTGCCGCTGAGAAGGTCAGCGATGGAGTTACCAATCTCCTGACCGCACTGCCAGGGCACGAGGATTGCATCGGGCTCATCCTTCCATGAAGCTGTCTCGATGGCGCCACCGATGTTCAGCACAACGACGACCTTCTTGCCAGCCTTGTGATAAGCATCGCAGACATTCTTGATCAGAGCTTTCTCATTGTCTTCAAGGTTGTACTGAGCGATGGTACGGTCAGCACCCTCACCAGAGATACGGTGCAGTGTGATAACAGCGATATCGTTGCGGTTCACCTCAGCATCAGTTACGTTGACTTCCTTCTCGCTGGGGAGTGTGGGAACCTTCAGATCCAGAGGACCTGGTTTCGGGTTCTTCTTATAGTAGTCATTAATATAAGGAGTATACTCGTTCAAGAGGTCTAAGTCGACAGTGTATCCGGCGTTGCGCATACCCTCGACAAGAGAGATGGTATAAGCACGGTTCACATTACCAGAACCTGTACCACCGGCAACGAGGTCGTAGCTTCCGCAGCCGTAGAGGGCAACGTTCTTTACATTATTAAGAGGCAGACCACCATTGTTCTTCAGCAGCACGCTACCTTCGGCAGCAGCCTGGCGGGTAACCTGAGCGTGAGCGGTGAGGTCGGGCTTGTTGTTGTACTTGACACCAGCGAAGCGCTTTGTCTTCACAACGAGCTCCAGCACGCGGCGAACGCAGACGTCGAGATCCTTCTCTGAGAGCGTACCGTTCTTCACAGCAGCCACAACGTCAGCGCGATCCTGGTCGAGACCCGGCTCGATGAGGTCGTTGCCTGCGTGGATGTTGGCAGCGCGGTTGGTCTTGCCACCACGGTGTACGGGATCCATGCCGCCGAACCAGTCGGTCATTACCAAACCCTTGTAGCCCCAGTCGGTACGGAGGATGTTAGTCAGCAGATCATGGCTCTCACTGGTCATCGTGCCGTTGACGAGGTTGTAGGAAGACATCACTGTCCAGGGCTGAGCCTTCTTGATGGCGATCTCGAAGTTCTTCAAGTAGAGCTCACGTGCAGCGCGCTGGCTTACGCGGGCGTCGTTACCCATACGCTGGGTCTCCTGGTTGTTGAAGCAGAAGTGCTTGATAGAAGTACCTACGCCCTGGCTCTGTATACCACTAATATATGCAGCGGCAATATTACCGGAGAGAACAGGATCCTCACTGTAGTACTCGAAGTTGCGGCCGCAAAGCGGGTTACGCATCAGGCAGACACCCGGAGAAAGCATAACCTCCACACCGTAGTCGGAAGCCTCCTGACCGATGGCCGTACCAATTTGGCTCACGAGTGTGGTGTTCCAAGAGCAAGCCAGAGAAGTACCAATGGGGAAGTGAGTAGCATAATACTTATTATGATCATAGTCGCGCTCAGGATTGATGCGCACACCAGCAGGACCGTCAGAGAGAACGATAGAAGGAATTCCCAAACGGGGAATTGCTGCCGTCGTACCTGCGGCACCGGGAACAAGGCTTGAAGAAGAACCGATGACGGGGCTTGCGCTGAAGCCGGCCATACCAGTACCTACTACGATAGTAGCTTTTTCCTCAAGAGTCATTGCTTTGATCACTGCGTCGATGTTGTTGGCAGTGAGTTTGGGCTGCGCCATCATCATACCTGAAACGGCAAGAGCAGCACAAGTTGTAATGATACCTTTCATATAGATAATTGGTTTGGTTTAAAGATTTCTCGAGTCAAGTTTTACGGTTGCAAAGTTAAGTATTCTTTAAATACGTTATATCATATAGTAAACCTCAAAAGTAAGTGCCTTTAAATTATAATTTCTTTATATTCAACGGTTTACAAAATTAAAGAAATTAAAAAAAGTAAGAAAATCGAGTTGTAAAATAATTCAAAAAGACCTTAATAAAGAGACAATAAAACAAAATTTAAGGCTTCGAAAGGTTTTTAGGCTATGGCAACCAAGCCCCTCCCCCACTCTATTACTTTTACATTCTCCTGGGCTCCGGATATTTTCCTGTGGGGGTAATAGGAGCGGCAGCATACCTGACGACGAAGGCAGTACCATCTGATGTCTACCCACGAAGTGGGTTGCGTTATCATAGCGAGGGGATGAGGAGAAACAACGTTTCGACGATTCCCCTCGTATGGTGTTCGCGAGTGTCTATCTACCCCCGGATGGGGGTTGCGTTAATCGTAGGTTTTCCGGCATCAATCAGGGTATTGACGCACCCCCCTGCCGGGGGTAGCTCAATCGGGTGGGACTCAGCTACGAGGGGAATCGCTCATTCGCTTCGCTCTTTTCGCTCATCCCCTCGCTATGTTAACGGAACCTCCTACCGGAGGTACAAACATCATCTGGAATTTTACTGCTCTGATGTTTTTCCCTTCCTTTGTAGTTGGCAGGAGCGTCGTCATTCCTGCCGACGAAGGGTTGCTGTAGGAGCGTCGTCATTCCTGCCGACGAAGGGTTGCTGTGTAGGAATCCTACCGCCAAAGGATTTCGCCGCACCGAATAATATCCGTGTTTTGGAAGCATACCTTTGCTATTGAGTATTTGCGACCGGCTGATTATCCATCGAGCACGCATGCCGACAATTGACAGCAGAACTGCTGACAATTGACAGCAGATCTGCTGACAGCTGTCAGCAGATCTGTCGACAGCTGTCAGCACATATCAACTCTCGGTATTCTGGTTATCTGTAGACCGATATTGAGGCTGAAAAAACCAAAACTTTGTGACTTAGCAATCGGCCTTTCTTGCTTGGTCGTCAGGAATGACGCCCCTCCTACCTCGCGGACTCCGCTACTTTCTAAATGAATGAAGAAGAAAAAGCAAAAGCCCACAACCATCATTAGGTTGCAGGCTTTTGGGAGGTGAAGACACTATATTCTTTGCGACGCAGGACTACGGGCTTATTATTTCACTGCTTTCAGCGATACCGCGAATCCGCCGCCGGGAGCTTCTGTAAGGCGAAGCATGTCGCCACGGCGCACCTTCTTGTGAGTGATCACGTAGGCCTTGGGATTCTTGTCATAGCTGGCGTTCTTGGCATCAGCATAGATCGTACAGTCATACGTACGGCCCTTGTCGAGGAAGTCAAGTTTCACTATTGCTTTGTGTCCCTCTGCATCACACTTACCACCGACATACCAGTCGTCGCAACCTTTCGCCTTGCGGGCCACGGTGATGTATTTGGCAGGTTCGGCCTCCAGATACTTCGAGTCGTCCCAGTCGCAGGGCACATCGCGGATGAACTGGAAGGCATCGCTGTATTTCTGATAATTCTCGGGCAGGTCTGCAGCCATCTGCAGCGGGCTGTACATCACCATGTAGAGAGCCAGCTGACCGACAAGCGTCGTGTGGATATAGTTCGGGTTGCTGCTCCAGGTCTTGAGCTGCGTCTCCAGAATGCCAGGCGTATAGTCCATCGGGCCACCCTGCAAGCGCGTGAAAGGCAGAATCACCGTGTGATAAGGCTCATTGCCGCCGAACGACTCATATTCAGTGCCGCTGGCGCTCTCGTTGCCAATCATGTTGGGATAGGTGCGGCAGAGTCCCGTTGGACGTACAGCCTCGTGGGCATTGACCATGATGTGATGACGAGCAGCCTCCTTCACGGCATACAGATAGTGATTGTTCATCATCTGTGAATAGTGATGCTCGCCCACGGGGATGATGTCGCCCACATAGCCGCTTTTCACGGCATCATAGCCATAGCGGTTCATCAGCTCGTAGGCCTGCTCCATGTGGCGCTCGTAGTTCCAGACGCTAGATGACGTCTCGTGGTGCATCATCAGTTTGACGCCCTTGGAGTGGGCATAGTCGTTGAGATACTTGATGTCGAAATCGGGATAGGGCGTAACAAAGTCGAACACATAGTCCTTCTGATGGCCAAACCAGTCTTCCCAGCCCACGTTCCAGCCTTCGACGAGCACTTCCTGCAAGCCATTGGCAGCGGCAAAATCGATGTACTTCTTCACATTCTCCGTCGTGGCACCATGACGGCCATTGGGCTTAGCCTTCGTCCAGTCGGTCTGACCGAGCTTCACTGAGGGGTACTCGTCGGTATAGTTCCACGAACTCTTGCCAACGATCATCTCCCACCAGACGCCACAGTATTTCGTGGGATGGATCCATGAGGTGTCGTCAAGCTTGCAGGGCTCGTTGAGATTGAGGATGAGCTTGCACGAGAGCATGTCGCGGGCATCGTCGCTGACCATTACCGTACGCCACGGGGTCTGACAGGGCGCCTGCATGTAGCCCTTCAGTCCGGTAGCATCAGGCGTGAGCCACGACTCGAACACGAAATTTTTGTCGTCGAGATTGAGGTGCATGGTGGGATAGTTGACGCAGGCAGCCTCGTGGATGTTGATGTAGAGTCCGTCGTCGGTCTTCAGCTGCAGCGAGGTCTGCACTCCAGTGGGCGAAAACGTAGTCTGAGAGGCATTGCTGGAGATGGCGTTGTGCATACGGCCACGTATCTCCGACAGTCTGGAGATCTGGGTCTCATACTCCTGCGTGTCGTAGTCGCCCGGAATCCAGTAGGCCGTATGGTCGCCGGTCATGGCAAACTGGGTGTGCTCCTCCTTAATGATGAAGTAGTTGAGAGAGTTCTGCAGTGGGAACTCATAGCGGAGTCCCATGCCATAGTCGTAAACGCGGAAGCGGATGATGATGTTGCGGTCGGACGATGACTGATGGAGCTTGACTTCCATCTCGTTGTAGTGATTGCGGATGGTGGAGGTCTCTCCCCAGACGGGCTTCCAGGTCTCATCGAAAGTTGACGTGGAACAGCCCTTCTCCTCGAAACCGTTCATCAGGCCGGTCTCGTCCATGCCTTTGCTGGCATGCTTGTCCTTGGCCAGTTCCAGTCCCAGGCGGCTTTGCTTGACAACGGGCTTGCCTTTATAACTCATCGTGTAGGTCGGCGTACCGTCGGCTGTAAGAGCAAAGCCTACCCGCACGTTGCCGTTAGGCGAGCTGACGTAGTCTGTAGCATTGACGCATGCAGGGAAAGCCAACAGGAGAGCGGCGATCAAAGATATAATGTTATGTCTCATTTTCGTTGAATGCATTCAGAGGGGTTATTTTTCAATGACTATCATGCTCCAATATTTCAGTGAGGGAACGGTGAACACCACGCGGTCGCCATTCTGCTTGAATTGGAGCTCCTGTGCGGCACCGCCGTAGCAGTCGGGCGAAGCCACCCATACACGCTTCACGCCCTCTGCCTTCACGGCCAACGTCAGACCGTTGATCTGCTGCGGCTCGGGCATGTCGCCCTTGAGGTCGCGCCAGCTCAGGCTGTTGGCATTGACAAAGTTCAGGAGGTTGACCACTTCCTTGCCCTCCACGGTCTTCGTGTAGGCAGTGACGCTGCCCAGACGCGGCGGCCAGTTGGCTACGGTCACGTCGGAACCCACCGAATAGATGCCGTCGTAGCTTTGCCGACCCTCGACACGGAGCAAGTCCTCATAGGCTGTGAAGAAATCATAGTAGCAGACGAGCTGCCGCTTCAGCTCATCGCTCATGGCCAGATGGCTGTTGGGGAAATACTCATGGCAGAGCATGTGGTCGCCCAGCTCCAGATGGTCGGCTCCAATGGCGAACATCGCGGCATCGGTGAGCAGCACGCCGGGAGTGTTGAACTGGCTCTTGTCGCTGCACTCATAGTTCATATAGGCTGCATAGACCTGTCCCGCACCGGGCATATAGCTGCGGTTCTGGTTCAGAATAGAGAGCAGGTCGGCAAACTGCGACTCACCTCCCCACAGTTCGGTGTAGAGGAAATCGACGTCGCCGGTATGGGCAATGTTGCGCTGTCCATAGTTGGCCACAGCGTTCATCACGAGCCGTTTGCCGGGTTGGGCTTGTTTCATTGCCTTGATGAAGCTGGCAAAGCCAGAGGTCAGGTTGACAGCGTTGCCATAATAGTCATAGACCGTGCCACGGTCGCCCACCTGGTCGATATGGTAGCCGTCGAAATCAAAATGACTGTAGACGGCGTCGTTCTGTGCGGCGAGATACTGCTGCCAGTCGGTGTTGTTGGGGTCGGTGAGGAAGATGTCGCTCTTCCAGCTGGACGACATGTCGAGGTAATCTTTCTCATTGTGGCTCTGGTCTTTGTAGAGATACCACTGATCCTTCACGCCGTCCTGGGCAGCGTCGTCAAGAGCGCCATAGCAGAGGTTGTAGAACATCGACTTCATGCCATAGCCATGCTGGGTGGAGATATAGCGGCTGACGACGTCGGCGTCGATCTCGCGGTTGGCAATGTCGGTATAGACAGGCTCCGGCGTGTAGGGCTGATGATGGGCGTAATGCCAGTCGTAGAACTGAACGCCATTGATGTGATAGCGGTTGAGCGCAGCCATCTCCTGACTGATCACGTCCTGCGTCTTAGTCTTGTCGTAGGTGGCCACGAAGCCATAGCGCGGATAGCGGCTCCAATCGCTCGACACATCTACGGCAATCGTGCCGTAGATGGTTTCGCCAGACCCGCTGTGGGTGTAGATGTCAACAAGATAGCCCGTGAAGTCCTCTGAGGGCGCTGTCCACGTCCATGAGGAGCCTTGCAGCGGCTCTTCGCTGATGACGTCGTTGCCATGGCGATAGCGCACGGTGGCGCCAGAGGGCAGCGAGCCACTCACCGTGAAGCTGACCGTCTGACCGGGGGCATAAAGCGCCTTGTCGGTGGAGAGCTGAAGCGTCATGCTGGAGGTCATCTCAACAGCTGGCTTCAGGGATGAAGCCTTGGAAATATTGAAGTCTGCTTCGTCGCTGCAACTCGCAAAGAGCAGGAGGGGGAGCAGCATTTGGGGATTTAGTCTCATATTTTGATTCGTTTTTTACTGTTTGATAATGGTTACTGTCTCGTGCAGCTGGTCGAGCGTGATGGTGTAGGTGCCCGACTGCGTGATCTTCCATTTCTGGTCGACGTCACCCACGTTCAGGTCGAGATACTGAGCCTTGCAGCTGGCACTGCTCTTGTCGATAAACAAGGCCTGCTCTGTCTGTCCCGTAGGCTCCACGTCGCTGCCGGCAGCGCACATAAACCAGGCGCCGTTCCAGTCGCTCTGCTTGTCGCAGGTGAACTTCAATTCGCCGGCATTCAGCTGTCCGGTCCAGGTGAAGACATAGTCGCTGGTCTTTGTCATGGCCGTAGCATTGGAGAGATCCCAGCCATTGGGTGTGGCATCGCCGACGAGCCAGATACCCTCGTAGGGATGGAACTCGCTCATGAGCATGCGCTCTTTTCCCGCCCGGATATCGACGCAGATCTTGTAGGCCTTGCCCGTCTCGCCGTCTTGCAGATACCATTTGTCGTCGGGATCATAGCCCGAGACAAACTTCATACTCGTATCGGTGTAGGGCGCGTTGGCCTGCGTGGCCTTATACATATTCTCCCAACTGCCGTCGCTGGTACCGAACTTGAAGTCGCCTCCCTGATCAAAGTAACGTCCCAGACGGAACAGATAGGGATCGAGGGCATCGCGAGTCATGGGCTCAAAACTCCAGCCGGTCATGTTGCCCACGAAGAACAACTGGTCGTAGGCAGGCTTGCTGCCCTCAGTCTTAGCGATACCCACGACGCCAGTGAGCAAGTTGACGTCTACCTTATAATAATGGGCTTCGCTGATGTGCCACTGATTGTCGGGCTGGTCGTCGGAAGTGCGGAGCGTGGCCAGGCCGTCGTCACCGAGATTGTAAGAGGGAAGGAATTGTCCCAGCGTGGTGATGAACTTCAGGTTGCCTTCCGTGAGGTTGCCCTCCCAGGTGAAGACGCCGTTGTCCGTGCGGGTCATGGCCGTGGCATTGTCGGCGCTCCAGCCGTTGGGCGTAGCGTCGCCTATGAGATAGAGCGTAGAGGTGACCGGCTCATAGGGGACGAAGGACAAGCTGACCTGAGATTGCTGCGTATTGTCATAACCGGGAACTGTAGCCGTGACACGTGCCTCCAGATCGATACGCTGTCCGGGCTGGCCACCCATCTTGTCGAGAATCATCTCGTTGATGTTCTCCTCGTTTGCGCTCCATTCATAGGTTTGAGTGGCTTCGGTCACGAGCGTGCAGGGATTGGCAAAGTCGGTACCGGCCTTGGCCAGTTCCAAGGTGTAGGCAATGCGGTTGCCCGTGCCGCCATTGTTGCCCGTGGTCCAATTCAGCGTCAGGGCATTGCTGGCGTGGCTGACTTCGTCCAGCGTGTCAGCGCTCTGCGTGGCAGAGAGTGTGAGCGTATCAAATCCCTTGTTGTCCTCCTCATAGTCCTGATCGGTACAGGAAGCGGCGGCCATGAACAGCGCGAGGACCGGGATCAATCGGATTGAATATTTTATCATGACGAATATCTTTTTATTTTTCTTGAATGTTTGATAAGAAGAGTGGGGCCGTTCTGCCTAGACAGAAACGCCCTCAGTCTTCTTTTTTTAACGTATTAATACCCAGGGTTCTGTGTCATAAGCGGATTGGCGTCCATCTCGGTCTGCGGTATGGGGAAGAGCAGGCGGTTCTTGTTGACGTTGCTCTTGCCGATGGACTTGAGGAATTGGATGGCGTAGTTGCCATGGTCAAGGCGGATCATGTCGAACCAGCGATGTCCCTCGAAAGCAAGCTCCATGCGGCGCTCGTGAATGATCTTCTCGCGCATCTCGTCCTGCGACAGTCCTGATGAGACGTCGGGTAGGCCAGCCCTGCGGCGCACGATGTTGAGAGGCTCGGCAGCTGCGGCCGTCTGGCCCATCTCGTTCAGCGCCTCTGCCTTCATGAGCAGCACATCTGCATAACGATAAACGACAAAGTTGGCCGGACTGGTATTGTAGTCAGGAGAAATTGTCTTGGAGACGAGGAATTTGCGCACGTTGTAGCCCGTGTAGCTGTAGCTGGCCTTGTACTCATTGCCCTCATAGTCGGGGCATCCCTCATAGAAGACGGTGAGATCCTTGCGCTTGTCGCCTTCCTCCCACTGGCCCATAAACTCCTCTGTGGGCTGGTTCCAGCCGTAGCCTCCGGCCACAAAGTTGGAATTGCGAGGTCCCATGAAGGTGGAGAGCCAGCTTGACTGCGGGTTGTTGCCCCAGAAGTCATACTCCGTATTGCCACTGAACTGCACCTCAAAGATGCTCTCAGGACCATTGTTGACCAAAGCATTGAAATTCTCGCTGAAGTCGCATTTGCTCAGATCGTATCCCAGTGCGGTGACGGAATCACAAAGATTGGCCACATGCTGATAGTATTCCTTATGGTCGGGGGCCAGGGTTAGATACATGTCGGCCATCATCGTCATGGCTGCATCCTTACATGCACGACCTACATTCTTGTCGTCGTATTCGCTCTTGGCCGACAGCATCTCGATAGCCTTCTGGCAGTCGCTGTGGATGAGGCTGTATACATCTTCAGCCGACGAGCGCGCGATGGCCGTAGACTTTCCCGGTTCGAAAGGCTCCGTGCGGATGGGAACACCGCCATAAAGCCGCACGAGCACATAGTAATAATGTGCACGAAGGAAATAGGCCTCGCCCAGACAGCGCTTCTGGATGGCATCGACATCCTTGCCTTCCAAAGCGTGGATGAGGATGTTGCACTGTCCGATGCCCACCCAGGGCGAACGCCACATGTAGAGCGCCATACCATTGTCGCTGTTGGTGGTGAAGTTTGCTGCCTGAACCGTTTCCAAGCCGTCCGTACCACCACCGGCACCCACAATGCTGTTGCCCGCTACGATGTCGAGCGTCCACAAGCGCTGGTTGTACATATTTGACGACTGCAGGGTGCGGTAGCAGGCGTTTGCCATGGCCACAGCCACTGAATCATTGATACTCGTATTGGGATCCACCGTATTCTTGGGCGTCTTGTCCAGGAAGTCGTCGCTGCAGGAAGAAAGAGTCAGCAGCGAGGCGAGGATGATATTGAATATTTTGATTGATTTCATCGCTGTCAATATTAAAAGTTTACATTCAGTCCTATGTTGAAGGTTCTGGAAATGGGATAAGTAGAGAGGTCGATACCATTGATGCCGACTTCGGGATCAAGACCGGAATAGCCGGTGATCGTAGCTACGTTCTCACAAGAAAGCGTAAGCCGGCAGCTCTGCATGGTGAGGGGCTTGAGCCATCTCTTCGGAAAATCATAAGAGAGCGAGATCGTCTTGAGGCGGAGATAAGAACCCGGCTCCACGAAGCGGTCGGATACGCGGTTGTTGCCATTGGGGTCGCCATATACGGCCCTGGGCATTGTCGTGCTGGTGCCGGCGCCATGCCAGCGGGAGAGCACGTCGTCGAGCTGATTGTAAGCAGCCGACATGCCTGTGAGGTCAATCTTGTTGGCATTGAAAATCTTGTTGCCAGCCACTCCCTGCAGATAGATATTGAGCTCAAAGCCCTTCCAACTGAGGGTGTTGCCCATGGAGAAGAGATGAGTAGGATTCGGATTACCGATGACCGTGCGGTCCTCATCATTGATGACGCCATCGTTGTTCAAGTCCTTGAATCTGATGTCGCCTGGCTCCGCACCGGTCTGGATGGCATGATTGTCCACCTCTTCCTGAGTTTGGAAGATTCCGTCGGTGACATATCCGTAGAACACATTGATGGGATAGTTGTCGGCGAGCATCGTCACGTAGCTATTGTTGATCTGATTGATATAATAAGGAGTACTGCTGTTCAGACTCAAGATCTTGTTCTTATTGTAAGTGTAGGAGACACTGGTCTGCCATTCGAGCGCACCTTTCAGATTGACGGTGTTGAGAGTCAGCTCAATACCTTTGTTCGACACTTTACCGGCATTGGTATACGTCGTGCTGGTATCCTCGAAGCCCGATGTGATAGGAATGGAGGCTTTCACGAGCATGTCGGTTGTCTTCTTGTAGTAGGCATCGAAGGAGAGGTTGACACGTGAGTTGAACAGAGCGGCGTCAAATCCAATGTTGGTCTGCTTCACGCTTTCCCAGTGGATATTGGGATTGGCCAGTGTGGCCGACACCAAGGCGACCTGTTCGTCGCCGTTAACGCCGAAGGGATAGACACTGGTGTTATAGGAGGCAAGATAGCTATAATTGCTCACCGATGCCTGGCTACCCGTCACACCATAGCCAACGCGGACTTTCAGGTCGTTGACGATGTTATTCTGTTTCCAGAAAGCCTCTTCTGATGGGCGCCATGCCAGCGATACGGAGGGGAAGGTGCCCCAACGGTGACTCTTGCCGAAACGGCTGGAACCATCACGACGAATGGTGGCTGTCAGCAGATAGCGGTTGCTGTAGTCGTAGTTCAGTCGGGCCATGTAAGAGAGGAGCGACCATTCGGTCTCGTTTCCGCCAATGGAGTACATCTTCTGGCCGTTGTCCATCTCATGCACATTGGCAAAGGTGAAGATGTTTTTCTGTGCATTGAAATAATCATAGTCGTTCCACTGGGCTGAAGTACCTGCCATCAGACTCACGTGGTGCTTGTTGGCAAAGGTCTTATCGAAGAGAAAATAGTTGTCCCACAGGTAAGTAAACGATTTATTGTGGCCCTTGTAGCGCGAAGCTTCCTCCACAGGAATCGGTTTCCAAGGATAGGCTGGAGTAAAGTTGTCATAATCCCAGAACTTAGCATCGAAGCCGAAAGTTGACTTGAACTTCAGCCAGTTCGTCAGACTCAACTCTGCGGTTATGTTGCCCAAGAGATTATACCCGTAGGTCTTGTTCAGGTCGGTCTCCGTAGGGCCAACAGGATTTCTCGTTGATCCATACCAGAGAGCGTTGCCTTCAGGACCAGACCAGCTTCCATCGTCTTCTTTCACGGGATATATAGGAAGAGCCCGGTAGGTTGATCCCAAGTCGTAGCTGCCTTGCTTCTTCTCGTCGGCAGAGAAATTGAGATTTGTGCTCACCTTCAGCCACTTCTGCACCTGGGCGTCGTTGTTCGACTGGAAGGTATAACGGCGGTACTTCACGCTTCTCACGGTACCTTTCTGGTCGAGCACACCGCCTGAGAAATAATAATGTGCCTTGTCTGATCCGCCAGAATAGCTCACAGAGTAGTTCTGCAGCCAGCCGGTCCGGAACACCTCATCCACCCAATCGGTACTCTGGGTGAGCGATGTGGGATTGTTCCACAGCGGGTTGGACTCATAGCCTGCATTCTGCATCATCTCATTGCTGAGAGCGGCATACTGGGCCGAATTGAGCAGGTTGGGCGTGTTGGTGACGCTCTGGAACGAGGCGCTGAGGTTGAGCGAAAGCCTTCCCTCTCCTGTTTTTCCTTTCTTGGTTGTGACCATGATGACACCATTGGCTCCGCGCGAACCGTAGATGGCCGTGGCAGATGCGTCCTTCAAGACGTCGATACGGTCAACGTCCATAGTATTGAGATTGTTCAGCCCCAGGTCTGTGGGCACACCGTCGATCACAACCAGAGGGTCGCAGTTGTTGATGGATCCCAATCCGCGGATCTTGATGGACACATTGTCGCCCGGCTTACCTGCATCCACGATTTGCAAACCGGCAATCTTTCCCTGCAAGGCCTGACCGATATTGGCCACCGGCTGCTCGTTGAGTCCCTTACTGCCGAGAGAGCCTACAGCACCGGTAAGGTCGCTCTTGCGCATCGTACCGTAGCCCACCACAACGACCTCGTTGAGTTGTTGGCTCGCAGGAGTCAGGCTAACCTGGAGCTCACTGCTGCCGTTGACCTTCACCTCCTTGGTGGTATATCCCATATAGGAGATACTAAGGCTCCCATTGTCGGGAACTGAAAGTGTGAAGTTGCCGTTGAGATCGGTTACTGTGGCATTTGTAGAACCCGTCTGCTTCACTGTGGCTCCGATGACAGGCTCGCCCAGTTCGTCTTTAACAACTCCATGTACTTGTTTACCTTGCGCCAGCAGGGATGCGGGGAAGAGAATTCCGAGCAAACCACACAGCAGGCGCTGTTTCGTTTTAATAACTGAACGTCTCATACGATAGGGTTTATGTTGTTTGTTTTTGGTTTTCGTTGCAAATTTAGTTTATTTTAAGATAAGACATCGCGATATGTAGCACTCAAGTAGATTTTTATATTTACCAGTATTTTATAACCATTTATATTTCAACTGATTAAATAATATTCTGAAATTTGTTGAAGTAGATATACTAGATTCAATCTTTTTTGTTATTTTTGCAAAAAATAGGATTACGATGAGATTATTAATGACTTTTATAGCCTGGATGGTGATTGTTCCTTGCTCGTTGGCATCTGTTGAAAACGATAAACTTCTAACGAGGATGGATAAACTTTTGGTCGACCGAGAACGACTCTGCAGCATGAAGGAACAGCGCATCAAGGCGCTTACAGACTACAGTAAGAAGGTCAAAGATCCCCAAAACCTACTGCAGATATACGAGTCATTATTTCAAGAGTTCGAAGTCTACCAATTTGATTCCGCCTTGGTTTACGTAGATAAAGCACTGCAATGTGCCCAGCGCATTGGCAGCGAAGAGAGGGTCAGCCGCTGCATGATACAAAAAGCCTCGCTGCTGAGTACCGTGGGCTTTTATGGCGAGGCACAGTCTCTGCTCGACTCCGTCAAGGTGCTTCATGACAATATAGACAAGTTCTATTATTACTTCACTTACTTCAGATTTTACTCAAATCTCAGCGATTACTACAGCAACGACAAGTTCTCACCGCAATGCAAGGAGAAAGCAAAACAATATTTCATCAGAGCCAAGCAACACCTCACCGAAGACCTTCCCGGACATGACTATTACCTCGGCGAATACTATGTCTATGTGGAGCCCAACGACAGCAAGGCGCTGCATTATTATTTCAAAACCCTGAAGACCGTACCCGAAAACTCCCGTTTCTATGCCATGGCCGCTTTTGCCATAGCCGGAAACTACGGCGCGAATGGCAACCAGCAACTATATGCAGAGTACCTGACTAAAGCTGCCATCAGCGATGTGCTGAGCAACACAAAGGAGAATCTGGCTTTGCAAGAATTGGCGGTCTGGCTTATGAAACAAGGTGGTGGCAAGCAGATCAACCGAGCAGACAACTACATCCGCACCGCTCTGAATGATGCGCAGTTCTACAACAGCCGGTTGCGCGTGATAGAGATTGCGCAGAAACTGCCTACCATTGTCGGCGCCTATGAGAACAACATCAGATCCTCTAACCGCGGATTAACCTTGATGCTCATTCTCGTGACGGTGCTGATCATTGTCTGTATCATCTTTCTTTTCTATATACTTCGACAGAATGGGCGATTACGCGAGAATAGGGAGAAACTTTCCGACAGCAATGCTCAGCTCACGGTGTTGAACACACGTTTGGAACAGTTGAATGAGGAACTTATTGATACGAATCACAAGCGTGAGACACTCGTAAAACTCTACATTGATCTTTGTGCCAAATTCATCAACAGGCTGAACCGCTACAAAAGTCTCGTTGAACGGAAGATAAAGGCCCATCAGGCCGATGATCTGCTGAGATCGATTACGTCTACCAAACTATCAGAAGAAGACGCAGAGACATTCACCAGTCGCTTCGACAAGTCTTTCTTGGAGCTATACCCCAACTTCTTGCAGGAACTCAACGAACTGTTGGTCAAGCCCTACCCCATACCGGCTACAAAATACACGATGATGCCAGAACAGCGAGTCTATGCCCTCATCAGACTTGGCGTGACGCAGAGCAGCGAGATTGCAGCCGTGCTGTTCTATTCGCCACAGACGGTATACAACTACCGGTCGGCCATGAAGGCGCGGGCTAAAAACAAGGAGACATTGGAGAAAGACGTGCAAAACCTGAATGCGGTGATAAAATAAAGAGGCATCTCCAAACAGACGGACAATGATCGGAACATAGAACGCCTTTCATCTCATTGGCATTCTCCGATTAATAGCTTATGAGGTGATACTCCCATGCGCGCTTCTATTAGGAGTGTAGTCATTTCTAACGAAGAATGACGCGGTAGGAGCGGCGGCATTCCTGCCGCCGAATGATTTCCCTTATAATGCACAATCGAATTTCTTTCTTGGTTGTCAGGAATGGCGACCCTCCTATCATGCGGACATCCCCGTTAGCACTCCTTTTTACTCTCCCCTCCCTTCGTAGGGAGGGGTTGGGGGGGGCTTCTGTCTTCCTAGTTTAGTTCATGCTGTATGTATGGATGCTCATGCCCTGGGCTGAAGGCAGGTAGTTGACGCCCCACCAGCACATCTGCAAGATGACGAAGTTGATGATGAGAATCCATTGACTGACGCTCAGCCTCGTCTGGGGATACCGACGATAATGGATGTAGACCAGATAAGAGAACCACGACACGGCGGCCCATGTCTCCTTGGGATCCCAACTCCAATAGTGTCCCCAGGCTTCCTTTGCCCACAATGCTCCCATCAGTATGCCTAAGGTCATGAAACTGAAGCCGATATCCACGAGATTGTCGGTGATGCTCATCTCCACTTCCGTCGACTTGTCCTTCTTTATCAGCTGATAGAGAGCCATCATCGTGGCGGCACCAAAAAGCGCGTAGGCAAACATATAGACGATGACATGAGGGGCGAACCAGGGACTTTGCAGGGCCGGCATCAAACTCTTGCTGTGAAGCTCAGGTTTGAAGATGTTGATGCAGATAAACACAAAGGCCAACAGGGTGCTGAACGACAGTATCCAACGATAATGCCAACGGCAGTAGACCATGATTCCCGCCAATGGCAAGAAGAAGGCATACCACAAACGTGTCTCTCCCATCGTGCGAAGTGGCGGCCGTTGGAGATTGGTCCACAGCAAAACGATAAAAGCCATGAACACGCACAGTCCGACAACAGTGGCAGCTACGGCCATCTTCCGCTTGTCTTTCCATGCTGCATAGGAGCCGACCGACCAGAAGACGACGGCTATCAGAGAAAATAATATAAAATGGTTCCAGATCATCTCATTCTGTTGTTTTAATCGATTGTGGCTGAGTCTGCTTTTTTCCAGAGCTGGTGAAGAACAGTCCTATGGCGCCAATAGCCAACAGGAAAATGCCGAAGTATACGAACGGCAGCCACGGATCGGTGACGAGCTCCAGAACGCTGATGGCGCTCCAACGGCCCATCTTCTCATCGTAGGAATACTGATAGATCTTCCATCCGTCAACCGTGAACGGATGGTTGACCTCGATGTCGGTAATGATATTCTTGCCCGACTTTGTAAGAATCTGTACTTTGGAGACATAGCGCGCTGGCTCAGGCTCGGCCATAGCGAGGCTATACTGCTTGTTGAGCTTGAGCAGCTGCATCGGGAAGCGATAACTGCCGCACGTCACCCAGCCTTGCCGCGTGAGTTTACCATCGGGCGACGTAGCCTTGACAAGCCACGCCCTGACGTTGCCTTCATCATGCCAGCTAACATAATAGGTGGTGTCGCCAGCCATCATCGGAGCAGCCTCGTTGACGACTTTCACCTTCTTCACCTGCCACCCCATGAGGTTGTCGGCCTTCACAACTGCCCCAGAATCGTTGTCGACGAGGAGCAATCGAGGCGGATACTCCTCAATATTGAAGTCGAGAAGCTGTATGGCAATGGGTAGTTCGTGAATCATCCCGCGATTGTCGATTCCTCTCCATTCAGGCGCGTCTTTGCTGACCGTCATCTTCAACCGTTTCATGTCGGCGCTGCCCAATGTGGCACAGAGCAGTACGATGAGAAGACCCAGGTGGAAGGTGATGACGGGCATTTTTTTCAGTCGGAAATGAAAGATGGCACGCAGCGTAACCTGCGACAGGATAATGGCCATCCACAGATAGATGAGCACGAAGGGCCAAAACGACAGCATGTGGCTTATGCCCAGCGGATCGGTCACAGGCATCTCGACCGGCACTTGTCGTGTGAGCCCCATGATAGTCGTGAGAATCACGGCATAGACAAGACACGGCACGGCTGAAGCGTAGGATGCGAGAAACCGGAAGCCATAGACCTTGTCGCGCAGCGAGTAGACGATGACGGTACTGACAACGAATATCGCCAACAGGACGAGATTGGCGGGGAAGCTCATCTCGTCCCAAACGATGCTGCCGGCTGATAATTGCAGGAGCAGACCTGCCAATATCAGGCCTGCTCCAATTGTGAATCCCTCTTTAAGAGACCAAGGCTTTTTCCACATCATCTTTAACTTACATTTCTACAGCGCGGTGGGCTGCTTTAGCCTGTCTCACCCACGAGGGAACAACAGTGTTCAGGAATTTCTGTTTGTCATTGACTTTCTGCTGCATGTTCAGGCCAAGATAAGCCTGGGCTTTTGCCTTCGTGGAGATGTCGGGCAGAGGCACGTCGCCGGTATAGCCGTGGCGGGCCAATATCTTGGAGATGCGCAGGCGAGCCTGCTGAGCGTAATCGAGGCTATGACCCAGGATGCGAGTGACTTCCTGAGGAGCGTGGAAACTGGCTCCATGAGAGGCAACGGCAAAGTCCCAGCGCCACTGGCTCTTGCGCAGCAGGTCGAGCACGGGCTTCATCTCTGCCTCAGAGGCACCCTTGTCCCATGCGAATTTGGCTTCGATATGGGCGGCAGCCAGCTCCTTCTCTACCCTATCCCGGATCTCGTTGCACTTGCGCTGGCGCTCATACACGTTCTGCCTGAGCGTCTCTGCATCCTGTCGGTGGCAGGTCTGGCAGGTACGGTCGATATGGGCCAGCGGGCTCATGATGTGGTGGTCGGTGTATTTGATGCCGCCCTTGGTGATGTAGGGCATGTGGCAGTCGGCGCACGACACGCCGCGCTGGTAGTGGATGCCCATCTGCGAGATCTCATATCCCGGATGCTGAGCCTTGAGGATTGGCGTGCGGCTGAGGGCATGGATATAATCGTAGAATCCAATCTTGTCGTAGTATTTCTCGATAGCCTCAACGGTGATGCCGCTGTCCTGCGGGAAGGTCAGATAGTTGGTGCCTTTCTGGAAGTAGTATTCCGTGTGGCACTGTGCGCAGACGAGTGACCTCATCTCCTGATGCGATGCCTTCTTCACGTCCATTCCGCGACGCTGCCAGGCCTCATACAGAGCCGGACGGGCGGGTCGCAGGTCCATGGTCTTCGGGTCGTGACAGTCGGAGCATCCCACGGTGTTCATCACCTGATTGCCCCAGTCCGACCATTTGGCCTGATAGAAAGCCGCAGGACCCATCTGAGCCATGAGCCGGGGTACGTCCGGTCCCTTGCAGGTCCAGCACGTTCCGGGCTGCGGTTCCTTTCCGGGAGTCACCCCGGGAGCGCCGGTGCGGAGAATCTCGCGCATGTCCTCCAGGGCATGTCTGTGGCCGCGTGGCGTGTTGTAGTCCCAAGAGAAGGCATAGCCAGCCCACAGAATAGCCATCTCAGGCCGCTGAGCCAGTACATCCTTCCGCTGGCTGCCGTTGAACTCGCTCTCGAAAGTGGTATCGGAAGTCTGAGCCCAACTCTCATATTCCAAGGGGAAATCCTCCTTGAATTTTTGGTTGTCTACCTCTATACTGTCCATCTTCACTTTTCGGTTGTTGAAGACAGACGCTACCTCAGCCCTCCTCTCCATCAAAGAGGAAACCGTCATTCCCAGTACAAATACGACGACCATCACTCCGAAGAACAACAGCCATCCTTGCCAACGTTTCAATTGCTTAGCCATATCTTTCTCGATTTTGATTTTTACTTAAACTTATTTCAGCATGCCGTGCAGCCACTCGGGCACGGGCGACGGCGGAAGCGGCACCTGCGCTCCAGGCGTACTGGCCAGGGAGTTCATACCTCCGTGCGGCACGTTGCGGTGACAGTCCCAGCAGGCGTGCCCCTCACCTCGCTTGGCCTCCATATAGTCAATGCGGCCGGTCTTGACAAACTCTTGATTGAGCTGCTTGTGGCAGCGGATACAGTTGTCCATAATCACCTCTGCGCTGGCATCCTTGGCCATGATGGCCTGATGCTCGCTGCGGGTGAGGAACATATAGACGTGACCCATACCATCCTTAGCCTTGAAAAAGTATTTATTGACGATATTGTTGTGGGGCACATGGCAGTCGTTGCACGTAGTGTTCCGTGCATGTGAGGAGTGCATCCAGGTGGCATAATATGGGGTCATCACATGACAGTTGACGCATGCCGCAGGCGAGTTGCCAAGATAGTCGGGCATTCTCAGAAGATATACGAAATACAACAACAATCCGAAAAGGGCGCCACACCCGATGGTCAACAGCACTTTCTGCAAATAAGAAAGCGACTGCACGAATCGGCTGGCCAACCTTTTCAAATTATTCCATAATTGTTGAACGGTCATAGGAGAACGGATTGGTTTCGTTTTCAAATTTAGTTTTTATTTGTACACAACCCATGAAAATGTAACACTTTTTAAGCCCGAGAAAATAAAATTAATAATATTTTGCAGTATTTTGTCGCTTTTCGGCCTTTATTATCCTCATTTATTAGGATTTTCATGTTAATAAATATTTAACAAGTTACAGATCAGCGACGAGACTGATGAGGCAAAGCACTCACCTACATCTTCATTTTTGGGCTCACCGGATATTATATATTGTGCAGTTTTACGGATGCGACGATACGGTCACGTTCGTTCGTGACAGCCGTCACGAAACATAAATCTCTCGATGTAGCTTGACACATTTTATTCCAAACCAAAGAAAATATTCGGGAATCGGTTTTGCGCACTACGTGCTGATGTGCCGCCTTCGGGGCACTGAGTCCAAGGAGAAGTGGATCTGTATCCCCAGTCTGCGCTCCTATCGTCGCTTGACTGGGGTTACCGAGAGTCAACCCCTTCTGGGCTGATTGATTAGTTCTAGTCTTCCTCCGGAACTGGCGGCATTCATGCCAACGAAGGATTTACCAAAGTGTCCGAAAGGAAAGGCTGTGTAATCGTCTTCTAGGCAATTACTAGTAAAATTAGGATCTCCAATGCTTTGCCTCCGATTTATTTCTACCCTACCGTCGGAGTTATAGGAGCAGCAGCATTCCTACCCATAAAAAAGCCGCAGCCACGCTCATTGAAGGTGGTTGCGGCTATTTTAAAAGTTCAGTCTACAAGCCTTAGTCTTCGTCCCAAATAGAAGGTCTCTTCGCTGCCGAGACTTCATCCTGTATGCCATTGGAATCAGCCTCGATGGTAACAGTCTGGGGACCGGAACCTGCAAGTAGACCTTTGAAGTTCAACTGGCGGACTGATATGCAGGGCTCTACATAGATTTTCTTCTTATCCATGAATCGTTCTCGCTTACTTGATGATTACTTTCTTGCCATCAATGATGTACAGTCCCTTAGGCAGACGGTCGTTGTTGTCGCCCATCTTGCGACCGTCGATCGTGTAAATGCCCGTAGGAGCAACTCTCGTCGACGAAGGAAGAAGATCAATGCCTGTCGTTGTACCATCTGTGGTGAAGCCCACATCCTTTGCCCTGTTGTTGAGGGCATCGGTGAAGAAAGCACGGAACGGCGCCACAAAGGCATTGGCGTTGATCACTCCGTTGAGATCCGTGATATGCAGCCACCGCTGTTGTGTAGCATTGAGCGTATAGATGTTGTGGCCTAAGGCATCACCGTGGGTAAGAGAAGCCAAAGAGCCGACGAAACCGTCGTCTACGGCATCTCCTGTCACCTCATCGCCGATGGTATAGCGTGTAGCGGCTTTCACCAAGGCATTGTCCACATCACCGATGGTAACTCCCTCCTGAGTACACAACACAAGGTAAGGCACATTGGCCTTCAGCGTAGCAGCGGAAGTGAAGGTATATACATAGTTTCCACCCTCGCCCGAGCGACCAGCGAACTCATAGATCTGCATGCCTGCAGGCACCTCTGCGTCATAAGGCAGACAGAGCGTGCTGTAGCCCTTGCCGAAAGAACGGTCGAAGGTGACTTTCTGGGCTGTAAAGGTGCCGTCGCTAATGCCCTCACCACTGTCGTAGACAGGAACGGAGATGCCATGAGTCACATAGCCGTCATCGCCCTTTGTGATGTCGTAGAGGGCAAGATGCTCGCACGTGCCTTTACCAGCGCTGAAGCGCACCACATTGATCTCGTCGCTACCCGTCTGCTTGGTGCCCTCGTTGGTAAACACGAGTGTATGGACGGGCAGTCCGGCCTTGGAGCGTGTCACGACGGCGGATCCACGGCCATCTCTGAGGTCGAGCCATTCGAGCAGACTCGCTCCGCTAAACGATTTGTTACCGATAGCACTGAGACTGCTGTTGAGCGAGAGCCGACGGATGGCTGTTCCGCTGAAAGCATTCTCGCCAATGGCACTAAGAGAGGGAGCGTCGAGCTTCGTATGGGCGAAGCGCATGTTGCGGCTGCCGCTGAAGGCGGAATTGCCGATGACGGAGAGCTGACTGCCGGCGGCGAAACTCACATTATGGAGACCTGCGACGCCTGCGAGGGCATTATCGCCGATGGTCTTGACGCTGGCGGGAACGACAAGGTCGAAATCGAAGTCGCCCATGGCCGTACCGAGACTATAGGTATAGTTGTAGTCGTAGCGGGCCTTGGTCCTCACGTTTTTAGCCACGATACCCACCACGTTCTTCTGTTCGTTGTTCACGGTGAGCACAGCGGGCACATTCAGGCTCACGCGACCATTGTCACCTGGGGTGAAAGAGCCCTTGACATATACGACGTTCACACCTCCGTCGGTCTCCTGCACATACCAAGTGGTCGTACCATCGACGGCTGCCTTGGTGCCCGAACCAATGGCCGTGAGCAGAGAGTCTACACCATATTCATAGGCAGCATCGCCGGTAGGCAGGAACTGGAAGTCGGTGGAGACTCTGATGCCATTGTCGCAGTTGCAGCGCTGGTCGGGAGTCATGGGACCATTGTTGTTGGAGGCCCCACGCAGAGTGGAGAAAACGCCCTCTGTGCTCACCATGGCGCCGAAGCCTTGGCTGTTGAGTACGGTGAGCGAGCCCCAGGAGTAACCGCGCACGAGCTTGCGCTCCGCACCGCCATTGTTATAGGAGTCGAACACAATGTTGTGCTCGGTGGCACCTTTAGGAGTATAGTCGCTGAAGAGCTCATTGTTCTTGTCGCTTACGAAGTGGTACTTGCCATCCTTCACGTAGCAACGCCATTTGGTAGCCTTCGAGGCATCAGCGGTCAGGTACTCTCCCACTGTTTCGTCGTCGGCGAGATAGAAGTAGGAGTCGCGGCCATAGGGACTGACGTAGGCCCGAATCTGATAGTAGTTGCCGTCGACAGGCTTTGCCACCTCGTCGTCATCTATCTGCGAGAGCAGTGTCATCTTCTCGTTGAGATCCTTCACGTCGGCCATTGTAGCCTCGGGATTGATTTCCTTGCCTGTGAACACCTTGTCGTAGGCCTCCATGAAAGCTTTCGACGTCTCCAGCCAAGCATAGGGATAGCCAATGTCGCCCATGTTGTCGTGAAGCGGCTGGGCCATGGCGTAGAGTTTGTGTACCTCGAAGCGCACGAGGTCTTGTCCTGAGAGCGTCTCGGGCAGCATGAACGTCTGGGTGAAGGTGTAATCTGTACCGTTGTACGTAGCCTTATAACTGCGCACCACAATGGAGCCCTGGGCCACATCGCCCTGATAGGTACACGCATACTCTGTGCTGGGCGAGTTGGTATTGTAGGCTGTCAGCTCGATGTGCTCCGGAATTTCGTCGATGGAGCTGACCCACACCATCGGCTTGGGCATCTCGTCCTTCGAGTTCTTCGGTCTGAAGTAGACACGCTGCTTTGTGGGATCCATGGTGAAGCCTTTGGCCACAGCGCCGTCGCCCTGCACGGTGTATTCCTCGGCAGGGAAAACGTCGAAGGCAGCCTCGCCCTTCACCTCCACTTTCAGTCTTCCGCCGTTCTCTTTCAGTTGCCAACCGTTGTATTCTGTCTGGCCAATACTGAGGTAAGGCATCGTCACGGTGCAAGAGCCCGTATTGTCCACGTCGTCAGCCAGAATATACTTATAGGTCTGTCCGAAGTCGTCGGAGAGCAGGATGCGCACCTTGCTGTCCTTACCGTAAAGATCAGTACATGGGTTCCAACTGATCTTGACGTCACGTCCGGCGTAATAGTTAGAGTTCAGTCGGTGGGCAAAGTTAACGTTGCTGATCTTGAAGGCGTCACCGTCGACAATGTTCAGTTTCACCCTCATCGCATCGTATCTCGAATAGTCGTGCACCGCAGCCAGGAAGGTGTAAGTGCCCAGGCGTGAGTCGTCAGTGTACTGCTCATAATGGTTCTGACCGTCTTTCCGCTCGCTTTCCGAGAGCAATGCGGGATCGATAAACTGAGGCTTAAACATGATGCAGTTGTCCTTCTTTTCCTTGTAGGCGGGTCGCAAGGCATTGGCATGCTCCATGTCGTTGAGCGACATATCGAAACCGTTGACGTTGTAAAGGTAATTCTCGTTGGCCGTTGACGACGTGGGCAGATAGAACTGGAAGTTGGAGCCCAGAGTGACGGTGTACTCTTTCTTGATGCGGCTGCGGTCGAGTTGCGGTTCCGAACCCTGCTCGTCAGTGGCATAGGGAGCTACGGTGATGTTGCCAGGGATCACCTCCACCACATTCTTCCGGTCAGTATCCGTACAGTAGTTCATATTGTACAGCAGTCCACGCATCTGATAGATGCTGGGCAGCGAGAAGAAGTCGCGAGGCGATCCGTAGCTCATGATGCTCCGGCCGTCGCCGGGCTCAGTGTTGGTGGCGTCGCTCTTCTGGTGGGTATGCGTCGCTCCGAAGCTGTGACCCAGCTCGTGAGCCACGGTTGCGGCGTTGCTGATGGTCCAGGCACTGCCCTTCTGATTGACGTCGCTGGCACTGCCCAGTGCTGCCACGCCGTTGCGGCTGGCATTGGGCTGTCCGATGAGTATACCAATGTCGTACAGGTCGGTGTTGCCCAAAATCTTGTCGATGATCTCTTTGCTGCGGTACAGGCGCGATTCATTCGTGGGATACGGTGAGAGGTTGAGATCATAGTCATTATAGCCGGACAGAATGAGCTTCTCGTCGCGAATGATTTCGAACTTGATGCCCACGTCGTTGGTGAACCAATTGTTGAGTTCCACCTCGAGCTGATCCCACCAGTCTCTCACGTTCTTCTTGATCTCTTCATCTGTCGCAGTGCCGGATGCGTTGCCGAAGCCTGATTGCCTGTACTCTGGCAGAATGCAAGTGGCCAGTCGGAAGGTGTACACCTTACCTCGGTTTTTGATGACAGAGGCCGTAGAGGCATCGTCGAAGTGAGAAGGCACGCGGAGTGCACCAGACTTTAGCAGATTACGGTATGCGTCCGTAACTATCACCTCGCAACTGTCTTGACTGCCAAGGCCACTTTGGGCTTGCATAGGCTGAGCCAGGCACAGTGAGAGGGGCAACGCCGCCCACACAAGGAACGGCCGTTTTAGCAATGGGAGAAAATATTCTTTCATTGTTGTTGTAGTAATATTGTTTTAGTTAGCGTTCAAAATTATAAAAATTCCAATAAACCAACGAAAATTCACGTGATGTTTAACAATTAATAGGAAAAAACGTGGTGTTGAGCAGCTGCACTCATCGACTCTTAGTACACTTCTTTAAGACCAGAGGGAAAGAGAAGCCCCCCCAACCCCTCCCTACGAAGGGAAGGGAGCGAACATCGGAGCACAAGTAGGAGGGTCGTCATTCCTGACGACCAAGAAAGAAAGTCCGCTTACTCATCACAAATAAATCCTTCGTCGTCAGGAATGACGACGCTCCTACACAGCAATCCTTCGTCGTCAGGAATGACGACGCTCCTACCTACAGTGCTCCTTCGGCGGTCAGGAATGCCGCCGCCCCTCGAAGAAAACATCGTACTTTTCTTTGCCATGCCGATGAAATAGACTACTTTTGCAAACAATAAAACAAATGACTTCGAAAGACAGAACCATAAGAAAGGCTACGGCAACCGACCTGCCCGTCATCATGCAGCTGATAGAGTCGGGCCGCAGAATCATGATCAGTAGTGGCAACCCGCATCAATGGGACAGCAATCATCCCTCGGCAGAGCAACTAGAACGTGACGTAGCTCGGGGCGAGAGCTATCTCTTGCTCGACCATGGGCAGCCCATTGCCACGTGGGCCTTCATCCCCGGCCCCGATGCCTCTTATGCATCAATCCGCGGAGGTGCATGGTTCGACGACGATGAGCCCTACAGCGTCATCCACCGCGTGGCCAGTCTTCCTCAGGCGCATGGCGTCATGACCGACATCCTCGACTATTGTTTCTCCCAGTGCAGGAACATCCGCATCGACACCCATCGCGACAACAAAATCATGCAGCACTGCCTCCTACGCGCCGGCTTCCACTATTGCGGCATCATCCAGTTGAAGGATGGCGGCGGTGAGCGCTTGGCCTATCAGCGGATAGTCGGTGAGGACACTAAGGCATGATGACAATCCCACATTTTTCTATTCCCCGAAAATATCGTAACTTTTTCGGACAATCCAAACAAACGAAGCAAGCAAATGACAGAAGAAGAAATTATGAAATTGGTCATGGGTCCCGACGGCTTCGTGGGCAGTGCCCTTCGAATACCGAACGACCGGAAGATGGCCGTTGAGGACCTGGTATGGGAGTATAACCAGACACGCCCATCCGACAGGAAGCGGCAGACGGAACTGCTGAAAAAGATTCTCGGCACCTACAACGACATGGTGTTCATACAGCATGGAGTCCATTTCGATTTCGGTTTCAACACGCATTTCCTCGGCATGGCCGTCGTCAACTTTGGCGTAACCTTCCTCGACACCAGTCCGATAACCATCGGCGACCGTTGTTTTATCGCCCCAGGCGTGGTTCTCTCGTGCGCGTCGCATCCCGTTGATGCACGTCAGCGCGGCGAGGGACTGGAGATTTCGAAACCCATCACGATTGGCGAAGGAGTATGGATCGGTGCCAATGCCACCATTTGCGGTGGTGTGAAGATTGGCAATCATGCCGTGATTGGAGCTGGCGCAGTTGTGCTGAAGGACGTTCCTGCCGATTCCGTAGTGGCTGGAGTGCCGGCAAGAGTTATCCGCAAGATCACAGACAAGGACATCATCCCGCAAGACAAGATTCAGTTCTGAGGATTTTGTGGAGTTAGCATATCCTATCTCTGGCGGGAAGAATACTAAACAATGCCTGATAAGGTTTATTCGTTATTATTCTTGATTCCGCGTAGCGAAGCGTTAGCCTGCATTATTCATGAACATTAAACGCTACTTTTTTGAACATGAATTATCACAAATTACCCATGAATTATTCGTAAATGAATATATTCATGAGAAATTTATGGATAATTTATGGATATTCGTGTGAAAAATAATCTCCATGAATAATGTAGGTTAGATAACTAATGATGTTTGTAGGAGCGTCGTCATTCCTGACGACGAACAACGGTCTATCAATTAAATACCCCGCAGTTATTGGCCGTCAGGAATGACGGCCCTCCTACCAAGAAAACGAAAATCTCCTGCTGCCTAAGAGGCGACAGGGGTATCTTTTCGAATAACTATAATTGATTCTGCAGAGCTACTTGAACTTGGCAGAGATGAATTGCGGCACCTTCCACATCATCTTCATGAGCTTTGTAGGCAGGGCGGCAAAGCCATGCGACGAATAGATGTCGATGTCTTCCTTCCACATCACTCTGCGGTTAGCGCTGTCCGTGCTCAGTCCACCCATCCGCAATTGGACGATGTACTCTTTCAGGTAGGCCACCTTGGGAGAATGCTCATACAATGCACGGACAAGGAAATCAGTATCGGCGGCTATCTTGTATTTTTCATTATAAAAGCCCACTTCTTTCACAAACGACGACCGCATGTAGCAAGTGGGATGCAACGGCAACCAGCCCAGCCTTACCTTGCCTTTGGAATAGCTGCCGCCAATCCAGTTTCTCACGGTCTTCGAGGTATCAACGGCATCCACATACAATCCGTCGCCATAGATAAAATCGGCCTGACTGCGCTCGAACTCGGCGGCAACATCTGACGGTATCGCTTAAACGGTACCATGCGTAGCGCTCCAATCGGTACCATGCGTAGCGCTTCAACCGGTACCACCCGTAGCGGTTCAACCGGTACCAAAAAAATGATTGTCAGGCACAGCCGTTT
>Ga0256406_1000113_pt1 | contig 151784 bp, 112 predicted proteins | sample RumenRJG_03DNA_FD_185986 | JGI IMG/M metagenome (GOLD analysis project Ga0256406, IMG submission 185986) | Bovine rumen microbial communities from Lethbridge, Alberta, Canada - RJG_03 | ecosystem: Host-associated > Mammals > Digestive system > Stomach > Rumen | place: Canada: Alberta... | reverse complement strand
GCGGATAGCGTCTTAGGATGCGTCCGCAAATCTACAGAGTTCTAATCGAAAAATTTTCTGAACCTTGTAAGTTATTGAGATTAAACAGTTAAAAAGCTATCGGAGAAATTTTCTCCGGACAGCAGTGCAATGCAAAGATGATTTTCCACTGTCATAAATCGTTTTTCCATCGTATCAAAAAATGGCAAAATCCTATCAAAGAATTATTTCACAGATCGCGGATTTACCCTCACCTTTTGGGAAAACCACTTCTATTTCAATAACTTGGCCTCTGTCATACACCAATATGGTGTCTGCTGTACCCCTGTAACCTTCCACTGTCACCTTAAGATGTCCTCCGCTATATTCTTGCTTGAGGATTTTAGCCCCGCGCGAAGGATCTCCTGGCGACGCTATCCTGTATTTAGGGAGAACGGTGATTCCGTCCGATATGGAAAAGACAAGCTCCGAATCGCCATTCACAGTCACAGGAAGGCTGAGACGGATGTATTCATCTTCGTTCATTGAGCTGAACTCTGCAGGGCGGCCGTTTACTTTGACTTCCATGACACGCGTTCCTGGCGCAAAGGATGGTGATAAGACCACCTTTACAGGGCGTGTGGAATGCAGAAGCCATCTGACCTCACCTTTTCTGCGGGTCATCTCGGCGCTTATTACGGCGGAACCGCAGCGGAGATTCCCGACATTGAACCTCGTCCAGTCCTCCGGCAGTCGAGGAGCAAGCGTGATGCTGTCTTCTAATGCATAAGGTCTGAATCCCAGCATACCCTCCAGGGCTGGCTGGACAGCCATGGTCTCGGACCAGCATTGATGGCGAGTAATGCCGTTGGAGCGGTAAATCTCACCGCTCAGAACTTCAGGCACTCTGCCTGGAGAGGGGCCAAGGTAAGAAGCAATGTTCGCCATCATGTCGGAGAAGCCCTGGACGTAACGCCCGGTCTTATATTCGGCGAGCGAGACTGCGCCTGTGAAAAGAGGCCAGATATTGTTCTCTGTATACGCCCCGAGATAGCTTAGCTTCACTGTATCGGGAGCCTGGGTGACTCCCCAGTCTCGGGAATATAGGGTAGACGCGAAATGTTCCATGGTTGAGCGGCTCCGATCTCTGTCCAGGTCTCCGAGATAGATGGAGGCCGCCGCAAGTGCGAGGAGATCCCGTGTCGGAGAGTCGTCCGGCATTATGCCATAATTGTAATATGCCCCTTCTGCATTCCAGAACTTGCTCTCTATATTCAGCCTCGCCCTGGCAACTTCATCAGTGAAGAAAGCCGCTTTGGTTTCATCTCCGCAAAGCGACATAAGGACTGCCGCGTCTTTAAGGGCCCTCTCCCAAGTGGCAGCAAGGATAAGCTCGGTCTTGGAACCGAAGAAATCCCCTCCTTCAAGCCAGCCATGCCCTACATGTGTGTTCTCTATGAGATGGTCACCGTCCGTATCTGTAGAAAGGCAATAGTCCATCGCCAGACGGATCTCTTTCTCATGGCTTCTGATAAAGGCCACATCCCCGCTCCCTTCAAGATATCTTGCCATCAAGACTACAAAGAAAGGTGTTGCGTCCGAGGCGTCATAGTGAATCGAGCCGCTTGTGGTGGCTTCATGGAAAATCTTTCCGTCTACCCTCTGGAAACGCATAAGCATCTCCAGCGTAGCTCTTACGGCATCTAAATCTCCCGCCTCGAGGAAAGCGAGGGCGCCCCATTCGGAGTCACGTCCGAAATACCAGGCGTAACCAGGCCTGCCGCTGACATCCTGTCCCCCGCCCCAGCCTCTCATCGAAGAAGAGTACCCGGCCATCATTCCAAGACCCATGCCCGGTGTTTCGGCCATGAACTGAGCGGCACTTCCGAGAGCCCATCTGTAGCCCTTGTTGAAAACCGTGTCCGGAGTCTCGATTGAAACATGGTTTTCAAGATAAGCCTCATAAAAGGCGGCGCTGCTCTGGAAGATACCTTCCGGGGACTTCAATGCATCCCTGTAGTCTTTGACAGCGGTGTTCCAGCCTTCGCTACCCGCCGAAAAGACAATATCGCAGGCCTTGCTTCCGCTGACGTCAAAAGCCACCGAAGCCATGACTTGAAGGAGCTTTGTCTCCCGTCCCTCAGGTCTGCCGTTCCTGTAATCCATTCTATCATATCTTCCCGCCTCCAGAAGCTCCCCCTTGGCATTGGATCCGACCATAGACACAAACTCTCTGTCCGGATTGGATGAGACGAAAGCATTCAGGCCTTCAGCCCACCCGTAATGAATCGAGCCGAGAGCTCCTGCATCGTATGGCCACATATACCTCAGGTTGTGCTTGAAGTCAACAATCAGTCTGCGCACTTCTCCACCGCTCCACTCGTAATGAGTGACCACTTGAGGCCTTGACACGGAAGGAACTATAGTCTCGTCAATTGTCGTGTTACCGGCTGTGTATTCTCTTTGAAGGGAATTGAACCTCAGCTCAAGATGAGCTCCCTCCTGGTCAAGCTGCACCAAGGTGTCTCTTCCATTGACGCTGGTCTCCGCGAACACTCTGACATCCCGCACAGACAGAAAAGGATGGGTCCAGATTTCGAATATTCCTCCGCTCTCCTTTGCAATCGTCATCGAACGCCGGGACGGGATATCCACTTCGTTTCTCTCCGCCTTCCAGCAAATGGCGTCTGCATCATCGAGCGCGCGCCAAGTTTTTGCCTCGGGCGTTTTGGCCATGGAAGCCTCGTAGACATCCGGAACAATTTCGCGCGGGGAATAGTCCCACCAGAGAACGCGGCTTCCGGACTTCTTTCCTGCCATGTAATTGACGCAATTGAGGGTGAATCGCTCAAGCAAATCCTTGTTATAATTGGACCGACCGTAGTATAGCAGCCCGCCGATGGAAAGAATCTTCCCTTTTCCAAGGGACTCTTCCCAGATGACTTTCTCTTCCGGATGGTAGAAAATGTATTCCCAGAAAATACCGGCGGTTTTGGCGTTTTTACCTTCAGGTACCTTTCCCTCCGGAAATCCTAGGACCCTGCAGGTGTTGTCCTCGTGGCCATGCCATACGTAAGCGCCTCCGCTCATGCCGTCGAAAAGAGGATGTTCCCTGAAAGCGTGGAATCCTACCTTTCGGCCGAAGCCCCCGTCTACGGCTTCGTATTCATAAGGTTCTATCTTTTGAGGCTCGACTCCCCATTCGTTAACAAGCCTCACAGCATCCATGGACAAGATAAGCCTGCCGCCACCGGAAACGTACTTCTTTATGGCAGGAGCCTTGATTTCAGCCTCGGTGAAAGCAGAAGTGTCATCCCTGTGATACCAAAGCACATCATAGCATTTCAGGTCTTTTTCTGTTGCTATGTTGATTTCACTGCAGTTGAAACCCAGGCTGGAAAGCAGGGCGGCAAGCGAATCACGACCAGAATCTGCCCCGCCATCGGTAATGATGCCGGCTTCGATGACGTGGCCCCGGCCGCAAGACGATACAGCTAGCGCGGTTAAGATGGCTACGGAAAAAGCGAATAAAGTTTTTCTCATATCTAAAGTCTCATTTGACGAAATCTTTCGGGGATACCCCGAACTGCTTCTGGAAGCATTTGGTGAAATATGACGGGGAACTGAAGCCGACGATGTAGGCTATCTCGTTGACTTTGTATTCCTTTTCGGCAATAAGTTCCGCGGCTTTTCTAAGACGACATAGACGGATGAAATCGTTAGGGGTCTGATTCACGATTCCTTTCATCTTTCGGTAAAGAGTCGCCCTGCTCATGAATAGGGCCTTTGCAAGGTCGTCTACATCCAAGTCCTGGTTTTCCATATTGTCAGAAATGACGCTGGTAATCTTCTCCAGGAAAGCCTGGTCGGTCTTTGTCTTAGCCACAGCGCTGATCTCTGCGTATGGCGAATGGGAGAAATCCTTCTGCATCTTGTCACGAGAGGACAAGAGGTTGCGGATACGGGCGGAAAGGTATTCCGAAGAGAATGGCTTAGAAAGGAACTCGTCGGCTCCGTTGTTGACTCCTTCGATTTTGGTGCGGAGATCGGTCTTGGCAGTCAGCATTATCACCGGGATGTGGCTGTATTCCAGACTCTGCTTTATTCTGGAGCAGAGTTCCATGCCGTCCATTCCAGGCATCATGAGGTCAGTGATGACAAGATCAACCTGATGGTCCTTGAGAAGGGAGAGCGCGGCCTCCCCGCCGGAAGCCTCAAGCACGGAGTAGACTGCTCCGAGCTGCCTTGACAGAAAATGGCGGAACTCTTCATTGTCCTCCACTACCATAATAACCTTCCTGCCGTCCCCTGTCTCAAGCTCCTGCTCTTCCTGGGTTTCAGGTGTCTCTTGCGCATTCAGACGGAAAGCTCCGGCCTGAGCGAGAGGGAGACGGACCTCGAATTTATTGTCTTCCTGCTCTGGAAGAAGCCTGAGCGACCCTCCGTGTGCTTCCGCAAGTTTTCTTGCAAAAGGCAGTCCCAGTCCAGAGCCGCTGCTGGACGGATCAAGTTTCACAAAAGGGTTGAAGATATTCTCGGCATCCTCCGCCGGAATGATGTCGCCGTCGTTTGAGACGACGGTCACAAAATAGTCCCCATCCTGTCTCAGTCCGACACCTACAAAGGTGGCGGCGTGTTTGAGCGCATTGCTGAGAAGGTTGGACATTATCTTTTCAAAGATTTCCACATCCACATCCGCCGCCAGTCGGTTTTCCGGATAGGACTCCCTTATTTCAAGCCTGTCAATTCCGGCCATGGACTTGAAAGAAGACACGCTCCTGCGCAGAAGATCCTCCACATCGGCATGAACATAGTTCATCTGCAGCTCGCTGGAGCCTATCTTTTTGAAATCAAGGAGCTCGTTGACAAGACTGAGCAGCCTGTCCGAATTGCGTTTGATGACAGAAAGGCTCTCTCGCTCAGGAGAGTCTTTGCCGACCTTCTTCATCAACTCTTCCAGAGGCATGCTGATCAGGGTGAGAGGCGTACGGATTTCATGGGTGATATTTGTGAAGAACTCTATCTTGGAGTCATAGAGTTCCTTTTCCTTCTCCCGCTCCATACCGGCCACGATAGAGGCATTACGGCTTCTCTCCTTGCTCCGGAGATAAAGGACGGCAAAGGAGGCAAGACCGCAAAACAGCATGACATACAACAGATAAGCCCACCCAGATCTCCAGAATGGAGGCAAAACCCTGATGGTGAAAGCCTTATAAGAAAGTTCCCTGTCAAGTCCAGGGGTTTCGGCTTCCACCAGAAACCGGTAACGCCCCGGCGGAAGATTGGAATAAGTAACTTTCTGAGGTTCCGATGCGGCAATCCACTCCTTATCGGCACCTTCCAGCATATACTTGTACGAATTGACTCCGGCCATAGCGAAAGCGAGGTCCGCAAAACCTATGGTAAACACATGGTCGGATGGTTTGACCTTAGCCACGAAGTCATTTGTCAGACTTATGTCGTTTCCGGAGACCGAGAATTTGTCGAAGACTATCCTGGAGGACTCTTCAGGCCACTTCAAACGGTCGGGCATGAATCTACAGAATCCTTTGACTCCTCCCCAGTACATCCAGCCGTCTTTTGACAGGAAGCCGGACTTGTAGTTGTACTGGTCGCAAAGGAGACCGGCGCGATGAGTAAAGGTCCTGACCGCGCCGTTTCCGCCAGAAATCATAAAAAGGCCGCTGGCCGTGCTGCCCCAGATGTCACCTGCCGGACTGGAAAGGAGCTTGTAGACCACATTAGAAGGAAGACCGTCAGACACGGTGAGATGCTTCACCACTTTGCCTTGTTGCCTAGAGTACATGTAAATGCCGCCGCCGTCCGTAGAGAACCAGAGGTCATGCGAAGAGGTCTCCATAATCCCGGTTGTCATCAGGACACTCCCCAGCCCCTCCGGCGTGGCATTCGACCATTCGCCGGATGAAATGTCCAGGCGGAAAACGCCCTGACCCATCGTGACGAACCACAAGTTGCCGTCGAAATCCTGCAGTATGTCATTGACCTGAGAGTTGATGCCCTCCTGGTTTACTCTGTCGAAACGGCCTTTGCTGTACGAGTACAGTCCCCTTTCCGTGCCAATCCATATACCGCCATGGTAGTCGCGGTAAATGGAATAGACGCTGTTATCCCCGAGAGAACCTTCCCTGCTGGATGCCTCGAAATGCTCCACCGGTTTCCCGTCACGGAGAATATACAGTCCGTCCGAGTAGGTCCCGACCCAAAGATCTCCGTCCAGCATACGGAGAGCATGGATGTTGCCGGAAGGGACAAAGCCGGACTTGAATGTTCCAGACGAAGGATCGAAAAGATTCAGTCCCTTGTCCTCTGTTCCCACCCAGACAAGGCCGTCTTCCCTCTCGCAGAACTCGCTCACATTCTTCCCGCTAAGAGAACCGCTCTCCCCTGTCGGGAAAAACTTCTCAAATTGCGAGGCATAAGACGAGTAATAGTTGACTCCGCCGAAATAAGTCCCGAGCCACATTCCGCCCTCGCTGTCTCTTTCGATGGAAAACACCGCATTGTCTGAGATAGACCAGGGGTTATCGGTATCGTGGACGAGATGGGTGACACCGTCTCCTTGTGTCCATATATGCAGTCCGTTCTCCGCTCCAACCCATATACGGGATTCTTTGTCGCGGCCGATGTCGTGGACGAAACGGACATTTTCTCCACCAAGCTGAGGAATCCGGCTGAAGGATTGGTTCCTGAGATTAAAAGACAGCACCCCGTCAGAAACAGTGCCGACCAGAAGGGTGTTGGGGTCAAGCAGGAACACCTTGCTGAAATTGTTGCCGGTAAGGCTGCCTTCAGGTCTGTAAAGGAAACGGTCGACCTTTCCTGTCTGAAGGTTCAGTTTCAGCAAGCCCGAACGGAAAGCGGCTATCCACACATTGCCTCCGCCGTCAAGGCAAATGGAACGTATCTGCGAACCCTCGGCAAGGTAAGGACGAAGACTTACCACCTCTCCCTTCAAATCCTTGCAGGAGACACGGCAGAGAACCGTATCAGATAGACTGAGCCATGCATAGCCGTCATCGGAGATTGCTATGTCCCTGACGAGGCCGTCACCGATGGCTGGATTCTCAAAAGTATCAGCGCCCGGAGTCATGACGCTGAGACCGTCAAGAGTCCCGACCCAGATTTTACCGCTCTCGTCCTGAGCCAGAGAGAAAATGGCATCGCTGCGTAGCCTGGCATCATCGCTGCGGTATATTTTCAGCGCAGAACCGTCATACCGGTTGAGACCGTTCTGCGTCCCGAACCACAAAAATCCGTCCTTGTCCTGGATGATGGTGTAGACCATATCTTGGGACAGCCCGTCTTCGACCTCGATTTTACGGAAAGAATACTGGGGGCCGGCATTGAGGCTTGGCAGGAAGAAAATCGCCGCATAAGCGGTCACGAAGCATTTCCGGAAGAAAACTTTTCCAAGCAATCTCATATTCCAGAAGTTTCTTGAACTCGTTCCCTCGCCTTGTCTATAAAATCATATTTTTTACCCAGACCTCCATTTTGCCCGGCGCACGGTTGTCCCAGGCATAATAAGGGATGAACCTCAGTCCGTTGCTGCTGGTTATCGTCTCGATACCGCCAAGAAGCCCGCTTTCGTATCTGCAAGAAAATGAAACATCCTTAGGGAGAAGCCATTCACTCGTGTCGGCATTGTCCGCTTCCTCCAGGCAATACACCAGAGGTCCTCTCGAGACAGCCCTCCGGCCTCTGTCTGCAGTTACCCTCGGATCGGCTTCGTTAAGGACAATCGGCATATCCATAGAAAGTCTAACTTTGTCGCCGCCTCTCCATTTCCGCTCTATGACAGCGTATCCTCGGTCCATCCGATATGCAGCCTTCTCTCCATTCACTTCTATAGTGAAATCTCTACACCATCCAGGAATTCTCAGCCGAAGTGCAAACCTGGCAGCCTGTCTTGAGCTTTTGGCATCCAAAGAAAGAGCTGTCTCCCCGTCCCAAGGATATCTGGTGTCCATTGAAAGCGTCCACGACTTCCCGCCGGCATCGACGTCGACCTTGCTGCCCACGTAAAGGTTGACCCATATGCCGTCGGCTGATTCCGCATAGATATAGCCTCCTACGGACGGAAGGAATCTCGAAATCTGGCTCGGGCAGCATGCCGTTCCATACCAAGGCTGCCGGTGATGGTCTCCATCGGAGGCCAAAGGATTGACATAAAAGAAGCGATCTCCAGAGAGTGAAACTCCGGCCAGCGCCCCATTGTACATGGCCCTTTCCAGCACGTCTATGTATTTTGCATCGCCTGTGAGTTTGTTCATCCTCTGATTCCAGAAAGCCATTCCCACGCTGGCGCAAGTCTCGCAGTACGATTCTTTGTTCGGAAGGTCGAAATCCTCGGTGAAACCTTCATTCTTGGCGGAAGATCCTATTCCTCCTGTGATGTACATACGGCTTCCAACGACATTGTTCCAGAGCCTGTCAAGGGCAGGGAGATACTCATCGCTTCCTGTTACCGCGGAATAGTCGGCCATCGCCGAGAAAAGGTACATCGCTCTCACCGCATGCCCGTGAATTTTGTCAAAATCTTTGACGGGGGCATCGTCAAGATAGTATTCTCTCCAGTCAGAAGGCCATGTACCAAGCCCTCTGCCGCGTTCTTCCAAAAGGCGGTGCGACAGGGACAGATATTTTCCGTCCCCGGTAAGGGAATAAAGCTTAATAAGGGCGAGTTCAATCTCCGGATGCCCGGGAACCCAGTCTCGCTTCCCTTCTTGGAAATTGCGCACAAGGCAGTCTGCGAACCGCTTGGCGGCTCCGAGCAGGATGGTGTCGCCGGTTGCCTTTAAATTGGCCAGTCCCGCTTCGATGAGATGCCCCGCTATGTACATCTCGTGTTTATCCATATCAGTGAAGCGCTTGGAATAATCACCGAGGATATAGTAGGTGTCCAAGTAGCCGTCTGGTTTCTGAGCGGCGGCAACTGCGGCAATGATTGAATCTATTGAAGCCTTTATCTTCGGATCGGGGAAGTTCTGAAGTGTATAGGATGCTCCTTCAAGCATTTTGTGGAGGTCGGAATCGTCATAGAACACGCCTTCGAAGCCACCTTCTTTCCATCCTGCCGAAACTCTAAAATTATCCACCCTATGGGTTTTCTTTTCGCACTGGTCTATGCAGAAAGGCAGGGTGACTCTCTTGTGCACAGCGATGCGCGGAGACCAAAAAGAGTCGCGGACTTCCACCCTGGAAAAATCGACCGGGATGTTCTCTACTGCAGGACTGCCGCCCTTGCTGAGCTTGCCGGCTTGGGTGTTTTTTGCCGGAGCGATGGCGCTGTAGCCGCTGCGCGTGATTGCGGCAGAGTCGGCCGGCCGTTGTATGGCCGGCGTATGCGCCGTATTAAAGCCGAAACAAAGGATTGCAGAAACAGCTGCGGGGATAAGGGTATGGCGGTTTAGTTCTAGCATTGCAGTTCTTTTTTTCAAAAATAGCTTAAACCGCCATCTGCAGCAAACGCCCCGTCTCAAAAAATAACAAAGGCGTATCAAACCACCCGGCCTGTCTTTTTCGCAAGTTTAGTCCATTTGCCGGATTTTCATGGATTTGGCTTTCCCCCGAGCCAGGCCAGGGAACGCCACAAGTCCGCCATGGATACAGAAAACACTTCCAGAGACTGAGAGAGTCCTTACACCCGCATCCGCTTTGTCTTGCCGCTGAATTGCGAAATGTCTATCCGGATTATTTCTGTCCTGAAGAAGGATTTCTCGGCATATTTCTTACCGATTTCCAAATCATGGGGCGAAAGTTTTTCCAGGAGCAGGACAAGGGCGTGCATCCTTTCCTCCTCAGGAAGGCCGAGATGTGCCGTCCCCCTCAGAACAAGGCTCTCATATTCCGTAGTGAATTTTGACGGGAGCAGATTGACGCGCCCTACTATGCTGAAGCTCACTTCGGGATGGGCGGAAATGGCCCGGAGCTTCCTGCCCTCCGGAGCGCAGTGGATGTAAATAGAAGCCTTCCCGTCCCAGACATAGTTCACGGGAATCCCGTAAGGGCGGCCTTCTTCATCAATCATGGAAAGGGTTCCATATTCCGCCGTACGAAGAAGGTCCAGGGCCCTGTCTTCCTCCATGAGCCTGTCCTGGCGGCGGACGGCCGAATTATCGTATTTCATCTGGTGATTTAATTCTTTTTCAGATATATTTTGTTGTCGGCGAGATCGAGAATGATGTCGAATCGGGACCAGACTTCATTGCCGAGATTGGCGATATAGTTTGTTGATGCCATTGAGCCTTTTTTGTCAGTGTGGTATTTTGCCATGTCGGAATCTGTGATGACACCGGCGATGTCTGCGTTGGCGATGCTTATTATATATCCTGTTGATTTGCCTCCCAAGCCTCCATTTTCGTTTGTGAACGGAGTTTTATTTGCGACGGTGTCAAAGATGAGGTTTGCTGGTTTGCCGTTGATTTCGGTCTTCAGGTAGACATGGTTTTTGAAGTATTCTATGTCATGTTCCTGGCTGTAGGCGTTTAGGGATGTCATGGAGAGTGATAACGCCGTAAGAAATATTGCCGGGAAGGTTGTTTTCATATTGTTGAAGATTGCTTAATGCAAATATGGCGAAAATTATGAAGGAATTGCTGTATCTTTGCCGGCAAGCGACAGAAACCTGAATGGAATATCTTTCAAAAGAACGCTACGATGAGATTGTCTCCGAACTCAACAATCTCATGAACGTGGAATATCCGCGGATAAAGGACGCGCTGGAAGAGGCCCGCGCCCAGGGAGACTTGAGCGAAAATGCCGAATACAGGGCGGCCAGGCGCGCCCAGGGCAAGATGTTCAGCCGTATCCGTTTCTTGCGGAAAATTCTCGAGAATACCAGGATTATCGACCGGAGCGCCTTGCCGAAAGACCGGATTTCCCTGCTGAGCAAGGTGGAATTCACCCATCTCGGCACGGGGAAGAAAATGACCTTCACCATCGTAAGCCATCACGAGATGGACCTCGAGCACGGGAAGCTTTCATGCAACTCCCCTATCGGCCTGGCCCTCATGGGGCGCAAGGCCGGCGAGACCGTGGATGTCGACGCCCCCGCCGGGAAATTCCAGATAAGAATCGACAGCGTCACCTTCGAGTAAGGCCAGGGAACAGAGGATAAAGACTTATGTTTGGATGAGGACGGGCTGAAATCCCTTAATCTTCAGATCACAGAACACTCAAAACTTCCAGATATAATAATCAGCGATGAAAAGCGTGGTTGGCTCTTTCTTGTTGAGGTCGTTACTTCACATGGCCCGGTATCAGCGAAGAGGGTCATCGAATTATCAATTGCTGGTAACCGGGCAGCCGTCCGCATCATAGATACGAATCACCGTCCCGGGTGAGGAGATGTCTCCCTGAGAGGCCGCCATAGTACCGACGCGCTTCAAGACCGCCCCGGGAATGCTGATTCCACGTTCGCTGATCTCAACTGCATCTGAAATGTCCACGGCCCCCTCTCCGGCGAGATCCTGGGCGAGAACCCTGAATTTCCTGCCCTGGAGGCCTTCGGCTTTGAGCGTCAACGAGCCGAACACTCCGAAGACACCTACGGGCTTAAATATGTCATCAATTTCTATGCAGACGTTCACCGCCTTGGCAATTCTTTCGCGGGCGATTCTTCGCGGAAGCGCGACGACTGCCGTCGCCCCGTCAGGATACCTGCTGCACAGAAGATATGGACGTTCAGGGGAAACATCGTCTGTCTCAGCCAGGGGCATATTGCGGCTCACTCTGGCAGGAGCTCCCGCTTTGACAGTGTCCCCTGTTTCATGCTTGACCCAGGATTCACCGTCAGAATAAATCCACCTGTCCGTAAGCCGTTCTCTGTCGATTCTCACATCAGCCCGCACGCCGAAAGGTTCGGCGATCCTGCTCCATCTCACAGCCCTGACAACCTCGTCCAGCCTGAGATAGATATCCTTATACTTAATCTTCGAAACCGTATTCAAGTCGTTTCCGTTGACATTAAGGAAAGGATGCCGCATAATTCCCATGGCACAGCCCAATCCTGCGGCGATGTAAACTTCATCCTCGCAATTGACAAGTCCCCTCGCCCCTTCCTCAGCCTTGAGGGAGAGCATTCTGCCGACACGGTCTATTGTCAGAGGCACAGATATGATATCATCCACATCGTAGGTCCTATAGACATCGCTGAAGGTGACATAAGGACGAAGATTCTCCGTCGGAGTCGGCCCTATGCATGGAGCATGCTCAATCCATAGTCCAGGAGCATACTGCTTTCCGAGCTGCGTCATCCTCTTGCGATATTCTGCATCATGCTCCATCTTTCCCCAATCGACCTTCAGATATGCCACCCCGGAAGAGTCGAAAGTCGATAATCTGTCCTTCCAGAACTCATCATCCGACATCTTGGTCCGGGGATCCTTGTTTGCGGCAACCCAAAGGCCCAGGCCCTTCCATCCTTTTGCCCTCACCATGTCTGACAACTTCTTCATTCTCTCCTGAGCATCTCCTCCGATGGAAGGGAACCTGCTCGTGTCAACTTCATCATGACCATATCCTTCATTGGCATCGAGGGGAATATCCCATGAGTCGTCAAGGAGAAAGTAGAGATCTTTACGGATTTTCGGATAGAAGTTGATCCAGCCCTGGCCCGGTCCGCTTCCGAAGACATTGGCTTCGGTCATCTGCGCGCGGATGTCTCCGTATCCGCAGTAGGCACCCTGCGTGTTCCATGTACAATAATAATTAGGCGCCTTTGAGGCCTCATCAGGGACAAGATCGACACTCGTAATCTTTAAGGGGGCGAAGACGGGTTCTCCCAGAATTTCTTTCAGGGCCTCGTTCCAGCATCCGGCGATCCATTCTCTTCCTTCCGGATTAGGGTGCACCTTATCGGAGACATTCAGTTTGCTCCAGTCGTAGCCCGAGGCTATGTCGACCAGCCTCACCTTTTCGTCGTCATATTCTCTGACCAGCCTGGCTATCTTTCGGTTTAATTCAGGGATATAAGAATATTTCGGAAGTTTGCCTGAGGGTATCACCTCGGCGACGAGAATGACGGCGCCAGGATTGATATTCCGTATTTTACCGATTATTGATTTATAGGCATTTATGATTCCCTTCACGGGTTTTGTCGCCGCGTCATGATTATGGCCGGCATGAAAGAGGACTATGTCCGCCGGATATTGGCTGTACACTGCCTCTATCGTGCTATCGATAAATTCGACATTCTTACCACACCAGCCGTAGCATGGTATGGCCTCGTCTCCGCTCCGGCTCAGCCTAGGCCCTACGAAGGTCACGTCATAACCCTCTTCGAACAAGATCCGCTTCAAAGGAGACAAATATGAGCCCTGTCCTTCTATGCCCTCTGTTATTGAATCGCCTAAGCCCAGAATAGTGATATTCCGGGCTTGGCAACCAATAGATAAAATACAGAGGAAAAGTATGGTCTGTATTATATTCTTCATCTAGTCATCAGTCAAGATTTGTGGCTTTCTTCACGCTGAGCTCTCTGGCGCTGTAGCCCGTGGCCCCGTCTATCCCAGTATTGGTGAGGAATCTGATCTTGAGGAAACGGCCTTTCGCCTTCCCGCTTACCAGAAGAGAATAAGGAACATCAACCCACTGGAATTCATCTTTATTCGAAGAAACAGCAAGATTATCTGTCTTCGCTATAAGCGTCCAGTTGTTCTCATTAGGATTTGCATAATTAGAATAATCATAACTGGCTTTGTAAGAACCATAGGCCGGGGTGAACGAAAAGTCCGGATCATTGGAAACATAAAACTCGACGCCCTTGAGATGTCCCTTAGGCTGCTTGTCCGCACCTGTACGGTTCCAGTTCACAAGGCCGACGGATGCTACATTGCAGGCCTCTTTCATATCGACTACTATAGCCACCTGACGGCGGCGGCCTCCGAAGGAGTGGTAATCCTTGAAATCATAGTCATAATCATCGAAGCCGCTCTCTGCGTTATCGGTCTTAGGCTGGCAGAGCGTTCCCGTATTTCCATGAAGGGAGGTCCACCCTGATGAAGTGCCTCTGAGAAGAAGTTTCGGACTATAAATGGCAAATTGACCCCATATATTTGTATGGTCGTATTTTCTTATCTTGGTAGCACCGATATCGGCAAAAGTAGTGTCGGCCTCAGTTCCGCTTTCCACCCCTTTATTGCTTGCCGCATAAGCATAGCAGGAATTGCAGAATTTGATCTGGAAATCGGACTCTTTCATCACCTGAGTTTCCACACCGACAATCTTGCATGGGGTCATAGGCTGGATGGCTGAGCGTCCTACGGTAACGGCGCCAGTCGTAGAGATGTCAGGGATGGTTACAGACGCATCCGCAACTTCGACTGAGACTGTAATTCCATTTGAATATTCGCGGCATGGAACGGAAATATAGAAAGGTGTCGGAGTGCTTCCGTTCAAAGTCACGCCGTCTCCGCAGTCCAGACTTATGGAAAGACTCGCATCGGAACCGAAAACGTAGGTAGGATCACCGCCCGCCTTCATGCTTACAGAGAGGCTGCCGGCCATAGGCTCACCATTGTTGCCCTTGACGCTGATGCGCTTTATTGTCTGGTTGCCTGTAAATTGAAGCTTAAGCAGGCCGAATACATTCTTGAAATTGAACGTCGGCACAGACGCTCCTGCTGTGACGGCGATCATCGGGGAGGCATTTACGCCGAAACTTTCCGGCGAATAGGTCTGAGACGCGGGCAGAGAGGTGCTTAGCGTGAATGTGCCAGAAGTCTCAGTGCAAGTCACAGCGTCAGAGTATGGATAAAAGGCGACATTTGCGCTGAGAGCGCTCCCTTCGCCGCCTGCACTTGACACGGCTTCCAGATGAGTCTCGGACGAGCCGCCTTCTCTTGCCTTGTACTTCAGCAAAGTGGTCTTTTCATTGAAGACGGCGACATAGTCATCCTTCGCCCAAAGGACGGAATGGTCTTCCCCCAAAGTGGTTCTGGTCTCGATGTTTTCTATTTTGGTTGAGAATACCGGATACATTTCTGAAATGTCCTTGTCCGTATTCTCCTTGCTGCAGGCGCCAATCGCGAGGACTGCAGATAGCAAAATAATAGAATATCTTTTCATGATTGTTTCTTCTTCAGTTTTGTCATTATTACTCTAAAGTCCATTCCAGTTCGTCGTCATCTCTGTATGCTTCATTACCGGAAGAGCCGGCGAGAACTGGCGAAGATGTCTCCATGTTGACAAGATTACATTCAGGAGAGATGTAGAAGCTTTTTCCCTCTCTCATGCTTGATTCTTTTTCTTTTTTCATGTTTTTGTGGTTTAAGGTTATCAGTAATTTATTTTGCTTAGCTGCTTGACATAGATTTCACTCAGGGAGTAGAGCGTAATCGAACCGTCATAAGTTCCGAGGAGTCTTATCTTCAAATATCTTCCCCTGCCGCCGTGGTTCAGCAGTTGGTCCTCATTCACCGGGCACCATTGGATTGACTGCGCTTTGGCAAGGTTGGAATTCGAGGCTATCTTCGTCCACTTGTTTTGTGAAGGATTGCCGTACTCGGAATAATCGTAGGAATCGACGCCCTTGGCCGGGGTGAATTTGAATACTGTATCGTCCGAGACATAGAATTCAACACTCTTCGTGTCCGTAATTCCAGGATTGTTAGGTCGTCTGTCCAACAAGCCGACTGCGGCTACATCATAGGATTTCTGCATATCGAAGACAAGGGTCACGGCGCAACGGCGGCCTTTGAAGGCATGGAACTCAGTAAAATCATAATCATAGTCATCCTTGCCCGTCTCTACCCCTGATCTGCTCTGGACAAATGGCTCCCACCATTGGAAATTGGAGAACCAGCCTTTATCCTGTTTTCCGTCAATGAGATAGCGCACATTGTAGGTATCTCCGAGGAAGAGTTCGCCGGAAGCATTGTCTTTATGCTCATAGGCCCTGGAACTGTTGCAGAACAGGACTTTGAACTTGGTCTGGTCCAGAGTCTCGAATTCAAATCTGCCTGGCTTCGAAACTATCAGATAGACATCATTGTCAATAAGATCAAGTTCTTCGTCAGAATTTACCTTGATTTTAACAGGGAGCAGATATTGTACGTCCTCTTCCAGGGAGCTTGCGTCAATGGTGAGAAGGAGGTCAGAGGACAACTTGCCGGAGCCCAATTTTGCATCCTTGACAGTGTATGACGTACTTGGGAGCAAAGGATATGTGGTCTTTCTGCTGAGATTATATTCGTCACAGAGATCCTGGAGCTTGCTCTGATCCATGCTTACAGTAACGCTGCCGGAATAGCTGTCACAAAAGACGATGCTTACCGGAATCTTGTATTGGGTGACTGCATTCTTGAGAGACACCTCATCTTCCTTGCCTTCCACGAAGACCGCCGGCTTCTGGGAAACCTTGTCAAGGACCCCGTTTTTGAGAGAAATATTCTTGATGACAAGATGAGGTTTGCCGTTCGAAGAGAGTATCGGATTAAGGTGATATGCCAGTTTAAGGTTGCCGTCCAAGTCCTCGAAGAGGCAGCCGTGACCTCCGTCGTAGTTGTTGATTACGCCAAGGTGCTCCCATGGCCCCTCAATTTTCCCGGATCTGGAGACGGCCTGCCCGACAGCATACCATTTGTTGATGTCATTTCCCGGCTGCTTCGCATAGTGGGACCAGATGCAGATGAGATTTCCCGAAGAAGGATCTCTGTAGAGCATAGGCGCATCGGCGATATAGACGTTTTTGCCGTCACGCACATCAGCAGGACAGGCATATGGGGAGCTTGATCCGTTAAAAAGGAGTACAGGCTCGCCTTCGACGGCGCTAAGGTCATCATTAAGCTTGCAGGCGTAAATTCCGGCATCATAGCCATTCGGGGTAAGCTCAGTCGCCGCCTCCTTACAATAGACAAGCCAAGGAGTTCCGCTCTCATCTACATAGAGGGAACCATCAATATTCTGAGTGATGGACTGTGGAAGCAGATTGATATGGTCCTTGTTCACCGGCCATTCTCCGCCTTCCGGACCGTAATCCCCGACGAAAACAGCGTTGGTTTTCTTCGAATTGAAGGAATCGCCTGATGAAACAGCCGTAGCTATGCAATACACCTTGTCCTTCCATTTGTACATGTCGGCGGCCCAGTATGAATAGCCGGAATAGATTCCGCTATAATTGTATACGGTCCCGAGGTCTCTCCACATCTTCAGGTCACGGCTCTTGAAGATCCTGATACCGTCCGATGCGACAACAGGGCAATAATATGCCTGTTTCTCCTTGTCGGTATAGATGAAAGGATCCCTGTATTCCATTTTCTCTGTCGTTATATTGTACAGAGACTCGGAATCATTAATTTCCGAATGGATGACTTTGTAGTCCTCAGAGTAGCATCCGCTCACTAGCGCAAGGCCTGAGATGGCCGACAGACAAGCGGTCAAGATCTGTTTGTAATTGTATGATTTCATGACTGCAATTATTCTTTTTCAAGAGTAAAACCCCAATTATATTTCTGATTATCAGCAAGGCTTGAGTCTCCAGTGCCGGTTTCCATAAGTTCCTTAAGCTCGGAGAGATGGCTTTTCCATACATCTCTCGGGAGGCAGGAGTTTTTGCTGCATACAGAAGCGGCCATGCCAACGACCTCCCCCATCATACCGGTAGTCCTCATCACTCGGACTGTACCCAGGGCGATGTGGGTCACGCTGATATCTCTTCCGGCCATGAACAAGTTCCCGACATTGCGAGAATAAAGGCACCTGTATGGTACGGCGTACGGGTAGATTCTCTCGCCTATGCTTATAGCCTTGAATTCCTTTCCTGGGAAGTATTTGCTATTAGCAGGATCGGGATAGTGGAGATCGATATCCCAGGTCGTAGTCACGCTGGCATCCTCATACGGGATTCTCTCAATGATATCCTGTTCTGTCAGGACATGATCGCCGACCAGCCTCCTCGACTCCCTCTTTCCATAAATATATGCTACCCAGCCGAGGCTGCGGTTTCTCCATTTCTGATTATCCTTAAGATGATTCTTAAGATAGCTCCAGTTCGAATAGATTACGAGGGTCGCGTAATCTCTTATCTGCTCGGCATCCTTGATCGGATCACGTCCGATGCCAGTCTCCCATTCCCAGTCACCTTTGAAAACTTTCTCGCAACTTTCGTCATTGAAGTTCAGCCCATAGCTGAATTCCGGGAATGTAGACGGCGCCTTGTCCTCGACAGAATACCACTGGACAGAGCTGCCCATGGTCATCATATCTGGAGCGTCAGGGGCGCTCTTCTCGTTAAACTGAGCCTTGCTTTCCCGGCCTATAAGATAGTCGGCGCCGGCAAGATAACCGATGGTGCCATCACCTGTACAGTCAGCGAAAAGAGGGGCGGAGAATATATGCCGGCTCCCGCTGATAATATTCTGGGTGACAATGCTTTTAATCTTGTTTCCCGACATGTTTACTGCATTTGCATGCTCGCACGTATACAGGTCGATATTGTCGTTAGATTCGATCCATCTCATCTTCTTCTCGTCCTCATAAACATAGGCCGGTCGGGAATTACCACCTTCTTTAGGACCGAATTCTTTAATGAGGTTGCCCAGCTTCGGATATGGAGCCTTGTTTATACGCCCTCCAAGGTGGACTCTGCTTTCAGAACTGTTGTTTCCTCCCAGAACCGGGCGGTCTTGAATCAGGGCGACCTTGAGTGAGAGTCTTGCCGCTGACATCGCCGCACACATTCCAGCCACACCGCCTCCGACTACGACGAAATCGTAATTGAGCTTCTGTGGCTTATTGTTTTTCAGCGCTTTGATTCTGAATTTTGCCAGAAGATACGGGTCAGAGGGTGGTACGTCATTTTTCTTAGTCGTAAACCAAATGGCATCACATCTTCCTTCAAATCCGCTTAGATCCAAAAGCGCAAGAGTCTGCCTCTTTCCTTGGAGGCTGACCTTGCCTGCAAACTGCCACATCCATCCGTCACCGGTATCTCCCAGAATCGTATCTAAAGTAGTATTCCCTACTTTCAGTTTGAACTGCCCGGGGCCTTTCCCCTCAAACCATGGAGATGTCCAATTGTAAGTCCTTACATATGCATAGTAATCGCCAACACTCGGGAATTCGACTTCGGTACGGGCGTCATCAACCTTGACGCCAAGTCCATGCGCAAGGAGATATGGCGAGCCCATCTGATCCATGAACTGCTGGTCTACGCACCAACCTCCATGATCCTCGAAGCTTTCCGCTTCCACAAGGAGATTGGCCGCGCTGGTCTGGAATGAGACCAAGGAGAGCAGGGCGAGAGAGAGAATGCCGCCATTAATCATTTTTATCTTCTTCATAGCCTAGTATCCGACGTTTTGAGTCAAATTGTTGTTTATCAATATCTCCTTGGACGGAATTGGCCATAGATACTGTCTGTCGTCCCATTTCTTTGTAGAAAGAACCTGGATATAACCTTTCTTCTCCATCGCCGTGAAATCAGGAATTCCGTCATCGTCTATCTCAGGGGTCATAGGCCAGAACCATGGGAGACCTTTGTCAATAAGGTTCTCGACTACCAGCTGAGAAGGATAGAGCATGCCGTAGTTCTTCTTGGACATAACCTTAGAGGCTATCTTCCATCGGATTATGTCACTGTACCGAAGCCCTTCGTCAGCAAACTCCACTCGTCTTTCATTTCTTACGATCTTTCTCAACTCAAGCCTGTCTCGGGTGGTGACGGAAGGGTAAGCGGAAGTTTTGTCATAAGTGGTCGAATAGGCACGTGAACGGACCTGATTAATGGCCTTGAGGACACTGTCGTCTATCTCATTCATCTCAATCTTGGCTTCCGCATACATCAGAAGCACATCCGCATATCGGATGATGATCTGCGTCGGTTCCGACTTCCTTCCATTCTCAGTCCAGCTTTCGTCAACCCCCTTCTTCCAGAGCAAGCCGTTGAAAGATGCATATTGAAACACCCCTCTCGAGTCTTTATTGCTGACCATCTTTCCGGTCCTGTCCTTAACCTCCTTTACGGTAGGATTAGGATTATACTCATATCCGCAATGCATCGACCCGAATGGTACTATGGTCATAGAACAACGTGGATCTCTGTTCTTGAAAGGATCATTCTTGTCATAAAGAGGCGACTCATCAATAGGCTTGCCATCCGTGCATGTGTAGGAGGCCAGCAGGTCCCAGCTAGGACACCACCAGGCATTGCCCGAAGCGAGCCTTGACAAGATTTCCCAGCCCGGATAATAATACCCAAGCTCTATTGAACGTGGCAGCGCGAGGATATACTCCCTGGATACCTTTGTCGTCTGCTTGAAGAGGGTTTCATAAGAAGGCTCCAGTTCATATATGCCCAAATCCATGCAAGCTTTCGCCGATTCCGCGGCCGTCTTCCAATCGCCCATCCGAAGTGCAAAACGGCTCTTCATGGCCATGGCGGCTCCTTTCGTCGCTCTCGAAGCGTGATAATCCGTACTTTCCGGCAGCCCCGCTATCGCCTTGTCGTAGTCCTCATATACTAAGGGAATGAGAGTGCTTTTCGGAGTACGTCCCATCTTCAGCGCATCCTCTATGCTGACCATATTGTCAACATAGACGACATCTCCGAACTTTTCTATCAGCATACTGTAGAAAGCGGCCCTGAGGAAATAGGCCTCTGCGCCGAATCTGTCGATAAGTCTCTGTGGTATTCCGGCATCAAGACCGCGCTGGAGATTCATCAGCACGACATTGGCCCTTCCTATTCCCTTATATTTGTTCTCCCAATAATCGACGACTTCCTGTGTCTGGCCTGTGACGGTAGCATTGGCAAAACTGCTCAATATCTGTCTTTGTACAAAATCATCTGTCCAGCTCTCATTGTCAGCGGTCCACATTCCGGACTGGTACATATTCTTCAGCGATGCTTCAAACTCATCTTCCGTGGTGAACCAGTTTTCCGAAGAGCCCTCGGACAAAGGATTCCTGTCTAGGTCATAGCACGATGAGGTGGCGAGAGCGAAGAACGCGAGGAATAGCGGAGTGAATATTTTATTGATTTTCATGTCAACTGCTTATTAGAATGTTATTTCTGCACCAAGAAGTACCGTAGTCGTAATCGGATAAGAGGTCGGACCGACTTCTGGATCCCAGCCCTTCGGATACTTGCTTATCGAGAAGAGGTCGGTAGCGGTCGCATAGAATCTGAGCTTCTTCATGTAAACACTCTTAGTCAGCCGTTCCGGCAAGGTATAGCCGAGCATAAGATTCTTCAACCTGAAATAGGCTCCGTTGAACAGCCAATAGTCAGACATGCAATAGACTCCGTTTTCATTGGCATTGGTCAGGCGGGGATATTTCGCATGAGCATTTTCCGAGTCGGTCTTGAAGCTGCTCCAATATTTTCCGTCGATTATCGCAGGGATATTGCCGTAATTGGCAATCAAGGGTTTTACCATCATATTTGTCATCCTTGATTTCTGAAGTCCTACGCCCTGGAAGGCCAGGGAAAGGTCAAGTCCTTTGTATCCCAAATTGATTGTGCCGCCGTAGGTATATCTCGGCAGAGAGCCGCCCAGAAGGACACGATCGTACTCAGGCGTAATCTTACCATCCGGAACTCCGTTAGGTCCTGAGATATCTTTATACTTTATGTCACCGAGTTTGGTCTGGTTGTTAAGTTTCGGAGAGTAATCCAAGTCCTCCTGACTGAGGAACAAGCCTTCAGAGACATAGCCATACCACTCATTAAACTCGCTGCCTTTGAGTTTGACCTGATCTCCCAAGAATTCCGTACCGCCCAGATCGCCCATCTTCGAGGTAAAGTCGGAAAGATTGAAGCTGACGTCATAGAAGAAATCCCCGATGTTATCTTTCCAGCCGAGAGTAAGCTCAAAGCCCTTTGTAGTCATGTCTCCTGTGTTTTTTTCCGGATTGCCGTAACCCACATAATCAGGAATCTCGACAGAGAGCAGCATGTTTTTAGTCTTCTTGTTGTAATAGTCAGCCGAAAGAGAGAGACGGTTGTTGAGGATATAAACATCCAGTCCGCCGTCGATTGAGTTGGTCGTTTCCCAGCTGATGTCTTTGATTACATAGTTACGCTGGGCGGCCGTCATCTCTTCGACAGGCTCTCCGGCGCTGTTGACAAACAAACCGCGCCCGGTACTAATCAAAGATTGGTAAGGGTAATTTCCTATCCGTTCGTTCCCCAAAGAACCATATGAAAGACGCAGTTTCAAAAAGGAAACGGACTTTTTACTCAAGTTGAAAAAAGGTTCCTCGCTCAAGACCCATGCTCCGGAAATCGAAGGGAACATTCCCCATCTGTATTTCTTCGCAAATCGGGAAGAGCCATCCCACCTGCAGTTAGCCTGAAGAAGGTACCTGTTTTTGTAATTATACGACACTCGGCCAAAGAAAGACCTCAAGGCAGTCTCATACGCATTTCCGGAGTCGAAGACCTGATTGTTCGGCGCGACATCCATATAAGGGAAGTCGCTCAATTCGAATTTATCCTTTGTAGCGGTCAGACCCTCATAGAAATAGTAGTTTGTCTCGTATCCAGCCATAGCGCTTATCGTGTGGCCTTTGAAGGTCTCGTTATAATTCGCAAGGAACTGGATATTGCCGCTCTTGCTGTCGTTTCTATATTCAGACAATCTTGTCGAAGCTATCAGATAGCCTCCAATCACATCAGGATTTTCAGCCGTCGTCCAAGGAAGCTTTTTCTGGAAACTCTTCTGCTTGGTAATCACATAATTAGGAGCGAAGATTGCAGAAAAGCGGAGAGAAGGCAAGGGTTTGAAATCAAGTTGGGCCTTACCTGAAAATTGGAAAATATCTCTTTTGTTGAATCCGCCGTAATTGACCAAGGCATATATATTTGCGCCTTTGCCATCTGCGATGCGTCCATCATGCCACTTAGCGGCATAGATTGGAGGCAGGTACCTTACCAAGTTGTACGGATCTGTGATCGGGCTGTCAGCCACTTTTTTGTTAAAAGAAAAATCTATGCTCGCATGCAGATAGTCGGTGATGTTTATATCATTGTTGACCTTTGTCATATACCGTTTGTAGTCCAGTCCATTGTACAAACCGTCAGTCTTGTTGTACGTAAAGGAGGCATTGGTCTTGATGTCTTTTGAACCACCGGAAATATTGACCCTGTGCATGGATCTCAATGCGGCATCCGACAGGACGAGTTTCCGCCAGTCAGTATTCGGATAATTGTCAGGGTCTGTCTTGCTGTAGGCAAGCCAGTTTTCCACCTGATCCTCTGAGTACGCCTGGTAAAGCCCGCCTGAGGGGTTGTCGTTATATCGCAGCTCATTGGTCATTTCAAGATATCTCGTAAGGTCAACAAAGTCGACATTGGCTGTCGGGATCTCATAGCCGTATTCGACATTGTATGAGATATTTATATTCTCTCCGGAGCCTCTCTTCGTAGTTATCAAAATTACACCGGCGGCCGCCCTTGAACCATAGATGGAGGCGGAGGCGGCGTCTTTCAGAACTGAAATATTCTCAATGTCTTCAGGACTTACAGAGGACATATCTCCCGGTACGCCATCGATAATCACCAGAGGTGTCGAGTCTCCGATCGTGGTGATACCTCTGACCTTAATATCTCCGCCCTCGTTACTTGGCTCATTACTGCTCCTTGTTACCGTTACGCCGGCCATGGTGCCCTGGAGCGAAGAAGCAACAGAATTGGACTTTCTGTCAGCAATCGTTTTTCCGTTGACAGAGCCTACGGAGCCCGTAAGATCAACCTTTCTTGAGGTGCCGTATCCTATTACAACAATTTCATCCAGGGTGTTTGTATCTTCCTGGAGCACAATGTCGAAATATTGTTTCCCGAGGGTCTGTACCTCTTTGTCGGCAAAGCCCAGACAAGAAACAAGCAGAACCGGACCATTGGACGGAATTTCTATTTCGAAAGTTCCGTCCACGTCAGTAATGACCCCGGTTTTCGTCCCTTTGATGAGAACACCGGCTCCAATCAGCGGTTCTCCGTCAGGGCCGGTGACTTTTCCTTTTACCTTTATGGGATCTTTCGATGTTCCTTCGCCTGCACTGTTCTTCCCCCGGTTCTGTTTCATGATCTTTATGTATCTTCCATCCAGCTGCCACCTAAGATTCTGCCCTGCGAGGATATCTTCAAGGACACTCGAAACCGAAACATTCTTACAGTCCAAAGAAACTTTTTTTGACACATCGACATCCTCAGTGTTATAGACAAAAAGGTAACCGGTCTGAGATTCAATGGCTTTTAAGACCTCTCCGACAGTAGCGGAATCTGGGCCTATGGTCACCTTCTTCGACTGCGCGCCAACATCTATCGAGCACAACATGAATGCGGCAATAATCCCGATGCCGGCAATATCGCGCAAAAACGACAGGAGATGTTTGATAGAAAGACTCATGATTTAGTGTTTTAGTTTTAATGCTTACTAAGATAAATAACGATCGGGAGCGCCTCATCCCTAAAAGGAAAAAAGAAAAAGCCAAACTTTTTTTCGAGTCTGGCTTTTAAAGGCTTGAAGTATGGGCGGGATAAAGATTATTTGATGCGGATCACTCTGCTGTCAATGTCAAAGTCGTAAGTGAGGCCTTCCCCCATCAACAGAACTTTAATAATGCAGTCTATTCCGTCTGAAGTCACGAATTTACATGTAGAATGCCTGTCCAGAATCGTGCTGTCTTCTACCTCGAATGAGACCTTGAAATATGATCCCAGCTTTGCAAAAATATCGGCGAGTGAAGCGTTTTCAAAGGCCAGAATGCCTTCTTTCCACAGCAAGGCATCCCGGTCCGAGAATTCCGAGGTCTGAAGTCTGCCGCCTATCTTTTCCGCTTTCATATTCGGAGTCAAAATGACATCGGTGCTCTTTCCGTCATATATCTCAACTTTCCCTTCGACGAGGATCACCGACCATTCAGCGGCATCCGTATAAGAGGAAACATTAAATTCCGTACCCATAACTTTCACGTTGTAGGCCTTTGTACGTACTATAAAAGGCATATCGTCATTCTTCGTGACGGAAAAAAAGGCTTCTCCCTCAAGACTGACTTCACGAGTCCTGCCATTGAATCTCTCAGGAACTTCAAGGCGGCTTCCGGAATTGAGCCACACTCGTGTTCCATCAGCCAATGTGAGTTCTGTTCTTTGGCCCAAGGGTGCAGACACCCTCGTCATCTGGTTTTGTCTGTATGATCCGAAAATCAGGTAAGAGATGGGGAAGAGGGCCAGGAGCAAGATTGACGCGGCCACCGACCAGGATAAGACTCTTTTCGCCAAAGATTTTCTTTTCTTCTTTCTGGCGTGGTCATCGGCGATGTCTGCATTCCATATTACTTCGTCGTTGAGGCGGCGCAATGTCTGAAGTTCCTTCATATTCTCCGGATCTTCATGTGACCACTGCATGACCTCCTTTATCTCAGCATCAGTGGCCCGGCCATTGATGTAATTGAGCAGAGACTCATCCGGTCTTTCGTTCTTCATATTCGACATTTGGATGTATATTATCTAACTAGCGGCAAAACCATCATTATATTCGTCATCTTGCCATGAACAAGAGAATCAGAATCACAAGGTAGTCTTTCAATGCGACTTTCAGGGCCTTTAGAACTTTTGCGATATGATATTCTATATTTTTCTCAGAGAGTCCCATCGCCTGGGCAATCTCACGATTCTTTTTTCCATAAATCCGGCTCGTGATGAAAATACTTTTGGTCTTGGGGTTCTGTTCATCCAGAACCTTATTGACAATACCCCGTATTTCCCTAGAAGTTACCGAATCAAGTCCATATTTGTCAAGGGATGAAATCTTGAAATCAAGATCCTGGATTTTCCAGCGCGACACCTCCGCCAGGGACTTCTGCCGGATTCTCTGATGCTTCAGATAGTCCAGGCAAAGATTTTTAACTATGACAAAGAGCCAATGATGAACATCAGTATCAGGCTTGTCTTTCAGCTGCATCCATAGTTTTATCATAGAATCTGCCGCTATATCCTGAGCTACCATGTCATCATTGATATATGACCTTGCAAAAGCAACTATTTTCCAGTAATATCGTCTATAGTATTCGTCAAATTCCATTATAGCTGCAATGGCTTAGCCGACAAATATAATAAAATAGATTCAGTGGTTCTATTATTGTCAACCTTCGAATATAATAATTACCGCAGACTAAAGAATTTCATCAAAGATTGAATATGTGCTTGAATAATTCAACGGGATGGTAAAGAATCATCCTGGGACCCGAAAAAAGCATCACGGAGAGTATCTTCTTCCTCATGTCAGGCTTGTAACAATGCACCGGGCATTTCTTGCATGCCGTCTTCTTTTCCCCGAACTTGCAATGGTCCAGCCTTGAAGCACAATAATCCATCAGACTCTGGCAATCTCCACATAGTTCTTTGCCTCCATGATGATGTCTACAGTAGAGCGAAATCATCAGGCGGACCGTGCGCTTCTCCGATTCAATACGTTTCTTTCCCATATACTTGTTCGGCAAAGATAAACAAATTTTCCCGTCCCTCCTTTCAAGAACAAATAGCCGCCGGATTGTACTTAAGAGCACGCTACAAGGGCCAGAGTGGAAGGAAGTGTAACATTTGTTACGCTTTTAATGAAAATCATTCTGTACTTTTGCGCAAGGATTGTCTTTGGCTCGAAATTAGATAAAGACATTCTATTTAGATAAAGCCTTATTAAAAAATAATAACATGAAGTATTTTGTAAATGAAAACTGCATCGGCTGCGGCCTTTGCGAGTCAACTTGCCCCGAAGTATTCACCCTTAAAGGCGATGTAGCCGTGGCTATCGAAGGAGAAGTTCCGGAAGGCGCTCTTGACACCGCTGCCGAAGCCAAGGCAAACTGCCCTGCGGGAGCCATCGAGGAAGCCTAAGTTAAGTCTGACGGCCAAGGCGAAGAATCTGTTCAAGATCCCGCTCCTGCTGATACTGAAATAAGCTCATAGTGTCAGAACTAAAGGCTCTTCCTCTTTTTGCCCTCTGAAGTGACGAGGATTTGGAGGAACTCCTCGAGTCTCCTCACAGGAGACGTGAATACATTGCAGGTGAAAGTATTATGGGGACTGGAGAGAAGATCCAGTCCCTTGTCAGGAAAAAATGTTAAAAATTCTTGATCGGAAAAAAAATAGATAACTTGCATATCGAAAATATAACTGCACTTTCCCCATAATCCTTTTGTGCTATGAAGATGAAAAATATAATGGTGGCCTCCGCTCTGGCACTTGCATTTGCATTTTCCGCTCATGCCCAGGTTTTCATCCTTAACGAGAACATGTTCAAGGAGAGGATGGGCACCATCAAAACCACCGTCGTGGACTCCGTGAGCGGAGAGCCGGTGGGCTTCGCCTCCGTCTACGTGATTCCCTCGAAGGACACCACAATCACGAATTTCACCATGACTGATGCCAAAGGCGAGGCCAAGCTGGAGGAAGTGCCTTTCGGAAGCTATGTCTTCCACGTGGAGATGATGGGCTACAAGACCTTCCTCAAGGAAAAATATTTCAGGGAAGGCGAAATGGACATGGGGACCGTCAAACTCCAGCCGGACCTAAACTATATCCAGGCGGCCACGGTCACAGGCGTCGGGAACCCCATCGTCATCAAGCAGGATACCGTGGAATTCAACGCCTCCTCCTTCCGCGTGGGGGCCAACGCCATGCTGAAAGACTTGCTGAGGCGCATGCCGGGGATGGAAATCACGGAGACCGGCAAAGTGAAATTCAACGGAGAGGAGATTGACAGACTTACCTTGGGCGGACGCACCTTCTTCTTCAACGACCAGAGCACGGCCCTGAACAACCTCCCAGCTTCGGTGGTGGACAAAATCAGGGTAATTGACCGAGAAAGCGAGGAGACCCGCGCTTCCGGGATCCAGGACGGCAACAGGGAAAAAGTGCTGGACGTAGCCCTGAAGAAGGAATACGAAAAGGGTTTGTTCGGAAACATAGGGCTTAAAGGCGGCACTACCCTGGGCGACAAAAACGAGGCCCTCAGAGACGACCGCGGCCTGCTTTGGAATGGTAACGTCCTTGCCTCGGCCTACTCGGATAAGGACCAGCTGACGATGATAGCAAACGGCCAGAACATCAACGACTCCCCCGCGGCCATATTTATCAGCATAGATAGCGATGGGGCTTCATCCTCTTCCTTGGATCAAGGTCTTTCCTCTGCAGGCCAGTTTGGAGTGAATGCCAACACATCCCGCATCAAGAACGTGGAGACGACCGCCAGCGTAAACTATAAATACACTGACACCGATTCGGGGACTAAGACAGAAAGGACGACCTACCAGGACGGCGGGAACCTTTTGTCCACTACGGAGAACAAGGGAAAGTCATATGGCAACTCCCTAACCGCAAATGCGGAATTCAAGAAAGAGAACGGGAAGATCTGGTTCCATGTGAATCCATCTTTCAGATACTCAAAATCCGATGAGACTTCCGCCGGAAGCACCAGGACCCTGCGTGAAGATACTTTTCTGAACAGTTCCGACAATACCTCCCGAAGCAATTCAAACACCTCCAACGCCTCCTTTGTTTCCGACGTGACGTTCCGCGGGCTCTGGGGCGAGACCGGCCGCAATTTACGCCTGAACTTTTCAGGTTCCTTATCAAGGACGACGGGAGAAAGCAGCGAAGCTTCGATTCTTACGACTTCCAGCGGCAAGGGAGAACAGCTGATGGATTATGATTCCCACATCAAAAACTATTCTCTTGTCGGAGGCATACAATACACCGAGCCCTTAGGTGACAAATGGACTCTCTCTGCTTCCGGAAGCCTCACCTGGCAGCACAGGGATAATACGCGCGATGCCTTTGACCAGGCAGGACGGAACGATTATTATTCGTCCGTCAGCAATACGAAGTACTTCGAACAGAAATATGGCCTGACCGCCCAATACAAATTCGGCAAGTCCAGCTGGATTACTCTGGGCGGGAGTCTCTCGGGACTTTCCAACGAGACCTACTCCAAAAGCTTCGGCATTAAGGACGTGACCGGGAAGGATGAGTGGATCTGGCTAGTGACTCCTACAGTCCGCTTCCAGCACAGCTTCGGGAGCAATCGTCTAGGCTTCTCCGCCTACGGATATACGAGACGTCCTTCGAACAGCAGTATGATACCTGCGCTGAACATAAGCAACCCCTCGCGCCTGAGTCTGGGAAACATTTATCTAAAACCATATACGCTGACATATTTCAATCTCTCGTGGTCAAGGAACAACATGAAAAAGTTCTCCAACCTGATGTGCTATCTTTCCGGACAAGTTTACAACAAAGCCCTGGTATCCGCTCTTTGGTACGACACTGACGGCATTCTCTACTCTCTTCCCGTCAATTCTGAAAAAACCAGAATCTCTTCCAGCATGATGGTGAATTACACTACGCCGTTGGACGGGAAGAAACTCCTGTCATTATCGATAAACAACGGCCTCGGCTATTCTTCGGATGTAAGCTATCAGGCAAAATCCACCCTCTCCTCAATCGACAAGAATTCTTTTGATTACTCTGCTTTCATGGCCGATTTCTGGGGAAATTCCGACGGAGACCGTTTCTATGACGGGCTGAGCGGTTTTGCGGAGAGCAGGACATGGACTCTGACTCCGAGGACAGGCTTCGCTCTTAGATACAATCCTGAGCGCTGGTACGCCATCCTCGGGACAGACGTCTCCGGCAACATATCTCGTTACTCGCTCAACTCCAAGAACAACATGAACACTCTGGACATCAGCTTTAACGCAAGCGGCTCCTACACCACCAAGCATGAGTTCGAGTTCGATTCAGACCTTTCCTATGTCGTATACAAAGGCTATTCAAAGGGATACGGGGATCCTGAATGGCAGTGGAACGCAGAGATTTCCAAGAACATCGGCGCCTTCAACCTCAGCTGTTCCGTCCATGACATCCTGAACCAGACGAGAAACAAGACCCACACGGTCACTGCTAATTATGAGGAGGATTCTTTTCGCCTCATCATGGGACGTTACATTCTCTTCGGAGTGAAGTGGAATTTCGGCAAAATGAACGCCACCCACAGCGCCAGGGCGCAGCAGGCGGCCTTTGACATGGCGTTCTAATGGTGTTCCAAGGCTTTTTGAGAGGGACTTTCTGATATTTTTCATTAAATTTGGGCCGCAAACACTAAAAAAATGGCAGAACACACTCTTTCTTCCATGAAAAGGTCCATCGTGGGCGTTCAGTTCATGTTTGTGGCCTTCGGCTCCACGATTCTCGTTCCTCTTCTGGTCGGCTTCGATCCGGCCATAGCTCTCTTAGCCGCCGGTCTCGGCACCCTCCTTTTCCACGGAGTCACAGGAGGAAAAGTTCCTATCTATCTCGGCAGCAGTTTCGCCTTCATCGCTCCCATCATTAAGGCCACAGAACTTTACGGAATGCCCGGAATGTTCTGCGGCCTTGTTGCTGTAGGACTCGTATATGTCTTGATGAGTCTGGTGGTCAAGTTCTTCGGGATCGGGATTATCAAGAAGCTCTTTCCGCCTATCGTGATCGGCCCGGTGATCATCCTTATCGGACTTTCTCTCGCCGGAACCGGAGTCGACATGGCCAGCAAGAACTGGGTCCTCGCCCTCATTTCACTCTCCGCAGCCATCGTCTGCTCCATCTGGGGCAAGGGTTTCGTGAAGTTGATCCCTGTCGTCTTCGGAGCCATCGCAGGCTATCTCGCAGCCCTCATCTTCTACAGGGAAGGCATGGATTTCAGTCCTGTCTCCCAGGCTTCATGGTTCAGCCTTCCTAAGTTGGCCAAGATGAGCTTCTCCTGGCAGGCTATCCTCTTCATGGCACCTGTCGCCATTGCTCCTATCATCGAACATGTCGGGGACATTTACGTCATTAGCGAAATAGCCGGTAAAGACTTCGTCAAGGATCCGGGACTTCACCGCACCATGCTCGGCGACGGTCTCGCCTGCACCCTTGCTGCTTTCCTGGGAGGAGCGCCTGTCACAACGTATTCTGAAGTGACCGGAGCGGTAGCCCTGACCAAGGTGACAGACCCTTCCTGCATGAGGATCGCGGCTCTCTCGGCCATAATCCTTTCTCTGGTCGGCAAGGTCGGAGCCGCCATCCAGACCATTCCTACGGCTGTTCTGGGAGGCATCATGCTCCTGCTTTTTGGAACCATAGCCTCTGTCGGCATCAACAACATGATAAAGGCTAAGCTCGACATGAACAAGTCCAGGAACCTGGTCATATCCTCTGTCATCCTCACAATAGGCATAGGCGGAGCGGTTATCAGCTTCGGCAAATTCTCCCTTGCAGGAATCGGACTCGCTTCCATAGTAGGCGTCATACTGAACCTCATTATCCCTGAAAAGAACTGAGATAAACCATGGAAATCAAAAGATTAATCATAGTTCCGCTGCTCTTTCTCAGCCTCTCCCCTGTCTTCGGGCAAGGAAAACCTGACTACTCGGAGACCGGCTCATATTCTGGCGGGAAGATCATACTGTCGGACAATATCATGCGCTCACGTTTCCTCGGCAGACTTGAGGGACGGGCGGAAAAGGGTTATGCCTACCAAGGCATGGACATCTATGGCAAGTGGCTGGTCAGCCTCCAGAATCAGGGCTACGCCACCATCTACGACTTCAACGGCAAGAAATTCAAGAAAGTGTCGGCCTTCGACCTGAAGAGCAAGAACAGTCTGAATCATGCCAATGTGGCAAGCTTCGGAGTCGAGAAGGTGGACTCGGACGACCCCATGCCGGTCCTCTACGTGAGCCAGTGCAACAAGAAGACGCTGAACGGCATGAAGGATGTCGCCTACGTGGAAAGGATTCTTCCTGACCTGGGCGGCAGCGAACTCGTCCAGACAATCAATTTCAAGGATGAGGGACACCTCTTTGGCTACGCCCTCCAATGGGTTGTCGACCGTGAAGGGCGTTTTCTCTATGGCTATGGCAATACCATCAACAACTCTGACCCTGCCAACCGCCACAGGATCATAAAATTCCGGCTTCCTAAGCTTTCCGCAGGAAGCTATGTTGAATTGACTTCCAAGGACATTCTCGAGACTTACCTCATTGAAGACTATGACAACCGGGGGTTGAATCCCGTAGGACAGGGTCTTCTGGTGAAGAATGGCCAGCTCATCATGCCGGTCGGACTCGGCAAGAGGGAGGAGCCTTCCTATGTACTGGTCTGGGATCTGGTCGGAAGAAGGATGCGCAACGTGCTTGACGTAAGCGAGACGACAAAGACGGAACTGGAGGATGCCGCCGAATATGACGGCGCCCTTATTCTCCAAAGCCAGGGCGGGCTGTGGAGACTTGACTTCGATTGACAAGATGGAATTATACCAATACGCAAGGCCGGAAACGGCAAAGAACAAGAAGATTCTATATGTTCATGGCTTTGCCGGCAGCGGAGAAAACGGGACCGTCCGCACTATGCGCCTCCTGCTGCCAGGGGCGGAAATCCTCGCTCCGGACCTTCCGGTAGACCCGGGAGATGCCCTGAACCTGCTTGAGAAGCTCAGCTCGGAGGAGAAGCCGGATATCATCCTCGGTACTTCAATGGGCGCCATGTACACAGAGATGCTCCACGGTTTCGACCGCATCCTCGTCAACCCGGCCTTCCATCTCGCCGAAACCATCCTCAAAAACAACGGCCTCGGCAAACAGGACTTCCACAGCCCGAGAGCCGACGGACAGACATCCTTCATGGTGACCAAGGCCCTGCTGGAACGCTATCGCGAAGTGAGCGAGGGCTGTTTCAAAACTTGCGACACCGAGCATGTCTGGGGCCTTTTCGGAAGGCACGACGACCAAGTCGACTGCTTTGACGAATTTGCCCTCCATTATCCGAGGGCCATCCGCTTCGAGGGCGGACACTACCTTGACGATCACACCTTCCTGCGGAGCGTTCTCCCTGTCATCCAAGAGATCGACGATGCCCAGGAAGGGTTGGAAAAGAGGACTGTCGCCGTGGATTCCGGGACTCTCGCCGAGGACAACGGCTCAATCCAGGCCTTCGAGAAACTCGCGGAGTGGTACGACATGTATGTCCTCGTGACCCTTGACCCCAACCACCCGGAAATTTTCGCCGAAAAGACCGGCTGGGCCGCGCTCCACCTGGGAGTGCTCGCCTGGAACAAAATCATCTGCATGAACCATAAAGACCTGCTCATGGCCGACTATCTCGTGGACAGGGATCCATCCTCACATGGAGGAGACGGGTTCATGGGGACGGCCGTCCGCCTGGGTGGCGAGACTTTCAAAACCTGGGAAGACGTGTTGACATATTTCGAAAGGCTAGGAGGGCAATAAAACTATGAATAAAATCTTGACCGTCGCGGCTCTCGCACTCTGTCTCGAGTCCTGTTCAGGGACGGACACTCTCCCTCGCGGGAATTGGGCTCCGACCGTTTACACGGCCCTTCGGAATGTGCTCGATTCCTGCCAAGACGGGAACTACGCCGTCTTCGACTTCGACAATACCAGCATAATGGGAGACGTGGAGATGAACACCATGGCCTGGCAGACAGAGAACCTGCGATTTGCCTTCGACACCTCAAGGGCGCTGACTGTCTTTACCGACTGCATCCCGGCTCTGGACAGCCTCATTCCGAGTCTGGGGGTGAGCTTCAGGGCCCTGGCTGAAGACCTTGCTTCTGACTATTCCGCCCTCTACGGAAAGCCTTTCGACGAGGCCCGGATGCTGCCGGAATACGACGATTTCAAGGCGAAATGCTGGGCCCTCGCCGCCGCTACAGATGAAGTTTTTGGCTACGAGACCGGCTGCCTGTGGCCGCTCCGTCTCTTCGACAGGATGACTTATGCCCAGATCGACAGCCTCACTGAAGAGGCCGTGGAATGGAGCCTTGGCGTGAAAGAGCCATATATCGATACCTGGGAAAGCCCGGTTATGGGAAAAGCCGGGAAAATTTGCGTATCTTTCAGCAGGGGGATAAGGATAGCGCCGGAACTGCCTCAGCTCTATTCCGCCCTTGCCGAAAAGGGAATCAAACCCTACATCTGCTCGGCCTCTATGGAAAGGGTTGTAGAAGAGCTTGCCTGCAATCCTAAATACGGCTTCGGCCTGGACAGGAGCCAGGTTTTCGGAATCCGTCTTGACGGCGGACAGGAGGCAGAAGACACTGTCGGGACTAGTTATGCGAAAGGCTATCCGATGACTTTCATGGAAGGAAAAGTAGAGACTATAAAGACCTATATTGCCCCGATGTTCGAGGGAAAGGACCCCGTTCTCGTGGCCGGAGACAGTAACGGGGACTACAACATGCTGACTGAGTTCCCAGGCATGAGGCACGGGCTCATTTTCAACAGAGACGCAAAACCTCCGATCCGCAATCTCTATGTCGTGAAGCCGGATCCTGAGTCAATCCCCGGGAAATACGTCCTCCAGGGCCGCTATTTTGCCGCCGGGACTCTTGTCCGGGATACAGAAAACAAAGACTGACAGGTATGAATACTGACCAAGATGAAATAATCGAAATCGCCAGGCTCTTCGAGACGGTAGGTGAAGCCTGTTCGGCGGCTCCCCTCGGGAACGGCCTCATCAACGACACCTATAAGGTGGAAACGTCGCAGGGACGCTCCTACGTATTGCAGAGAATAAACGACGCTGTATTCAGAGATGTAGACCTACTCCAGTCCAACATCGTAGCAGTCACTGACCATCTTCGAAAGCGCCTGTCCTATCTCAAGGGCTACGACGATGAAGATTTGGACACCCATGTGCTCAGATTCATGAAGGTGAAAGATTCCCAGAAGACTTTCTGCATGGCCGGCGGAGGCTGGTGGAGGCTTTCTCTCTTCATCGACGCCAAGTCTTACGATTCGGTAGACCCTCATTTTTCTTTACTTGCAGGCAAGGCTTTCGGGCTTTTCGACGCCCTGATGAGCGACTACAAGGGCAGGCTGGGAGAGACCATTCCGAATTTCCACAACATGGAGTTCAGGCTCTGCCAATTCGACGAGGCGGTCAGGGCGGATGCGGCCAAGCGCCTGGATGAAGTAGATAACAGGGCGGTCGTGGCTGAAATCAACTCTTTCAGGGATCAGATGTGCAAGGCCGAAAGGCTGGGAAGGGAAGGAAAGCTTCCTAAGCGCATCTGCCACTGCGACACAAAGGTGAACAACATGATGTTCAACTCCAAGGGCGAGGTCCAGGCCATCATAGACCTTGATACGGTAATGCCATCCTTCATATTTTCAGACTACGGAGACTTTCTGCGGACTGCTGGGAGCACGGCGGCCGAAGACGAGAAGGACCTAAGGAAAGTAAGCTTCAGAAAGGATATATTCGAGGCCTTCACCAAAGGCTTCCTGGAGTCTGTCAAGTCTTTCCTGAGCCCTGTGGAGAAGGAAAATCTGCCTTATGGCGTAGCCCTCTTCCCCTATATGCAGGCCGTGCGGTTCTTTACCGACTATCTCGACGGGGACACCTACTACAAGACTAAATATCCTGAACACAACCTTGTCAGGACCCGGAACCAGATGAAGCTTTTCCATGAAATCATGAACAATATGGACTACATGGCAAACTTCATCCAGAACCTTTAGAAACCACTCTCCCCCAGACTTTCCACTCTCCACAGACTTCCCAGACTTTCCAGGCTTTCCCAGACTTTGCCAGTCTGCATGGCGACTTCGTCATGATTCCAAGACAGATTCAGAGACCGATTCTGAAAGTAGCGCCGAGGCGGAACCAGAAGCCCGGCTGAGGGATATTTCCTAGATCATAATAGGTCTTGTCAAGAAGATTGTCGGCCTCCAGGAAAATGGTATAAGCCTTGCCATTCCATGAAAGCTTGGCATCCAAGACCGAATATGGTTTATAGCCGACAATCTCTCCAGTGGTAGCCTTGCTCACATATTTCTCATAGCTACCCTCCCTGTCCAGCCAACGCCAGCTGAAATCTGCATCCAGCCTGCCAGCAATCTTGAAACCAGCCTTGGCTATGAACTTATGACGAAGGTACTCCATGGCATATCTAGATTCCATCCCTTTCTCAAGGTCCTTATCCTGATCGATATGGCTGTAGCCTACAGAAAGCATTCTAAGAGGGAAGTCATTGTTTAATAACAAGGTAGGAAGGCTCACTTCGAAAAGGACTTCCTCCCCGATAGTGTTGACTTCCGTGTGGTTGACACTAGTCCAGTCAGATGAAGACCCTGCCTTGACCCAATCTATCATGTCCCTTCCATGGCGCCGATAGACATCCGCCACTATCCGGATTCCGCTCCTGAGGTACTTCAACCCGAATTCAAGGCTCTGCATCTTCTCCGCCTTCAAGTTCTTGTCTGCCTGATGCCCACCGACCGAATAATAGAGCTCAGTGAAAGTAGGCATCCTGTAAGACGTATTCCATGAAGCATAAGCCTTCAGCGACCTTGCTAACTTGTAACTTAAGTCGGCTCCGGGATAGAAGCCGAAACCTTCTTCATTACCGGTATTTTCCACGGCGATAATTCCTGCGCTCGCGGTAAAGCGCTCAGTCACAAGGTCATGCTCGAGATAAAAGGAAATGTTTGTCCTGTTAAGTCCCCTGACATAGTGCTCCCCTTTCTTCTTCGCGAGAGCCTCTCCGAGATTCGTACTGATAATGTCCTCGTTGCGCATCTCTCCTCCGAAGGCAGTCTTGCCCAGCTTCCAATCAATCCATGAACCTAAGTTCAGACCGAAGACATTGGTCCTGTGGTAGTTGAAAGGGTATTTCTCCGGAGCGCCCCTGAAAAGTTCGAAGCGGTCCTGGGTCTGGTTCCAGTAGAGCTGTGGCTTGAGGTGGAGCGTTCCCTTGCTCTCCGCCTGGATGGCGGTGTAGAGCTTGAAGACGTGCTCGAACTGGTCGTCATACTTGGCGCTATAGAAAGTGTTCGAGCCGTAATTCTTAACCGATGTTCCGGCCTGCCAGGACACGTCGGCCTTGTCAGAACTCACTCCGCCCTGCCAGAAAGCCTTCAGGGCCTGGTAATCCGAGTTAAGTTTTCCGCCCGAGGTCCTGCTATAGCCGTCCGACCTAACCGCCCCGAAACTCAGGCTGTTCCTCATGTTTCCTTTCACAAGATTGAGTCTCGCTCCCCCGTCGAAGGTTCCGTAGGAGCCTCCGCTGACGCTTCCGCTGAGGTTTGAATCGTATTCCTGCCTGGTTACCACGTTGATGGCTCCTACCAGAGATGATGTGCCGTAGACCCTGCTGGAAGGGCCCTCGAGGATTTCTATGCGCTCAATATCTTCTGGTCTTACGGGAAATTCGGCCGCGTTGTGTCCGGTCTGGGGATCGCTGATGTTGATTCCGTTGAGAAGTATCGCAATCTGGTCAAAAGTGCCTCCGCGGACGCTGATGTCGGTCTGCATTCCGGCGACGCCTCTCTGGCGCACATCAACTCCGAGGACGTATTTGAGAATGTCGTTGACGCTTTTCGCAGGGAAAGAGGCAATCGCGACACTGTCCAGCACAGTCACCATCCTGGCGCTCTGCCCCAACAAAAGCGGCACCCTGCTCCCGTTAACCACCAGCGTCTTAATCCTATCGAAGATAGTCGAATCCTTAGCCGCCTGCGCCGCCCCGGCACTCACACTCTCCTTCTCCACAGCCCCGGCACTCGCCCGCTCACTCGCCCGGGCCCCGAAGGTATTGCCCGCAAAAAAACAAACCAAAGAAAAGAAAATCAAGACTCTACTATTCATATCAAAACCATTCAAATCTAATAAATTTAATAAAAAAGCCTAAATCCCGAAATCCTCCCACCCATACCCGATCACCATCCAAGGAGCCACGGCCGGCCTCCGCCTCGAAAGGTTTCGGGATGGAGTTCGGAGGAGGAATTTTTTTGCGTATATTTAGAGGTTGGAAACTTTTTGAATATTTAGTGGTTGGAAACTTTTGAAAAGATATGACAAAAGAAGAGTTGATGAAGAGGGCGATACGCCTGAGCGAGGAAAGCGTGAAAAATGGCGGAGGTCCTTTCGGAGCCGTAATTGCCAGAGACGGAGAAATAATCTCAGAAGCGTCTAACTCTGTCACCCTCGACCATGACCCTACCGCCCATGCGGAGGTCAATGCGATCAGAAAAGCCTGTTCGGCACTGAATAGCTTCGACCTCTCCGGCTGCGAGATTTACTGTTCCTGCGAGCCTTGCCCGATGTGTTTCGGCGCAATCTATTGGGCCCGCCTGGACCGCATTTATTACGGCAACTCCCGCAAAGATGCCGCAGAGATAGGCTTCGATGATGACTTCATTTACAGAGAGATAGCCCTCGACCCTTCTGAGCGCGAGAAGAAAATGGAAATTCTCCTTCCACACGAGGCTCGAAAAGCCTTCGAAATGTGGAAGGAGAAATCCGACAAGATAGAGTATTAACTGCGGAAGGAGGAGTATTACTCTGGAAGGAGAAATCCGACAAGAGGGAGTATTGACTACTGTCTCGCGGCGGAGAGAATCACCTCGCCCAAGGTAGGGTGAGCATGGATGATGTCTTCCAGAGCATCAAGTCCGGCATTGCGGTTCATTAGAGCCGTAATCTCCTGAATGATATCGGAAGAATGAGCGCCGAACATATGGCAGCCCAGGATTCTCCCGTCTTCAGAGGAGACAATCAGCTTGCAGAAGCCCTCTGTCTGACCCATGCTGACGGCTTTCCCGTTTGCCCTGAAAAAAGACTTCAGACACTTGACCGCCAGACCCTTGGCCTTGCAATCATCCTCGGTAAGGCCGACAGTCGCGACCTCGGGATTAGTGAACACGGCGGCAGGCACGATGTCGAAACGAATAGAGTCCAACTTGCCGCCAGCTCTGCGCTCACGCATCCCGTTCTCCGCAAGGATAACGTTGAGAGCATGGTAACCTTCGAAGGTGGCTTCATGGGCCAGCATGATCCCGCCGTTGACATCGCCCACGGCAAAGATATTCGGAACCGAAGTCCTGAATTCCGGATCCGTGACTATTCCTTTCGGAGTGAACTCCACCCCGACTTCGGCAAGATTCAGCGTGTCCACGTTCGGCCTTCTGCCGACGGCCATCAGAACCTTGTCAGCCACGATTTCGAAAGGTTTGTCCTTCTTGTTATAGCTGACCTTCAGGCCATCGCCCTCGGCGCTGATCGACTGAACTGCGGCGGAAGTCTCAATCGAGATTCCGCGCTTGGAAAGCGCCTGTTTGAGGCGCTTCGCAAGGTCGGTGTCGAATCTCGGAAGAATGTCCGGGCAGAATTCCGCCACGCTGACTTCTGAGCCGAAGCTGCGGAAGACAGAGGCGAATTCCAGGCCGATGACTCCGGCTCCGATTACGCAGAGCTTCGACGGAACTTCCTGAAGTTCAAGAATTTCCTTGGAAGTCATGACGCCCGGGAGCTTGGCTCCTGGAATAGGAAGCGAAGCGGAATGAGAGCCTGCAGCTATGATGACGTAGTCCGCCGGCACCTCCTCCACGGTCCCGTCAGCGGCCTTGGCGGCCACCGTATGGGCATCCTTGAAAGAGGCCTTCCCCGAGATGAATCTGACATGGTTCTTCTCGAAGAGGAAGGCGATTCCGGATCTTAGCTGCTCAATCACCTGCTCCTTCCTTGCGACTGCCTTTCCGAGGTCGAAAGCGCGGAAGTCGGCATCTATCCCGAAGTCCCCCGCCGCGCGAAGATCTTCTACAATCTCCGCGCTCCTGCAGAGGGCCTTTGTCGGGATGCAGCCCTCATTGAGACAAGTGCCTCCAAGAGGTCCGTCAGAGATTACCGTGACTTCGGCACCCTTTCGGGCGGCCTCTATCGCGGTCTCGTAGCCTCCCGGCCCTGCTCCGATGATGACTATCTTCATGCCTCTACTCGTATTTAAGTTTCGGTTCGCGGGCCGCCCTGGTCTCGTCAGGCCTCGAGATAGGTGTGCTGTGAGGAGCTCCTGAAAGTTTCGCAGGATCCTCTTCAGCCTCCTTGGCTATTTTGTGCATGACGTCGATGAAGGCGTCGATGGTCTCCTTGCTCTCCGTCTCCGTCGGCTCTATCATGAGAGCTTCATGGAAAAGCAGAGGGAAGTAGATGGTAGGTGCATGGAAACCGAAGTCCAGCAGGCGTTTCGCGACGTCCAGAGTCCTGGCTCCCTGCCTGATGACGTTGCCTTGGGCATCCTTCCTTTCCCCGTTGTCGATGAGCCCGTCGAAGACGAATTCATGCTTGCATACGCTCGGGATAGGAAGCTTGTAGGCATCCTTCAGGCTTTCCTTGATATAGTTGGCGTTCAGGGTGGCGAGCTGGCCGGCGCGGCGCAGGTTCTGCTTTCCGAGCATCAGCACGTAGGCGTAGGCCCTGAGGATGATGCCGAAATTGCCGAGGAAGCCGCTGACCTCTCCGGCCGAGTCCTCGTCATCGCGGACGACATCGAAGCTCCCGTCCTCCTTCCTGACGACCTTAGGAACCGGCAGATAAGCCTCGAGGCCCTTGCGGACACCGACAGGACCGGAACCAGGACCGCCGCCGCCGTGAGGCGTCGAGAAGGTCTTGTGAAGGTTGAGATGCATGATGTCGAAGCCCATGTCGCCTGGACGTACGATGCCCAGGAGCGGGTTCATGTTGGCTCCGTCATAGTAGAGAAGTCCGCCGCAGCCGTGGACGAGGGCCGCGATTTCCTTGATTTCGCGCTCGAAGAGGCCGAGGGTGTTAGGATTGGTCATCATGATGCCGGCGACGTCAGGGCCGAGCAGAGGCTTGAGATCCTCTACGTCGACGAGACCGCGCTCGTTGGACTTGACCACTACGACATGCAGACCGCAGACGGCGGCCGAGGCAGGATTGGTTCCATGGGCCGAGTCAGGCACGATAACCTTCGTCCTGGCCAGGTCTCCCCTCTTCATATGGTACTGCCTCATGATCATGAGGCCGGTGAGCTCGCCATGGGCTCCGGCGCAAGGGCCGAATGTGAAACGGTTCATCCCGGTGATTTCGGCGAGGCTCTTTCCGAGGTTCCAGATCACCTCGAGGGCGCCCTGGACGGTCGAAGCCGGCTGGAGCGGATGAAGGGCCATGAAGCCAGGCATCGAGGCGACTTCCTCGTTAATCTTGGGGTTGTACTTCATGGTGCAGCTCCCCAGAGGATAGAAGCCGGTGTCGACTCCGAAATTCATCTGACTGAGGTTGGTGTAATGGCGGACCACGTCAACCTCGCTGACTTCGGGAAGGTCGAGGGAGCTCTTCCTGGAAAGCTTATCCGGAAGGCTCGCGGCGCCGTATGGATTCCGCGGAAGCGTGAAGGCTGTCCTGCCCTTCCTGGAAAGTTCGAAGATAAGTTTGTCGTAATATCTCATGGCTATGCCTCCTTTACCGCTTTGACAAGTTCATCGATATCAGCCTTGGAACGCTTTTCCGTAACCGCGAAGCTTACGTAGCCTTCCTCGGTCTGGAGGGCGCCGAAAATCCCGGCGTCGAGCAGCTTGCTCTGAAGCTTTTCCGCAGGTATGAGCGGTTTCAGGACAAATTCCTTGAGGAAAGGCCTGGTGAAGACTTCCTCGAATTTTCCCGTCTTGAGAAGTTCATCATGGAGGTAGTGAGCCCCGCCGTAGCTGAGGTTGTTGACCTCGCGGAGGCCCTCAGGACCCATGACGGCCATGTAGATGGTCACATACAGGGCCATGAGGCTTTCGTTGGAGCAGATGTTGGAAGTCGCCTTCTCCCTGCGGATGTGCTGCTCCCTGGCCTGGAGGGTCAGGCAATAGCAGCGGCGGCCTTCGCCGTCCACGGTTTCGCCGACGATTCTTCCCGGCATCTTGCGCACATATTCGGAGCGGCAGGTCATGAAGCCCACGTAAGGGCCGCCGAAGTTCAGCGGAATCCCGAGGCTCTGGCCGTCGCCGACGGCGATGTCGAAGCCCCATTCGCCCGGAGTCTTGACCACGGCGAGGGCGGAAGGGTCGCAATACTCGATGACTATGCCCTTCTCCTCATGGACGGCCTCGGCGAAGCCCGTAAGGTCCTCTATGATGCCGTAGCGGTTGACGGCAGGCACGACCACGCCCGCGACGTCGCCCTTGGCTAGTTCCGCTTTCAGGGCGCCGAGGCTTGTCTGCCCGTCCTCGGCGGGGATTGCGCCGAGTTCGACCTCATGGAATTTAGCGTAGGTCCTTATGGTCTTGAGCACGTTCGGAAGGAGGGTCTCGGAAACCAGGACCCTGGTCTTCTTCTTCGTGCAGGCGAGGCTCATCTTCATGGCCTCGGCCGCCGCGGTAGGGCCGTCGTACAGGGATGCGTTGCTGACGTCCATGCCTGTCAGCCTGCACATCATTGTCTGATACTCGAAGATATAGCGGAGAGTACCCTGGGAGATTTCGGCCTGGTACGGAGTATAGGCTGTAGAAAACTCGGAACGGGAAGTCAGGTAAGGCACTACGGCCGGGGTGTAATGGTCATAGGCTCCGGCCCCGGCGAAAACCTTCAGCTTGATATCCTTCTTGTCCAGGGAAGCGAAGAAATCGCGGACCTCCTGCTCGCTCATGGCGTCAGGAAGGTCGTAATCCGCCTTGTGGATGAATTCAGGAGGGACATCGGAATAGAGATCGTCGAGGCTGGAAACCCCGATTCTCTCCAGCATAGAGCTGATGTCCTCCTCCGTGTGCGGAAAATAAGAGAAAGTGCCCATCTCCTCTACTCGCCTATGTGCTTCTTGTATGCCGCCGCGTCCATCAGGGAGTCAAGCTCGCTCTTGTCGCTCATCTTGACCTTGATGATCCAGTTGGCGTAGGAGTCCTCGTTCACCTTCTGGGGAGCGTCGTCGAGCTCCTCGTTCTTCTCGGTGACGACTCCGCTCACAGGGCTGTAGAGGTCGCTGCTGGCCTTTACGCTCTCGAGGGCGCCGAAGCCCTCTCCCTTCACGACCTCGTCGTCAGGATCCGGCATGTCCACGTAGGTGATGTCTCCCATCTCCTTCTGGGCGTAATCCGAAACTCCGATTGTGGCGATGTCGCCGTCAACTTTTACCCATTCGTGTGAATCGCTATAAAGCAATCCTTCAAGTACTTTGCTCATATCGTTTGATAATTAATATGTTTTACTTTTTGTAATTTGCCTGATAGAATCTCTTCTTCACTACCGTTCCCGGGAAGACCTTCTTGCGGATGCGGATCATCAAAGGGGTGCCGAGCTTGGAATAAGCGGTGTCGACGAGGGCGAAGCAGAGGCTCTTGTCAAGGGTGATGGAGTGGTATCCGGTGGTTACGACTCCGACCTGGGTGCCGTCCTCGAGCTCGACCGGATAGCCGGCCCTCGGGATGGCCCTGTCATGGAGCTCTATGCCCACCAGCCTCTTGGCCGGCTTGTTCTCTTTCTGGGCCTCGAGAGCCTCTTTGCCTATAAATTCCTTCTTCTCGAATTTACAGAAAATGCTTAGTCCCGCCATGACAGGAGTGATGTCCTTGCTGAGCTCGTCGCCGTAGAGAGGCAATCCAGTCTCAAAGCGGAGGGTGTCGCGGCAGCCGAGTCCACAAGGAACTACGTGAGCCTCGATGAAGGCGTCCCAGTACTCTCTGATGACTTCCGGCTCGGAGTAGATTTCGAAGCCGTCCTCGCCCGTATAGCCGGTACGGCTGATGATGACCCTGGCCTTGTGGCTGCCAACTCCTGCGAAATCACGGAAGGTGTAGAAGGTAAGGTCATGGACGGAAAGGCCGGTGACCTTTTCGACTACAGCCTCGGCTTCAGGGCCCTGGATGGCCAGCTGGCCCCATTTCGGGCTTTGGTTGTCGATCACAACGTCATAAGCCTTGGAGTTTTCCCTTATCCACGCATCGTCTTTGTCGATGTTGGCGGCGTTGACTACAAGAAGATAGGAGTCAGGGGTAAATTCCTTGTAGACAAGCAGATCGTCAACGGTGCCTCCATCGGGATAGCACATCATGCCATAAAGTATCTGGCCATCTGCCATGCCCTCGATGTCGTTGGTAAAGATGTGGTTTACGAACTTGGCTGCATCCGGACCGTTTACGAAAATCTCTCCCATATGAGAGACGTCGAACATCCCGACATGGTTTCTAACCGCCTGATGCTCATCGGTGATCGTTGAATATTGAATCGGCATCATGAAACCTCCGAAAGGCTTCATCATAGCTCCGAGAGCCACATGCTTGTCATAAAGACAAGTCTGTTTGAGTTCTTCTTCCATATTTTAAGATATCAAGACTTTATGTTATTTGTAGTAAAGTGTCACTTCAATTTTTTTCAAAGATCAGGTCGAGGAAGTTTTCTACAGTCAGCCCCATCACGTAATCTCGCAGCTCAAGACCCTTCAAGGCGAGGGAGGCGGCTTCCCTCTTGAAGTCAACTCCTCTGAGTTTTTCAGAAAGCAAGTCTGAGACTGATTTTTCACCTAGCGGAAAATAATCTCCCTTAAGACTGATTTCATGAATCTTGTCTCCATCAAGCTCAACTTCAACTTCAAGTTCGCCAACCCCCTCTATCTTGCTTTTACGCTCCATGCTGTATCTGTGGTTTCTACCTGACAAGAAATCCGGATCGAGATAAGTCGCCTCTATGGCATCGATCTCCGCCGTATGCTCCGGTCCGAGTACCACCTCCTGCAGCTTACCGTCCTCGAAGCAGAAACTGTCCAGAATATATTTCTTGAACTTATCTATGTCGGTCAGTTTCCTCACCTTCGGGTCTGAAGACTTTTCCAGCTCCTCCTTCAGATTTAGGACATGCTGTCTGACGCTGGCAACCCCCTTGCTCTGGATTTTCTCGTCAGATGGAGTAATAGTCCTCTCCATCTCTTCGAAATCGGTATCGAAAAGAAGGGTTCCATGCACGATGCTTGCCTTCGGCTGGAGGAAGAAGGCGTTGCCGCTGACCTTGCGTCCGCCGACCATGACATCGTTCCTGCCAGACCTAGAAGCGTCGAGCCCCAGTCTTCTCAGGGAGAGGGCGAGTCTCTGAAGGAATCTGTCGAAAGTGAAGGCCACGTCGGTAGAATCCGTTATGCAGGAGAGCATTATGTTGCCCTCGTCGGAATAGACGCAGCCTCCCCCGCTCTTTCTGCGGTAAAGCTGAACTCCATGGCTCTTGCAATACGGGATGTTGACCTCGGCCTCCATCACCTGATTTCTTCCGAAAATCACCGTAGGGGGGACCTGCCACATGAAAAAGGCCTCACGGGGAAGGTTTCCACGGCTCTCTACAAGTTCAGAGAGATGTCTTGAGACATATTCCTCCATGGCGAGGTACCAGACAAGCCTTTTGCGCGAATTGTCTTTCAGGGCTATGTGTATCATTTAGAGGGCGATTCTGAATCCAAAAGTATTCTTGATGTTGCCGGCGTTCATCTGCTGGCGGTTGGCGACCCTGCATGCGTCCCATTTTGAAGAGGCGCTGCCGCCTCTCTGGACATGGATGTTCTGATTCTGGACTTCGGTACTGCCATACTGATGATAAGAATCCTGAACCCATTCCCAGACATTGCCGCTCATGTCATAGAAACCAAGCTCGTTCGGAACCAAAAGGCCCACATTCTTGACCTCGGAACCAGAGTTCTGGACGAACTGGGCTACTTTATAACACTCGTTCGAGCCGGAGAACAAGTAGCCGCGCGACTTCACGCCGCCTCTCGCCGCATATTCCCATTCCGCTTCTGAAGGAAGACGGAACTTCCTTCCCGTCAGGGCGTTAAGTTTGAGAAGGAACTCCTGAGCATCATACCATGAGACATAGACTACAGGCTTGCGAGGTTCTTTGATGTCGTTCCCGTAAGGAAGACGGCCCATCACGGCGTTCCACTGGGCCACGGTCACTTCCGTAGAGGAAAGTTTGAAGTCCTCCACGCTGGTCTCTATTATTGGTTTCTCGTCCGAATCGGCCTCCTTGCCCTGCTCCTTGGTTGCGCCCATGCTGAAAGTGCCGCCTTTGACGCCTATCATATCAAAACTCTCATCTCCGACTTTAACAACCTCGCTCTCAGCATTCGGAGTCTCGCGCTCAGGCTTCTGGTCTATGAAAACCGCCTTGACAAGCGGATCGATGTCCGAAGTCGGCCCGGCCGCTATCCTGAATGTGACGGAGCCAGATTTAGTATAATCAGCCAGACCCTTGCGCTCGCCATAGGTCCTGACTACCTTGGATTGGCATTCGGCGCTGTTGGAATAGTCCACTACGACTCCCGATGGAGCGAAGTCCGGGATGAAGGGGTCCGAAGTCCATTCGAAGCAGCCTTTCGGAGCTTCCTCGACATAATACCCGACTACGGCATACTCATACATGGCCTCAGTCGGAAGACGGAAACTTCCTCCGGTGGTCTTGTTGAGCTTGGAAAAGAACTTCAGGACGTCCTTGTAATCGACTCCAGTAACAGGCTGGTCACCAGTTTCCCCGCCGCCCATCACCGCCGCCCAGAGAGACTTGCTCACCGGCTCTTTTGAGATTGCGTAGCCGCTCATCACGGCCTCTGACTCAGAGGCGGCTCCCGTAATCTTGAGTCCGTCACGCCTAGCCCCGAAAGTAAAGGCTCCGGAAGGCACCCTGACCATCTCGAAGCTCACATCTCCGACCTTGTAGTTCTGGTCAACGTTCACGAGCTGGGAACCGCTCTTTTTGGAAGCGGAACCCCCACAGGAAGCCAGAAGCAACGAAGTTGCCGAAATTACGGCTAAAAGTGAAGAAATTTTCATATATCAAGGGTTGTCGCTTACAAATTTAAAAAGATTTCCCATCAATACCAATCTTTCACAAGGTCATTTAGAGCCATGTCGGTACGCCAGTTGACGCGCTCATCTTCAGGCCGAGGAGAATGGGCTTGTCCGAGGCCTCCGCATATATCCAGACCCAGCAATGCCACTTCACCATCTCCCCCTGAAAGTACAGACTTCAAGGCTTCCGAAAGCCAGTCAAGGCCCATGCTCCCCTGATCCCAGTTTGTTCTTGCGAAGTCCTCCGAGAGCACATCCTTGTCTATGGAGATGTAGAATGGCAGTGACTCCCCTCCCAGACGATCAAGCCTAGAGCGAAGATACTGTGGCCGCGTCAGCCTTAGCTCGCTCTCGGGGATAAAATCAAGACTGATTCCGGGAAAGTCTCTTCCGAAATCCCTTACAAGAGGCTGAGCGTCGTCGTTGATCCCTGCCATAAGAATCCCCTTAAGGCAAGGGTTTGATTCGACCAGGCTCCTCACCCAGCCCCCGCAGCTCAGGATAGAACCGAAGACCGGACATTGGCAGTCAGGATGATGATCGAAGAGAAGAAGCTTGAACGGACGGCGGATTCTTCCTGCGAAAATCTTGGTAAGGTAATGGAAATTTCCCGTGTCGATCCAGTGGACTCCAAAGGTGTCAATCGAGCTGATTCGTTTGGTCAAAAGGGCCTCCGAATCCGGGTCTATATAGCAGGTTGTACCCTCGATATCGGACAAATCAAACATTTTGGCCCCGATAGAGAGCTCAAGGAGCTCATTCTCGCGTATCGCAGAAAAATTGAGGATATACCTACTGATATTTCGCATAAGAAACAATAATGTTAATTATCATAACATTTTTGTTAAGACCAAGTATCCGTCTATATCATGCCGACTTCATGAAACATCTTTCTATATGCTTCCGACTTTTTAACCAATGGCAGAGGATAAGCTCTTGACGTGGACGGGAGCCTCCACAGAGAGATTTTCCCGATGGAGGTCTGCATCTGGGCGGACTCTCCGCAGCGAGGCTCAGGACAGAGGTAGCGCGAAGAAAGAGTCGCGGCCGCCTTCTCCCCAGTAACTACGACGGCCCTGCAGCCTGGGATCTTCGTGAGGAGGCTGTCGATGTCGGTCTCCTTGACAACCTCAAGGAATTTGTCCGAAGCATTGTCTTTCAGCCGCCGGATTTCGGCCGCAGTATCATACATGGCGATGCCTTCCCGAGAGCAGAAGCGGATGATCCTTTCTTTGTCGAATTTCTTCAGCAAACCGCCCTTCACATCCCTTGCGGTGAAATAATCCTTATCCCCCATGAAGACAAGACCTACGACCCTCCACATGTCATTCATGAAATTCGGGTAGTAGAAATCCATGCTCCAGCGTTTGGGCTGCGGAGGAAAACTTCCGAGGAGAAGGACCTTCGCCCCTTGCGGAAGGAAAGGCTGGAAGGGATGTTTTTCAACCTCGCTCATTGGCGTCGAAGGTGATAGCCGAGAAAGCCTTCGGAAGAGGGCTGGTGAAATCCATCACTTCCCCGGTAAAGGGGTGTCTGAAACTCAGGCGCCCGGCATGAAGGGCAAGCCTCCGGAGAGGATTCGTCCTCGCTCCGTACTTAGAGTCTCCGGCGACAGGACAGCCCAGTTCGGAAGAGGCATGGACCCTTATCTGGTTCTTCCTTCCGGTCTCAAGCTCAAAGGCGGTGAGAGAATAGCGGCCGTTCGTCTTTATGACTTTATAATTAGTTATGGATTTTTTTCCTCCGTTGTCTGTCCTGCTTGACGTTACCATGAACGACTTCTCGTTTTCCTTCAAGTAGCTGACAATCTTTCCAGATCTCGGTTCCGGGGCTCCTTCCAGTATGGCCGTATAGCCCCTTTTATAGACAGAAGTGTCCCATGAACCTTGTAGCGCCTCCTTCGTTTTCTCGTCCTTTGCGAAGACAAGCAGGCCTGAGGTGTCCCTGTCGAGGCGATGAACGACCCAGACCCTCCATGGATGATATTCCTTAGGTCCTTTCGCCGCCTGGCTCTTGGCCCTTCCGACTTCCTTGACGTAGGAGGAGAGCATCCCGTAGACAGAAAGCTCCCCTTCATGAGCGCCGACGCTTGCTTTCTCCCCCTTGTCCATCCTCTTACCCAGATCCGGGACTATCTGCCGTCTTCGCTGCGAAACGACTGGTATGCCGCTTGCCTTGTCGACCACGAGGAGATACTCGTCTTCATAGAGTATCTTGACTCCTGCCTGTCCAAGGCCTTCTTTCGCCTCTTTTCCCACCTGGCGGGCCATTGCGACACCCTTGGGAAGAATAAGCAGGTTGTCGCCTTCCCAAAGAGGCTGATCGTAGGCTGTGACAAGCTTTCCGTTCAGCACCACCCTCTCATCATACAGGCAGGCTTTTACGCCTTTCTTGCTCTGCTGAGGAAAAATTTCATAGAGATAATCAAGAAGCGGTGAATTATGCTTGACCTTGAATTTCTGTCCCGGGGCCTTGTCCATTGCGATTAAATTTTTCCCGAATATATGAATTTCCCTGGAAATATCGTCAAAGATGCCGGGACTAAAGCGTGGATAAAATCTCGGCGCTATGCCTCCGGCCCATATCATGAAGGGTCGACGTCCAGCATTATGTGGCCGGCGTATTTACGTTCCCTCTCAAAATTCTCGACCGCGAGAGCCAAAGTTCCTTTTCGTCTCGAAAGGTTCTTGTCGCGGGAGAGAGTGACACGGATATGCCTTATGTAGAGGCCGGAAACCTTGTCCACTACCGGAGAATAAGGGCCGATGATCTGGACCGGCGCCCCGTCCGGAAGGGAGAACAGAGCCTTGGGCAGACCGAAAGCAGAACGGAGAGTGTCGGCAAGAGTCTGGCTCATGAGAGCTAGCCTGGACTCGGACGCATCCTTCATTATTATGGTTATAAGTCTGTAATATGGCGGATAGCCGAATTGTCTGCGTTCGTCCAGCATAGCCTTCTGATAAGCCACGACATCAGCCCCCTCAAGACAGGCATAGGCCGGATGTTCAGGACGTGAAGTCTGGATTACGAAAAGCCCGTTCTTGCCCCTCCTTCCGGAGCGTCCCCGGAATTGCTCCAGAAGCTGGACAGCGTGTTCATCGGCCCTGAAATCCTGCTGGCCGAAAAGCGAATCCGCCTGAAGTATCGCGACCAGACTCAGCCCCTCAAAATCAAAACCTTTCGAGACAATCTGCGTTCCAATGAGGATGTTCACCTTTCCCGCGGAAAAATCCCTTATCACCCTCTCCTCATAACCGGCTTCGAGGGCCGAATCTCCGTCTAGTCTCTCGATGACGGCATCGGGAAAGAGGGCCCGGGCCTCCTCCTCGACTTTCTGAGTTCCGGTTCCGAAGGGCTTGAGTTCTCCGCCGCATTTTCCGCAGACAGCGGTGAAAGGCTCCGTATGTCCGCAATAATGGCAGACCAATTCGTCTCCTCTTCTGGTACGGTGGAGGCTTAAGGCGACGTTGCAGTTGGGACATTTCGGAATGTCTCCGCAATTCTCACACTGGACGCTCGGGGCGTAGGAACGTCTTCCCCTCAGAATCATGACCTGCTCTCCGCAGTCAAGGGTTCTCCGGATCTGGGCTATAAGACGCCTTGAAAAACTTCCGACCATGCCTCGCTTCTTCCGCTCGGCGATAGTATCGATTATCTGAACCTCGGCGTCTGAGGCCTTGTAATAGCGTTCATTCAGTCTGACAAGGCCATAACGCTCTATTTCAGCATTATAGAGGGAATCGAGAGAAGGGGTGGCAGAACCAAGGAGGACCTTCGCGCCGCAGATGTTTGCCAGCATGACCGCCGTATCCCTGCCGTTGTACCGGGGCGCAGGTTCGGTCTGTTTGTAGGAGGTATCATGCTCCTCGTCAACTATCACCAGGCCGAGGTCATGGTGAGGCAGAAAGAGGGCGGAGCGAGTGCCAAGCACTATGTAGTTCCCGGAACGGACCTGAGCTGCGACCTCCCGCCGCCTCGGTAAGCTTTCCGCCGAATGAAAGGTATGAAGGCTGTCGCCGAAAACCTTGGCAAGCCTTTCTTCCAGCTGGCGGCTGACTGCTATCTCAGGCACGAGGTAGAGCACGTTCTTTCCTGCATTCATGGCCTGAGCCGCGAGGCTTATGTAGATTTCTGTCTTGCCGGAACCTGTCACGCCCTGGAGCAGGGCAGGTTTACCCGCTGAAAAACAGCCGCTGATCTGGGCCAGAGCCCGCTCCTGCGCCTCGGACAGAGTGATTCCGGTCTTGATCACAGCTTTCTTTCCGCTTCCTACGCCAAAGGCTCCATGCAGGGCCTCTGTCTCTTTCTGCCGAGCCTGGAGCGTTGAAAGTTCCGCTTCCTTGGCAGCTATTTCCTCCTCCAGCCTCGGCAGTGCCGCCTCGGCCTCGCTCCTGCGTTTAGTCCCCTGCCGAGCCTCCTTCACCACCTCCAGTTTCTTCTCCAGCATGAACCTTAGCCTCTCAAGCGCCCTGTTTACAGTCTCTATAGATGAATCAAGCCGCCTGGTCCTATTTTCAAGGAGTCTTGCCATTGCCTGCTCATCACTGATTTTAGAAGCTGGATAAGCCGCCTTGAAGACCTCCCCGATCGAGCATAGATAATAATCCGAGACGAAGCACCACAACTTGAGTTCAAGCTGCGAAACAGGGACGAGGGACGATTCTATCTTGCTTATTCTCTTTATCTTAGAGAGGTCCGTATCAGGTGCTCCCCCGACCGAGGATATTACGCCATGGTAATTCTTTCCTGCGAAATTCACCATGACCCTTGTTCCCGGCCTAATTTCAGGGCCGCCTTCCGCTTCCTTATCCACATAATAATAAGGCTCCCAGCTGAGTCTCAGCGGGACTATCACCCTCACGTATATTCTTCCGTCTTCCATCACCGCTAATTTAGTCATTTGACCGGACTTTTTCAGCCGGAAAGGATTATCTTTGCAACAAGAATGACAAGCAAAATGGATTTCGAGGCAACGATGCGTGTACCTACCACCGCGACAGAAGAAGAATGGGCGAACGACGTCTGGGACGACGAGAACTGCTGTAATTATTCAGCTGACGGCAAGAAACTTATTGAAGCATATAATTTTCCGGAACGGATAAAGGTCCGTCCCGGAACAGAGATCATCTGTAGCGAAGCCTTCGCCTTCCAAGACTATATGGCCGAGGTCAAGGCCGGAGAAGAAATTCCTCTCGAAGAGCGTGTCTCCTACCTTGAACACATTGAACTTCCGGACAGCCTTCTGCATATCGGCGCCGAAGCCTTCTGCGAGTGCGGATGGATGCAACGCATCAAACTTCCGAAAAACCTCGAAACCATAGGCAATCTCGCCTTCGGAGGATGCTGGTCTCTCAAACAGATTGCCATGCCCTCCAAGCTCGTGTCCATCGGTGAAGATGCCTTCAGCGAATGCCTCGACTTGAAGAAAGTCAGGCTTAACAAGGGACTGAAATTCCTCGGCTCCGGTGCCTTCTTCTACTGCAGGTCGCTCGAGGAAATCAATCTTCCGGACGGGCTTGAAGTAATCGGTCAAGACATTTTCGATAAATGCCAGAAGCTCAAGACCATCTGGGTCTCAGCCGAAACCAAGTCCCGCTACTCTCCCCTCCTGCCCAAGTCCCTGCGGAAGAAGCTCCGCGTAATATAGAGATCATTCCACTCCGGGAAAGGGCCTTTGGCTGAGAGGATACATCCTCTTACAACGACAAGAGGAAGCGTTCGACAATATGACTTTCGATTTTGTGGGCATCGACACCTCTCCTCGGTTTCACCTTGTATTTCGAACTGCTTTGGCGTGCCTGGAAATTTTTCTTAAAATTTATCGGGAAAAATTTGCACTGAGACATTTTTTGCCTATCTTTGCAATCCCGTTCGGGAAAAACATGGTGTCGTAGCTCAGGTGGTAGAGCAATGGACTGAAAATCCATGTGTCGCCGGTTCAACTCCTGCCGACACCACTTCGAAAAGCCTCCGGAAAATCCGGAGGCTTTTTTGTGCATAAAACATTCCTCGACTTTGAGGGCGGGTTTCCAAAATTTGGCATGATTTTTTGCTATATTTGTGCTTTGCAGAAAAATTGAGAAAATGGGAAAGGTCATAGCAATCGCCAATCAGAAAGGCGGAGTCGGAAAAACGACGACAGCCATAAACCTTGCAGCCTCGCTGGCCGTGCTCGAAAAGAAGGTGCTCATCATCGATGCGGACCCCCAGGCGAACACGACTTCGGGACTCAATTTCTCCCCCGAAGATGACAGCCACAGAACCATCTACGAGGTGATGATAGGTAAGCTTGACATCCATGACGCCCTGATTCAGACCGAGATGCCAGGCCTCCACATGGTCCCCTCCCACATCAACCTGGTCGGGGCAGAAATAGAGATGCTGGATTCCGACAACAGGGAATCCATTCTCAAAAAGGCCATCGCCCCCGTCCGTGACGAATATGATTTCATAGTGATTGACTGCTCCCCTTCCCTCGGCCTGATAACAGTAAACAGTCTGACAGCTGCCGACAGCGTGCTTATCCCGGTCCAGCCGGAATTTTTCGCCCTCGAAGGGCTCGGAAAGCTCCTCCAGACCATCAGGCTCGTCCAGAACGGTGTCAATCCGAATCTCACGATAGAAGGTTTCCTGATAACCATGTTCGACGGCCGAACCAGAGTCCACACCCAGGTCGTCAACCAGCTCCGCGAGCATTTCAAGGACATGGTGTTCAGGACCATAATACAAAGGAACATTCGTCTGAGCGAAGCTCCTTCTCACGGGAAGCCTATCATCCTCTATGACGTAATGTCCAACGGAACCAACAATTACCTCAACCTCGCCAAGGAACTTCTGGAAAGGAACGGAATGGCGGTTGAAGAGAAGAAAGAAGCTTAAATGGCAGCTAAGAAACATGAATTCGGCCTCGGGAAGGGTGTTGAAGCCCTTTTCGGAGACATGGGGAACGTCAACGATCTCCGTACTCCCGTAGGCTATATCAACAAGCACGTCGTCGACAGCACCGAGACCTCGGTGAAGGACACGGCTGACATCGTCAGGATTCCGATCGGAATGATCGAGCCTAATCCCTTCCAGCCAAGGATGTCCTTCGACCAGGACGCCCTGACCGAGCTGGCCGGCTCAATCAAGACCTTCGGGCTCATCCAGCCTATCACAGTCCGCAAGAAGGGCGACGGCAAGTACCAGATAATAAGCGGAGAACGTAGATACAGGGCCTGCGGCCTCCTCGGCATGGACATGATCCCCGCCTACATCATGGATGCCAACGACCAAGGTATGCTCGAGATGGCTATAGTGGAGAATATCCAGAGGGAGAATCTCGACCCTATCGAAGTCGCCATGAGCTACCAGAGGCTCATCGACGAGTGCAGCCTGACCCAGGAGCAGATGGCTTCGAGAGTCGGAAAGAAACGTGCCTCGGTCACCAACTATCTGAGGCTTCTGAAACTTCCGGCCAAGGTCCAGCATGACCTCAAAGTCGGCCTGCTGAGCGTAGGTCATGCAAAGGTTCTGCTCGGCGTCGAGGACGAGGCCCTTCAGGAGCAGCTCTGCGACCTTGTCGTAAAGAACGACCTCAGCGTCCGCCAGCTAGAAGAAAAGATCAAGGCTCTCGGCAAGGAAGGCCGGAAAGAAAAGAAGAGGCAGGATCTCCCGGAATCCTACACCAAGGTCCTCGGGCACATCGGGAAATATTTCAAGACTGACATCAGCCTCCGCAGGTCCGACTCCGGCAAAGGGACCATGACCATACATTTCGATTCCGATGAAGAAATCGAAAAATTCCTCAGGGCGCTCGACGAAAAAGACCTTTAGACAGAAAAAGACCTCCAGATGAAGTCCTGCCTCAAATATTTCATACCGTTCCTGACTCTGCTCGTCCTCGCCTGGCCGCAGACCGCGAAGGCCCAGTTCAAGGAGGAGGCTTTCAGCCAGCAATACAATGACGAAAGAGACTCGACGATGAGGGACTCGACCGACGCCATGTGGACATGGAAAGAGTTCATGGGCGGAGTAAGGCACAAGAGCACCGAAAGAATCGGCGTTCTTTTCGCCGGCTCAACGCTTTTCGTCGGGACAGGCCAGATGTACAACAGAGACTACTGGAAACTTCCGATAATCTATGGAGGAATCACGGCCGGAGTGGCAGGAGGAGTCTATTTCAACCGGCAGTACCAGAAGAGCGGCGACGAGAAGGACAAGAATATGAGAAATCTCTCCATCGGCCTCGCCGCACTCTCCTACTGGGGTTCGCTCTTCGATGAAGTGGCCAACTATGACAAGGGGGTAAAGGGCCAGGCGGGCAAGGCCACGCTCTACGCCGCTCTCCTTCCTGGTCTGGGTCAGGCCTACAACCACGAATACTGGAAGATACCTATTTATTACGGCTGTCTTCTCGGTTCGACCCACTACTATCTCGTAAACAATAAGAATTATCAAAGATATCGCAGAATCTACAATGAGGCTTCCCTGAACGAGAACTATGACGGCCCTGTATCGGCCGAAACGGCTCTCTTCTACAGGAACATCTACAGGCGCTACCGGGACTATTCAATCCTCGCCATCGGGATCTCCTACCTGCTGCAGATAATCGATGCCAACGTCTTCGCCTACATGGGCGATTTCGACCTCGACGACAACCTGAGCATGCAGATCCAGCCTGCAGTCATCGCCCCCGGGGATTGCTATGCATCAATCGGCTCGTCAGCGCCTGCCGGCTATGGCATCAGCATCGGACTAAGATTCTGACAGCCAAAGATTTAGATTCATGAAGGGCTTCATAACACTAAAATCACTCATTCTTGCGGCTCTGGCCTTGTCGCTACCCACGGGTCTCTCGGCCCAGAACAATACGAGGCAGAATAATTCGGCATGGGAAGTCAAACCTATAACCCAGACCGCCAAGTCAAAGAAAAAACTCTACCAGGAAAACTCCCGGCTCCGCAGACAACTTGATTCTCTGAACAGGGTAATCAGCAGCTACAAGCGCAGGCACCACAAGACGGACAGCATGGCTGAGGAGATCATAGACATCTACAAGGAGAACGAAGACAAAATCGGGGCCGGGCTCAGGCCGGAAGACTACACCCCAGACGTGACCGACAGCCTGCTCAGCATCTGGTACCTCCAGAGGCAGATCCACAACTCTGATGAAGGAGAGGACTACGACATGGATTCGGTCAGATTCACCTCGAATGTCTCCGACAAGACCATGCTCAAGCGGCTGGAGAGCATGAATTCATTCATCACCCTCCCCTACAACGAGACGGTCAGAAACTATATGATCCTCTACTCGGAGAAGATGCCGACCAAGGTCGCCCATATGATCGCCCTCGCCCAGTACTATTTTCCCATCTTCGAGGAGACCTTCAACAAATATAGTATGCCGGAGGAGCTGAAATTCATGGCGGTCATTGAGTCCGCCTTGAATTCCACGGCCGTTTCAAGGGCGGGGGCCAAGGGAATGTGGCAGTTCATGTACACTACCGCCAAGCACTATGGCCTCAAAATCAATTCCTACGTAGACGAGAGATTTGACCCCTATAAATCGGCGGACGCGGCCGCGAGGTATCTCGATGATGCCTATCGCATCTTCGGAGACTGGAATCTGGCGATTTCCTCTTACAACTGCGGGGCCGGAAACGTCACAAAGGCCATACGCAGGGCCGGCGGAAACCAGAATTTCTGGGACATCTACAACTATCTTCCGCGCGAGACGAGAGGCTATGTGCCCGCCTTCGTTGGAGCCATGTACGCCTTCCACTATTACAAAGAATATGGCATAAAGCCAGACAACGTCAGCCTGCCGGCCAAGATTGACACTTTCCAGATCCACAAGAATCTCCATTTCCAGCAGATAAGTTCCGTAATCGGAGTCCCTATGCAGACTCTCCGTGACCTGAATCCTCAGTACATCCACGACGTCATTCCGGGCAACGAGGACACCTATGTGCTCAGACTGCCATACGAGTACACTTCCAACTTCATTCAGATGGAGGATTCAGTCTACAACTACAAGGCGGACGAACTCTTCAATCCTACGATGGTCGAAAAGATCGCCAGCGGAGCAAGCACTTCCGAACAGCGCATTGTGTACAAAGTACGCAAAGGCGACTATCTCGGGAAGATCGCATCGAAATATCATGTCACCGTCTCCCAGATCAAGAAGTGGAATAATCTCAGAAGCAACAATTTGCGCATAGGCCAGTCGATCGTGATCTACAGGAAGGGCGCCCCGTCGGCAAAGCCTCAGACAAGCTCTTCGCCGCAGACTTCTTCGGCAGGCTCGTCAGCGGCGAAGAGCAACTCCTCATCTCAGTCCTCCTCCGCCTCCAAGACCGACTCGACGAAGGCGAAAAGCGGCGCGGACAAGGCGAAAAGTGACTCGGCGGATTCTAAAGCCACCGCCAAGGCGCAGGCAGGCGCCTCGACAAGCGCAAGCGAGCCAGCCGCCAAGGTTCAGAGCGCCAAACCCGAATACACAGTCTACACTGTCAAGAAGGGCGACACCCTCTACTCCATCTCAAGAAAATACCCTGGAGTGTCCGCCAACGACATCATGACCTTCAACGGCATCGGCTCCTCCATCCAACCGGGACAAAAACTAAAGATTCCGACGAAATAGCCAGAATCCGTTTTCAGAATTCATATTGCAGCTGAACTTTAAGCCCGGCCTTTCCGGGCTTTTTCTTTATATTCCATGGATAAGAAAGCAGCGAAGCACGAAGAGCGGCCTTCAGGACCGAAGTCCGGAATCTGTGCTTCCAGGCTCCGTAGAGAGAAAGTGAAAAGCCCCTTCCATAGCAGGCCTGAACCGTGAAATTTCCCGGCGCGTCATGTTCATAGGCATAGATGCGGTCATCCCAGCTGTCCGCGCGAAAAGCCATGAACCTTAGCCAGGCCGTCAAGGTCTCGTCCTTATAACCCGCTTCTGCATAGCCGAGCCACCCGGACTCTGCACAGCGCGCCCATTCCGCCCTGCAATTTGCAAGGAAGCGGCCTCTCACCATGCAGAGTTCAGCCCTTAGATCAGAACGGAAATTCCTTTCATAGTTACGAAGCCTCAGCGTGGCTCGGAATTTGGCCGTGAGGTCCTGCGAAAGAGGAAGAACGCCCGAGGCCAGCGCCTTGAACTGACGCCTTCCGTCAGAGTCTTTCTCAGCCCAGTCCGCCGTGAAATCAATACCGTAGCCGGAAAGACCTAGGGCGGCACCTATCTCATCTGAAGCCTTGCTCCAGGCCCTTGCCGGACCAGAACCTTCGGAGTCATAAGCTTCCGGATAATAGCGGCAGAGTGCCGAAAGTCTCACCCTCTCCCCTATCGGGACCGAAGTTCCGGCAAGAGCGGCGAAAACAGAATGGCGGAAATCCCAGACTCCCTCTCCGAAAAGGTCTATTCCCCGGAGGCAGAAGCGGGCGTCAAGCGAGGCCCTCGTGCCGTCCAGCTTCTGGAAGCTGGTGTCGGTCCGGGCGAAAAGACTTGCCGAGACCTGGCCCCTGCGCATGAACCAGGCCAGGTTTGCACCCGGAGAAAGACTTACCGGGGGCTTTTTCTTTCCTGAACCGGCGAGGTTTTCCATCCGCTTTCTGAGGCCGGGAAAGGCGGCGAAAGCCGTCAGCGTGAAATGTCCGAAGGAGATTTCACCGGCCACTCCTCGGTGCGAGGCCTCGGAGAAAGACCAGGAAGGGGAAAGGCCGGAGGGCCTTTTCGAAAAAGAAGCCGGGTTTTGAAGTCCGTTCATGGTGAAGCCGCTCCAGAGCGAGAGGCCCTGGCCGAAACGAGTGGAATAATCCCCGGCTATCAGAAGAGCCCGGTTCCCGTTCAAGGCCACATGGAAGGAATAGGAAGAAGGAGGAAACTTTTCCGCGTCGGCATAGACGCTTCTTGAGGCCAAGGCTGCCTGCCACCTCTCTCCCACAATGACTTTAGCCTTCAGAGAATAGCTCCACTCATCACCCTGCAGACCAGCCCTCGTCATCAGTGCACCGTCAATCCCGGTCCTCTCTCCTACAACTCCAGGAAGTCGTGGAGAATAAAAGGAAATGAAGGGGCGGAGGGACTCGGCCATGGAAGCAAAACCGTCCACCTGCGCAAGTTCGGCCACAGACAAGATGTCTCCATGAACAGACTTATATTCCATCAAGCTTGCGACAAGATAAGCATCCAAGAGGCCGCTGGAGAGAAGAACCTGCCTTGAGGCCGTGTTGATTTTCAGGGGATGCTGAGAGAGGGCTTCATAGCGTTCGACCACCTCTTCATCCAGGCTCTCTTCATCCGCGGCCCCGGTCAAGGCCAAGATTGCCTCAATCAAATCAACCTCCTCTCCAAGCTCCGCTTCTGCCCGCTTGTCTTGCGCCCCGAGATGCGGAGAAACCATCACCAGGCTCAGCACAAAGGCTATTTCCATCCTCAGTCTCATCTTGATCCAACATTTTCTTCGGCTATGTATGTCAGTCCGGTCATTTTTCGGCAAGTTAGTCTTCATGCGTCTTTCCGCTATCGGATGAAAATGAAGAAATGTTGCTTGAAGCTGTCAACATGTAAAATTTTAAATGCATTAAAATTTATTTTAATAGAATTCTGGTCGAAAATTGATGCATCGGACATAGAAATTGCTAAATTTGTGACTTAAGTCAAAAAGGACCTCCAGCATCATGGAAAAAAAGATAAGGCTGTACGACAAGACGTTCAAGACTTTCATTCCGAACGCCGAAATTGAGAAAGCAATCGACAAGGTCGCCGAAAAAATCAACCGCGACTACGAGGGCTGTGATGATGTACCCGTCTTCCTCTGCATTCTTAACGGTGCCATATTGTACACTGCCGAGCTCATGAAGAGGCTCACCTTCCCTGCAGAACTGGTCTCAATGAAACTCTCTTCATATTCCGGCACTGCTTCGACCGGGGTCGTGAAGACTGTAATGGGCATGACAGGCAGCATCAAGGGCAAGAGGGTCCTGATAATCGAAGATATTGTCGACACGGGCAACACCATCGTGGATCTCAAGAAAATCTGCGAGGATGCCGGAGCCGGCGAAGTAAAAATCAGCACCCTGCTTTTCAAGCCTGAAGTCTACAAGAAGGACGTGAAGCTGGACTATGTCGCCATGGAGATTCCGAACGACTTCATCGTCGGTTTCGGTCTGGACTACAATGAGATAGGCCGCAATCTCCCTGACATTTATGTACTTGATGAATAACAGACGAAAAATATGAAATATTACATTCTCTTCGGGCCTCCGGGAGCCGGCAAAGGCACTCAGGCCAGCGCAATGGCGGAAAGGTATAAGCTCCGTCACATCTCTACAGGCGACCTCCTCCGGAAGGAAATGGCGGCGGGAACTCCGCTCGGAAAGAAGGCCAAGTCTCTCATCGAGGCCGGATCCCTCGTTCCGGACGAGGTTGTAGAAGGCATGATTGAGAATGCTTTCGACACCATCAAGGATGTCGACGGCTTCCTTCTCGACGGTTTCCCGCGCACCACGGCCCAGGCCGAGGCACTCGACAAAATCTGCGCTTCCAAGGGCGGCGAGGTTACAGCCTGCGTATCCCTGATGATTCCAGACGAGATGATCCGCGAGCGTATCAAGCACAGAGCGAGCATAGAAGGCCGCGCGGATGATGCCAACGACGAGACCATCACCAACAGGATCCGCACCTACCACGAGCAGACCGAGCCTCTCATCGCCTTCTACAAGAAGGCCGGCAAATACGAGGAAATCGACGGCACCAAGACAATTGACGAAGTCAGGGCCCAGATTTTCTCCGTCATGGACAAGCACTAGAGAGAGCGCGATGCCTGAGTCCAACTTCATAGACTACGTTAAGATATACTGCGCCTCCGGCCACGGCGGCGCAGGTTCTGTCCACTTCAACCGCGCCAAGTATGTCCCTAAGGGCGGGCCTGACGGAGGAGACGGCGGACGGGGAGGCCACGTGATCCTGAAGGCGGACCCGCAATTCTGGACTCTCATCCATCTGAAATACCGCAAGAATGTCCGCGCTGAGAACGGCGAGAACGGCGGTGGTTCCAAGATGACAGGAAAGTCCGGGGCAGATGTCGTTCTGAAGGTGCCGGTCGGTACCGTCGTCAGAGACGGAGAAAGCGGAGATATCCTTTTCGAGATGGTCACCCCGGGAGAAGAGAGAATCCTGTGCAAGGGCGGCCGCGGAGGTCTTGGCAACGACAATTTCAAGACTCCGACTCTCCAGACTCCTCGTTTCGCCCAGCCGGGAGAAGACGGGGAGGAAGGCTGGTTCATCTTCGAACTCAAGGTTCTGGCCGACGTCGGACTGGTAGGTTTCCCTAACGCCGGGAAGTCCACCTTCCTCGCCACGGTGACGGCCGCCAAGCCGAAAATCGCCAACTACCCCTTTACGACTCTGGAGCCTAATCTCGGCATAGTCAAGTACCACGACGAGCAGTCTTTCGTCATAGCGGACATTCCGGGAATCATCGAAGGCGCCCACGAGGGCAAGGGGCTGGGACTCAGATTCCTCCGCCACATAGAGAGGAATTCCGTCCTGCTCTTCATGGTCTCTGCCGAAGAGCCGGATATCAAGCACAGCTATGAGATCCTGCTTGACGAACTCAAGGAGTACAATCCGGAGCTCCTCGCCAAGGACAGGGTTCTGGCAGTGACAAAATGTGACCTCATAGACGAAGAGACGAAGAAAAAGATACGCCGCTCTCTTCCCAGAAGAGTTCCCCACGCGTTGATCTCTTCAGTCACGGGAGAAGGCGTCAATGAGTTGAAAGACCTTCTCTGGAAAGAACTTAACAAGGAGATTTGAATAGATGTTCGGCGAAATGCTATTCGGAATTGATGAAAGGGTTACCCTGGCTATCAACCAAATTCATTTTCCTCTTACTGACCAGCTCTGGATGTTCATGTCCAACATGTACGTCTGGATTCCGCTATATGTCTTGCTCGTGCTCTCCATGTGGAAGAACATAGGCTGGAAGAAGACCCTTGTCTTCGCGGTTATGGCTACTCTTGCCTTCGTTACCTGCGAAAACATCGCAAACCTTTTCAAGGACTCTGTCCAGAGGCTCCGCCCCTGCTACAATGAGTTCATGCTGAACGGTTCCCTCAACCTGCTTGAGGGGCGCGGCGGACTCTACGGTTTCTTCTCCGCCCATGCGGCAAATGCTGCCGCGATAGCCGTAGTCTCCATCTTCGCCTTCTCCCGCGACAAGGATAGAAGTCACCGTGGCTTCAATGCCATCATTATCTCCTGGGCCGTTCTTCTCGCCATAAGCCGTGTCTTCGTGGGAAAACATTTTCTCGGAGACGTCCTTACCGGAATGATGATAGGCACCCTGGTCGGCCTGATTTTCGGAGCGGCCGGGAATAAGATATCCGCACGGATTGACAGACAAAAAGACCGCCCTCACTCAGCGGCAAGGGCGGACAATAATCTTCTGGCAGGCTCTACAGTTCAGAGATGACTTTCTCCATCTGCTGCGAACGGCTTCCCTTGATAAGTATCGTATAACCCTCCATCTTGTTTTCTTTCAGCCAGGCGGAGAGGCTTTCAGACTTGTCGAACCACTTTGAATCAGCCGGCATTCCGGTGATTTCCAGAGCCTTGCGGAACTCTTCTCCGACAAAGGCGACAAAGCCAATGCCCATGGAGGAAGCCTTTCTGACCACCTTGACATGGTCTTCCACCGATTCAGCGCCTAACTCTCCCATCATGCCAAGCAGAGCCGCCGTCTTTCCTGACTCCAGGAATTTGAAATTGTCCAGAGCCGCGGCCATGCTCGTAGGATTGGCGTTGTAGGCATCAACGATGAGCGTGTTGCGCTCCGTCTTCTGCAGCTGGGAACGGTTGTTCGTCGGCATGAAGCCGTCTATCGCCGTGACGGCATCCTTGAGACCGACCCCGAAATAGAGACCGACGGCTATTGCAGTCATGGCATTGGCCGCATTGTAGGCACCGACAAGGTGGGAACTGAGCTGAATACGGTCACCTCCCTTTTCATGAGGGGTGCCGAGTCTGATTCCCACGGGGATGGCCAGCGTCAGATAAGGGTCGTCAGGATAGGACGGAAGAATCTCCGCGCCCCAAAAATCGCAGCCATATTTGAGGACTTCGAGTCCGGCCCTATCCTCCGCCATTTCACGGAGGACATCGAGGTCTGCGTTCACGAAAGCTTTCCCTCCATGGTCACGAATCCAGTCGTAGAGCTGGCCCTTGGCCTTTTTTACGCCCTCAAAGGAGCCGAAGCCGAGAATATGTGCCTTCCCGACATTAGTTATCACGCCATAATCCGGCTGGCAGATCCACGTCAGGTGGCAGATGTCGTCCGGGTGGCTGGCTCCCATCTCGATCACGGCGACCTGAGTGTCATCCTTTATCTTGAGAACGCTCAAAGGGACCCCGACATCATTGTTGAGATTCCCTTCTGTGGCGCAGACTTTATACCTCACGGACAAGACTTCACGGATAAGATTTTTCGTGGTAGTCTTGCCGTTCGTCCCAGTAAGGCCGATCACGGTAAGCCGGCCGCCGTCCGGACGAAGATTATTTCTGTGATAAGCCGCCAGCTTCTGAAGAGACATAAGAACATCCGGAACGGCGATAATCCTTCCGTCATCGAAACGTCTTGACGCGGCCTCGCTGTCAAGGCTCACTACCGCGGCAATCGCTCCGGCCTCCAAGGCATCGAGGGCATATCTGCTCCCGTCGAAATTCTCTCCTTTCAGCCCGAAGAAAAGTTCTCCACGCTTGACGGAGCGGCTGTCGGTGTTCACTCCGGCGCTGTTCCTGAATATCTGATAAAGTTCTTCAGCTTCCATGGCTATTTAACTCCGGTACTTCCAAAACCACCTTCTCCCCTCTCACTCTCATCGAGGACTTCAACCTGCTCCCACTCCACGTGTTCATGTCTTGCGACGACCATCTGGGCCAGCCTTTCTCCCGGAGAGACAGTGAAAGGTTCGCTTCCGAGATTGATCATCAGGACCTTGAGTTCCCCTCTGTAATCAGAATCCACGGTCCCTGGAGTATTTAGCACGGTCACTCCGTACTTTACGGCGAGACCGCTGCGCGGCCTTACCTGGCACTCATAGCCCTCGGGCAATTCTATCCTGATGCCTGTCGGAATGAGCCTCCTCTCAAGAGGCCTGAGCACAAGCGGCTCTTCCAGATTCGCCCTCAGATCCATTCCGGCCGAGTAAGGGGTCGAATAGGATGGACACGGATTCTTGGAATCGTTGATGATTTTGACTTTCATTTACTTTGGTGCTATCTTGTAGAGCACGGCCGCTACGACCGTGAAAATTATATTAGGAAGCCAGATCGCCACAAGCGGCGGCAAGGCTCCGGTATAGACAAACATCTGGCTGAATCTCATGAAGAGTATGTAGCTGAAGCTCAAGGCTATGCCTATCGCCAGATTCCATCCGATGCCACCTCTCTTCTTCCTTGACGAGAGGGCGACACCCATGATAGTAAGCACAAAGGCTGAGAAAGGTAGGGCGAAACGGTTGTGTTTCTCGATGAGAGCGTACTTTATGTTGGCGTCACCCCTCAACCTCTGAGCCTTGATGAGTCCGTTCAGCTGCTTTATCGTGAGGTCGGTTTCCGAAGAATTCGGCCTCCTGTAGAAGTCCGTCACAGTAAGCGCAATCACCGTGTCAATCTGTTTTCCGGTCTTGACCTGATTCTCTATCTGGCTCTCCGAATAGTTACGGATGAAATAATTCCTCAGTCTCCATCCCTCCATGGTGCTGTCCCATTGGGCAGTCTCGGCTGAGAGCTTGGACACCAGCCTGCTGTCTTTGATATCCTCGAGTGTGAATTTCGAAGCCGTGTTGTTCCATTTACTGAAGCTCTCGACGTAGACGAAGGTCCCCGGGGCTATCTGATAATGTATGTTGGTCTCCGCAGCCCTTTTCTTCTTTTTGGTGTACTTCAACTCGAAGACATGCCTGTCCGTATTGGCCCTCGGAATTATCCACAGATTCAGAGAAAGCGAGAGCGAAGCAATCAAAAAGGCCGAAAAAAGGTAGGGCAGCATCATCCGGTGGAAGCTGACTCCGCAGCTGAGGATGGCGACGATTTCCGAATTGGCCGCCATTCTGGAAGTAAAGAAGATTACCGTAATGAACACGAACAGAGGACTGAACATGTTCATGAAATAAGGTATGAAGTTGACGTAATAATCGAAGATGATCTTATGCAGAGGAGCCTGTCTGGTGACGAAATCATCGATTTTCTCCGAAATATCGAAGATTATCACGATGCCGATTATGAGCAGCAGCGCGATAAAGAAGGTCATCATGAACTTCTTGAATATGTACTTGTCAAGCTTCTTTATGGTGAAGTCCATGATTTCCTAAAGTCTGGTCATTATCTTATTGACTGTCTTCTCCTTCCAGGAGCGGAAGTCCCCGGCGAGTATATGTTTCCTCGCCTGGCGGACCAAATCGAGATAAAAAGCAAGATTATGCTCGCTTGCGATCATGGCGCCGAACATTTCACCGGCGATGAAAAGATGGCGGACGTAGGCCTTGCTGTAGGCATGGTCAACGAAGGAAGTGCCTTCGCTGTCCAGCTCCGAGAAGTCTTCGGCCCATTTGCGGTTTCGCATATTCATGATGCCGTTCCATGTGAATATCATACCGTTGCGGCCGTTTCTCGTAGGCATGACGCAGTCGAACATATCCACTCCCCTGTCGATGCCTTCGAGAATATTGGCCGGAGTCCCGACTCCCATCAGATAGACTGGCTTGCTTTCCGGAATCATCGGGCAGACAAGCTCCAGCATCTCGTACATCTTCTCCGTAGGCTCTCCTACAGCAAGGCCTCCTATCGCATAGCCCTCCCTGTCGAAAGACAGAGCATGATCCACGGCCTCCTTTCTGAGGTCAGGATAGACGCAGCCCTGGATAATCGGGAACATGGTCTGGCTGTAACCATAGAGAGGCTCAGTTTCGTCAAAATGCCTGACATATCTTTCGAGCCAGCTCTTCGTGAGAGAGAGGCTCTTTTTGGCATAGCTGAAATCAGCATCTCCAGGACAGCACTCATCCAGAGCCATCATGATGTCCGCGCCGATGATCCTCTGGGTCTCGACATTGTTCTCCGGGGTGAAAGTGTGCCTGGAGCCGTCGATGTGGGAGGCGAAAGTGCAGCCGTCAGGGGTAAGTTTGCGTATCGGGGTGAGGCTGAAAACCTGGAAGCCGCCGCTGTCGGTGAGGATAGGCCTGTCCCAGCCGATGAATTTGTGCAAGCCTCCGGCCTTGCGCAGAATATCCAGGCCCGGCCTTAGATAGAGATGGTAGGTGTTGCCGAGGATGATCTCGGCTCCTATATCCTGCTTCAGGTCTCGGTGGTAAACGCCCTTGACACTTCCCACGGTCCCCACAGGCATGAAGATAGGAGTCTCTATCTGGCCATGATCGGTTGTGATGACTCCACACCTGGCCCTGCTTGAAGGATCTTGCGCCGTCTTGACAAATTTCATCGGTAACTCTTGATTTTACAAAACTCAAAGGTAGCAATTTTAAGCCAAAAACTTCTAACTTTGTACCTTAACTCCAAACGGAGCATATAAAGAAAGACACGAAATGAAAGACCAAGCACTCAGCATCAGACTAATCATCATGAACTTCCTGGAATTCGCCGTATGGGGAGCCTACCTGACCTCGATGGGCAGCTGGCTCGCCAACGCAGGTCTTGGAAGCAAGATAGGACTCTTCTTTTCCATGCAGGGAATCGTCTCCCTGTTCATGCCGGCCCTTGTAGGAATCATCGCGGACAGGTTCATCCCGGCCCAGAAGACCTTCAGCATCTGCCACCTTCTGGCGGGAATTTTCATCTTGGCCGGAGGGCTCTACGGCCTGCGGGCGGGCAACGACCTTGACTTCGCCACCATATTCACCTTATACGGACTGAGTGTGGCCTTCTTCATGCCGACCATCGCCCTTGCCAATTCCATTGCCTATTCCGCCCTCGAATCCGCCGGCAAGGATACAGTCACCTCCTTCCCGCCGATCAGAGTCTTCGGAACCATCGGCTTCATCTGCAGCATGATAGCGGTAGACCTGCTGAAATTCCAGCATGGGCCTCAACAATTCCTGGTAGCAGGAGGACTCGGCCTCATTCTCTGCCTCTACGCCCTCTCCCTGCCTAATGTCCCTGTCAAGCGCGAAGCATCCAAGAGCTTCATGGAAGCTTCCGGGCTCAAAGCCTTCACCCTCTTCAAGGACGGCCAGATGGCTATTTTCTTCTTCTTCTCGATGTTGCTCGGCGCCGCGCTCCAGATAACCAACGGCTTCGCCAATCCATACATCTCGAGCTTCGTCACCGATCCTTCCTACACATCGACCTTCGGAGTTAAGCACGCGAACATCCTCATTTCCATCTCACAGCTCTCAGAGACCTGCTGCATCCTTCTGATACCTTTCTTTATGAAGAGGTTCGGGATCAAGACCGTCATGCTCATCTCCATGTTCGCCTGGGTCTTCCGCTTCGGCTTCTTCGGAATCGGCGATCCCGGCTTCCCGGGAGTCATCTGGTTCATTCTTTCGATGCTTGTCTACGGAGTCGCCTTCGACTTTTTCAACATCTCCGGCTCCCTCTATGTCAACCGCAAGACCTCTCCTGACATCAGGTCCTCGGCTCAGGGCCTCTTCATGCTCATGACCAACGGTTTCGGCGCTACCATTGGCTCACTTGCCGCCCAGGCCGTTGTTAACCATTACACCCATGCCGAAGAATTCATGGGTACTACCTACACCGTAGGCGGCTGGCAGAGCGTCTGGTTCATCTTCGCCGCCTATGCCCTCGTACTCGGCCTTGCCTTCATGTTCGCCTTCAAAGACACTGGCAAAGACATCGACACAGCCAAGGAGAACGCCTGAGACACCGCCAAGGAGGCCGAGCAGTTTCAGCCCTCCCCGATTTCGGCTTCCCCGGCTTCTTCGGTATCGTCTCCGAAATCGTGGTGAATTATTTCGACCCTCATCAGATGAAATATTCTGGTGGGGGTTTTCAGGAATGTGATATCATAACAGCCGAACTCGTTCCACCTCCCGTTCTTATGGTAAGAGGTGACATAGGAAGGATCGTAGCCAAGGCTCGAGAGCTCGGTCAAGGCAAGCGTGTCCACGCCGATGCGTATCAGCTTGTCCAAAATCGCATAGTTTTTATCCAGATGGCGCCTTATCCTCTCCCTTATATGGCGGCTGTCCACCCTCTTGCGGTTGTTGAACTCGTTACGGCAGTGCTGGCTGCAGAATTTCTTGTCCGGACGGCCATATAAGATGACATCCCCGCACTCAAGACATCTCTTGAGGGCCTCCCCTTCGTACATTTTTCTGATTTCCTTGTCCATAGTCTTCGTTTTTGTTTTTCGAAATATCGCGATGAGATTTTGAAAAGCCTCGGAATAGTGGCTCCAGATCTTCAGATTTTACGATTTTTTAATTTTTCCAACCGCTTCCTCGAAGGTTAAGATTAATCTTTGCCTCTTCAGAAAAATCTTAACATCGGTGACACGGAAGTAGTTTTTCTTAACATTCGGCCGGATTCTTTTAAAAATCGTAAAAAGTTCTGTCAGTACGGACCACTTTTGTCGGACAGGGCATCTTTTGGACTTTCTTTGTCCTGTCCACAAGGCGCGCAAACATGGTGGAACCGTACCGGCCGATGCCGGCAATATCAAAAGAAGAAAAGATGGAATACATCAACAAGATTGAAGTCCAGGGTACAGTGGGAAATGTCCGGACCCAAGAATTCGACAGAGGCGAGGGCAATCCTGCCAGTAAGGTGGCGCACGTGTCCATAGTCACGAATTTCGTCTACAAAGGCCACGGAGGTGAAGCGGTGATCGAGACTACCTGGCACAACGTGGACATCTGGAACCGTAAAAGTTCCGACATTGACGTAGACCAGATCCAGAAGGGACAGATTCTGCACGTAATAGGCCGCGTCCGGATCAGAAAATTCCTCAACGAGAGCGGAGAGGCCAGAGACATCTACGAAATAGTGGCTCAAAGCTGGTCCATCGTGGATGGCAAAGAACAGATACGTCCGACTCAGGAAATCTAGGTTATGAAGAAAATCTAGACTATGAAAAGGCTCATTCTGATTCTGGCGATGGCAGCCACCCTTTCTGCCTGCTCGGCCCAGCGAAAAATCACGCAGATGAGAGAATCCGGGCTCACCGCCAGGCTCTCTCTGCCATCCGAGGTGGATGAGAAGCCCCGCCCGGAGCTCAAGGTCGGCACAGTGAAGCGGGACACCCTGAAAGTCAGGGATTCGGAGGGCAATGAAATGCTGATCATGAAGGCGGTAAAAGACGAGAATGGAGAGATGGTGGCAACGGACGTCATCGACGCAGCCGTGGTCACCGCCAGATTCAGAAATGTGGCCGAAAGACACGGAAGAGTGGATATCTGCTTCGACGTGACCGTCCCGAAGGCGATGGAGAGCAGCCGCTGGCAGCTGCGTTTCTATCCGGTGATGAGAATCTTGGGAGACAGCCTGATGCTTGATCCCGTCATCATCACGGGAAGAGAGTACCGGAGAGCACAGCTGAGAGGTTACGAACAGTACCGGCACTTTCTCTCTACGATAATCACAGATTCGGCAAAGCTCGTTGACATTTTCCAGCTGGAGAACTTTCTGAGAAGGAACATACCAGAGATCTACGCCTTCAAGACCGATTCCTCCTTAGTCAGCGACGAGGACTTCGCCTCGGCCTATGGGGTGAACGAAAAACAGGCGGTCGACCATTACGCCAGACGTTTCCGGATACGGCGGAACGAACGGAGAATCGGGAGAAAAGAGGCCATGTTCCGCAGATTCGTAAAAGTTCCTATCGATAAGGAGGGACTGCGGCTGGATACCGTTCTCGTCAATTCCGACGAAGATTTCGTCTACTCTTATGTCCAGACCATCGTGACGAGGCCGAAGCTGAGGAAGGTCGGCATCGAGCTCTCAGGAGAGATTTATGAACAGGACCGGAAGGTCTACCATATTCCGGAGAGCGAACCTCTGACTTTCTATATCAGCAGTCTGAGCACGCTGGTCGACGAGACGGAAAGGTACCTGAGCCAGGTCGTCGAAAGGAAGGCCGAAGCCAACACCGCCTGCTACATCGAGTTCTCCAAGGCAAGATCAGACATCGAAACTGGACTTGGGCACAACGCCGAAGAAACCGGGAGGATAAAGGCCAATCTAACCTCTCTGCTTGAGAACAAGACCTACGATCTTGACTCCATCGTGGTCACGGCTTCCTGTTCTCCGGAAGGAGGGCTGAGCTACAACACCGAGCTGTCTCAGAGGCGAGCCGAAGCTGTGTCAGCCTACTTCAGGAAGTACATGCGTCACTGTTTGGACTCTCTCAGACGGGAAGAAGGAATCGTGATGGACCTTAGCGGGGACTATGAAGGCCTCACAGATGTTTCTTCGATACCTTTCATCTCTAGAAGCAATCCGGAGAACTGGACTTTTCTTGACCATCTGGTGGAGACAGACGATTCTCTCGGGCAGGATGAAAAGGCGGCTTACGTCCGGCTTTCCAGCCTTAGCGATCCGGATGAGAGGGAAAGGGAGATGAGACTTCTCCCGAGCTACAGATATCTTAGAGAGAAACTCTATCCACGTCTCCGCATCGTAGCTTTCGACTTTCACCTCCACCGTAGAGGCATGGTCAAGGACACCGTCCACACTACGGTCCTCGACACCGCGTACGCAAGAGGCGTCCAGGCTATCCGTGACCGGGACTACTCCACCGCGGTCAAACTTCTCAGTCCTTACCGCGACTTTAACACCGCCGTCGCCTACTGCGCCCTGGACAGAAACGCAAGTGCGATGGATATTCTCAACGGCCTGGAGAAGACCGGAAAGGTCCTCTACATGATGGCCCTGCTCTACAGCCGCTCAGGCGACGACCAGGCCGCCGTCCAGTGCTACATGGATGCCTGTTCGAAAGACAGGGCCTTCGTTAGCAGGGGCAACCTGGATCCTGAAATCTCGGTACTCATAAAGAAGTACACATTAAACAAAGATATCTGATTTTCAATAATGACAAGAAACAAAATGATTACGGGGATGGCGGTCCTTCTGCTCGCCGCCCTCGCCTGCAATAAAGAAGAAGCCGCGGTCCGCACGGAAAAAGAAGCCGCGGTCCGCTTTCCGGTCACAATCTCAATCGGTGTGGAAGGCGCCACAAAGGTCAGCGGAGAAGGCGCTTCGGAAGATAAGGTGAACAAGGTCTACGCCTACGCCTTCAGAAATGACGGCAGTCTCGACGCAGAAGGATCTGCCGAGGCCGGGAGCCTGAGCCTGGACTGCACCAGCGCCGCTAAGACCTTCGCCGTACTGGTCAACGGAAAAGGAGACAAACCAGCCATGAAGAGTCTGTCAGTCTTCCGCGGCTATGTTTCCGACCTCTCCGACAACATCCCGGCTTCAAGTTTCGTTATGAGTGGTCAGGCAAGTCCCTCGTCGGTGAGTCCTGGTGCAAAGATAGGGATCAGCGCGAAGAGGCTTGTGGGGAAAGTCACTGTCAGCGAGGTGAAGGCTGCCTTCACCAGCAGTACCTACCAAAAAATGCTCACCGAAGGGAAGATAAAGGTGACCGGAATGTATCTTAGAAACGTGGCCACAAGGGCCAGGCTCGACTGGTCTGTTGCGGGGGATCCGGCTCTTGCCTACAAAAACGGGCATGAGAGCGCCAACGCCGTCTATGACCCTCTCTGCTATGAAAGTCTCAACACGAGTCTGTCTGCGATCTCTCCCGGCGCGCACACCTTCTACTTCTATCCGAACCCGGATGCTTCGAATGCCACCAGATTCATTCTGGAAGTCACTTTCGACGGGAAAAAGACTTATTATCCGATAAAGATAGCGGATAAGGTCAAGGCGAACACTCATTACAAGATCACCAGGCTGACCATCACAAGAGCTGGATCTGACAGCCCTTCGACCGATGTTTCCACAGGCACCTACACTTGCGAGGTCTCTGTCGCCCCTTGGGAAGACGGAGGTTCTACGACACCGACAATTTGATCTCTATGAGAAGGACAGTACTTATTCTGGCCGCAGTCCTGGCCGTTCCCTCTTGTTCCATCACGGAAGAGAGGGACGGCTGCCTTTGCCGGCTTACAGTAGAGCTGTCCGAAGCCGCCGATGTCCATTCCGGCGAAGAAATGAGATTCACTCTATGGAATGACAGCGGCGAGCTGGAAAAAGAAGAAGTCTTTCTTAGCGAGGGACGCCGCAATATGCTGCGCCATATTCCAAAAGGGACTGTCGAACTCTCGGCGGTCACCGGTCTCAGATCGGGAATCTACGAGGACTCGAGAATCTTGGTGCCCGAAGGTCAGGCGGCCGACAGCATCTTCGCCTATCATTCGGTGATCGATGCCGGCGGGGAAACGGCCAGAGATACGATCAGACTTGCCAAACAATACTCAGCCATCGACATTCAAATGTCAGGCTGGATACCAGGCTACGGAATCAGCATCCGCGGAGACTATTGCGGGCTGTCTCTCGAAGGAATGAAACCTCTGCGCGGCAAGTTTTCCGCCAGGGCGCAGATGATTTCAGAAGGATTTTTCAGGACTATCGTCCCCAGACAAGGAGATACCGGCCTTGAACTCGTCCTGGACTTCGAAGGTAAGCATGTCAAGGTCTTCCCCGTGGGAAAGATCATCGGCAAGTCCATGGACTGGACAAAAACCGATCTCGACGATTTCTACATACTCATCGACTTCGCCCTTGCCAAGATAGACATCACCATCCGCGGCTGGGAGACCGGCAGCGAAAGGGAGGTCTCATTCTAAGGCGGCCTAAATAAGAATACAAATGGAAAAGAAAAGAATATTAACGGCTTTGCTCTTCGCCTTCTTGTCCGTCTCCTGCACCCATGAGAAGGACGACATCATCAGGGTGCCGCGGAATCCCGGAGAAGAAGACAGACGTGAAGAGTATGAAGTCCGGCTCAGCGTAGAGGGAGATTTTCTCTCCCCTTCAAGAGGCATGGAGGGAACGAGGAGTTCCGCTTTCGCCCGGGGAGAGAGTGACGTGACGGACTTCAACATCTTCGCCTATTCTTCCGACGGGACTCTCTACTCTTCGCTCTACTGTTCTTCCACCGAGCCAAGCTGCAAGATAAAGCTGGACCAGAACAGGACCTACCGCTTCTACGCGCTGGCTAATCTCGGAAAAGTGGAAGCGCCATTTCGCGAAGCTGACTTGAAAGCCCTGAGCGTGAAACTTCCTGGCGGGGAAGCCTTGACGGATGGTCTCCCGATGTCCTGCTCTGAAAGTCTCACACAGATGCCAAGCCACGACTCCCCTATCAGACTCAAGATGAGGAGACTGGTGTCTAAGGTCAGCTTTTCACTGGATGTTTCGGCTCTCGAATATGGGGCTCTTGAGCTGAGTTCCGTGAGAGTGCTCGGAGCGAACGGCCGTCTCTCCCCATTCGGCGAGAGCCGCGCCGGAGGGAATTCAGACATCATTGCCGGGGACGAAGCCTCCCCTTCAGACCTCTCCGCCTTAAGAGAGGGAGGAGAAATGACTTTTTATGTGCCAGAAAATCTCCAGGGTAAACTCCTCCAGGGTAACACAGACCCTTGGAAGAAGGTGCCAGAGCAGATCGGGGATAAAGCGGGAAAGTGCACCTACCTTGAAGTCAAAGGCAAATATTTCAGTGACGGCTCCCTGCTCGGCGACATCACCTACAGATTCTACATAGGAGCTGATGAGTGCTCCGATTTCAATGTAGAGGGCAACAACAGCTACGTCATCACCCTGAAGCTTACGCCCTCCGGAACATGGATGGAGGGATCTTGGAAGGTGAGCCATGGCGAGTGGAACGATGCCCGGAGCATCTCCATAAGTCCCGCTCTCTTGCTCCTGGACAAGAGGAGCGACGGTTCCTCCGGTTCGTTCACGATATCAGTCCCGGACGGCTGCCATTTCAAGGTCAAGGCGGACCTCGACAAGATGTCAAGAATGAGGCTATCCTACAGTCTCAGCGGGAAGAAACTCACCGTCAAGGCGGAAGGTGACGCGGTCACCGGGATCGATTTTCCTATAATTGTGGAGACTTGGGACGGACGCTGGGCCGATACCGCCATGGTAAGGGTAAAGGATGCGGCCAACGTTCTGGATGTCCAATGGGGAGGCAAAGGCTGCCCGACATACATAGCGGACAAGGGGCTTCTGCTGGTGGGTAACGTTGACGAGGGGGCAGGCGCAGGCTGTTCTTTTGATGCTGAGGCGGAAGTAACCGAATCCGAGGGCTTCTCGATTGAGCCTGCCGGGGATCAGTCCGGGAAAAAGGCCTTCACTCTGACTTTGCGCAAGCCCGGCCTTAAGACAATTTACATCTCGACTTCTTCCGGCCAGAGAGCGTCAATCAAGCTTGAAGCTAAGGCTCCGAAACTTGTCACAAACATAAGTTCTTCTGGGCTCTCCGCCGACGGAAGCAGGCTTTCCTTCAACACGGCATACTTTTCCGAAAACGACTCCCGTCTGAGCCCCGGCACCGATTTCGACCAGGCCCTTTATGATGAATTGCTTGCGCCTTCGGTTTCATTCAGGAATTCGTCCGACGCCTCGATGTTCATCACGGCGACGGCATCCGGTGCGGAGGTATCCCGTTTCAAGTCCGGAGACAGGAGTATCGAAGACTTCTACGGAGAAAGCCACGCTGGGACCCTTCTGATAAGTCCGGCGGACGCCTCTCTGTCAAGCTTTACCGGCACGAGTGAGCTGAGGCTCTGGATAAAGAATCCTTTCCCGGCTTTCTCCGCCGCTAAGACTCTGGCGAGGATAGACAACCTCCTGGCCTTCGGGGAGGAGGCATCCAAGGTCAGTCTCGACACAAACCACGGCCAGGTTCTAAGACCCGGAGGAAGCCTGACAATCAGTACCGGCACGGCCTCCTTCGACGTCGATCCGTCATCGGTTATCGTAAGCGGACAGGCTTCGGACCTCGAAATCACAGGTTCATCGGCCAGAAGCTTTACGATCCAGGCCTCTGGTGTCAGAGAAAGGCTCACCGCCGGGAAAGTCACTCTCAAAGCCTGCGTCAAGAACAAAATCTCAGGGGAGAGCACAGAGCCGGTTCCGATCGGTGTACTCGAAGCATATGTCCACAGCGATGTCGGCTGCACTATAATCGGAGTCGAGAAGAATCCGTCCAGAACAAAAGACAAGAGCTACATGGTAGCCGTTGACTTCGGCCACGGCAAGACTGACGCTGGATTGAAGGATGTGGCCTCCAGACTCTATTTCCATGAAGGTTTCTCCTCCTCAAAGCTCTATGTCAAGAATGAAGTCAGCACCATGAGACAATACTACGTAGACATGGCGAACAACATGAGCCTGTATAACTTGGGCAACAGAACCTTCTCAAAACTTGACGAGAACGAAATCAAACAAAAATTCAACTATCTCTACTACGAGGTGCCTTCAGGCTTGTCCGCGGCGGGCGGACTGCTCTACAAGGCCTGCAACGTTGACATGATGGGAGAAAATAACATGACTGGGTCAAAGTACAAGGAATTGAAGCCCGGCGTGTATGAGTTCTACTGCGGTTCTTCGGACTGCAAGAGCGAAACGGCTGAGGGCAGGACCGTCATCTATGTCAGTTTGGAAGGGGCCGCGGACTCTTCCGGAAAAGGATATTACGTAATCCACCGGACAGAAGATCTGTTCGGTGGAAAGGGATGGTTGAAATGAGTATTTCAGGTAATATGCTTACTTGCGGACATGCAGGCCGCATTCACGGTGATCGGGATCCTCCCACCACCAGCGTCCTGAGCGGATGTCCTCGCCGCTCTTCACAGCCCTGGTGCAAGGCTGGCAGCCGATGCTCGGAAAGCCCTTGTCATGCAGCTTATTGTAAGGAACGGCCTTGTCCTTGACATAGGTCTTCACATCAGTCTCCTCGAAGAGGATGAGAGGGTTGAGCTTAATCACGTCGTCGGCGGAATCATACTCGACCATCTGCATGGCTGAGCGGGTGACAGACTGAGAACGGCGCAGGCCGGAGACCCAGACTTCGACGCCCTGAAGCGCCCTTTTGAGGGGTTCCACCTTGCGGACGTTGCAGCATAGGTGGCGGAGCTCCGGCGAATCATAAAAGCAGTTGATTCCGTGCTCTCGCACCATCTCCTGGACCTTGTGATAGTCAGGGAAGAAGACTTCTATCTTGATTCCGTACTGCATGTTGGTCCTGTCTAACACGTCATAGGTTTCAGGGAAGCAGCGACCGGTATCAAGAGTGAAAATCCGCACCTCGTCCCCGACTTTCCACCCTTCTTCAGAGCAGATGCCGCAGATCATGTCGGTAATCACCTGATCCTCATAGCTGAGACTTGATGAGAGAGCCACATGTCCGGGGAACTCACCGATGAAGAAGCGCAGGGCTTCCTTCGGGTCTTTCTCCATGAACTTCCTGTTCATTTCGGCCGCATAGGCCTTCTTCTCCTCGAGGGAAAGGTTCTTGATCGTCATGGCCTTATCCTACTATCATGCCGGCTCCGAGAGTATCGTTGGAGTCCGCGTCGATGAAGATGAGGCTCCCCATAGTGCGGTTGTCCTTGTACAAGTCGGCTATCAGAGGGGACGCGGTCTTCAGATGGACCCTCGCGATGTCGTTCATTACAAGCTTGTCGACCCCGTACTGCTCGGTCTGGCTGTTGATATCGATCTTATACTCGATTTCTTTGACAATTCCGATGGTCTCCTGAGCGGCATGCCTGATGACATAGCGCTTTCCGCAGACGAGAGGCGTGTTGCGGAACCAGCAGACATTAAGCTCGAAGTCCTGCTCAAGCATAGGCTGCACGCCGTCCACAGATACGATCACGTCTCCGCGTGAAATGTCGATGTCGTCCTTAAGGGTGAGGTCAACCGACTGTCCGCTGACAGCTTTGTCCAGGCTCTGCTCTCCGAGATAGATTCCCGTGATTTCGGAGGTAAGTTCAGAAGGATAGGTCTTGACCTTGTCTCCGACCTTGATAGAGCCTTCCGCAAGCCTTCCGGCATAGCCTCTGAAATCAGGGAATTTGTCCGAAATAGGGCGGATGACATACTGGACAGGCAGGCGCAGGCGGTCCTGGGCCTCCTCCGGCAGCTCGACTGTTTCGAGATATTCGAGCAGCGGTTTGCCGCCGTACCAGTCCATATTCTTGGAAGCCTCTACGACATTGTCTCCTAGCTTTGCCGAAATTGGGATGAACTCGACATGGCCGAGATCAAGGTTGGCGCTCATCCTCTTGTAGTCCCCGACTATCTTGTCGAAGACCTCTTTGGAAAAGTCTACGAGGTCCATCTTGTTGACACATACGACTACCTCTTTGATTGCGAGGAGAGAGGCTATGTAAGAATGACGGATGGTCTGTTCCATGATGCCATGTCTGGCGTCTACCAGAATCACGGCGAGGTCTGCAGTGGAGGCTCCCGTAACCATGTTCCTGGTGTACTGGATATGGCCCGGAGTGTCCGCAATGATGAATTTTCTTTTCGGAGTAGCGAAATAACGATAGGCTACGTCGATGGTGATGCCCTGCTCACGCTCCGCTCTGAGTCCGTCGGTGAGAAGCGCGAGATTGACTTCCTCATTTCCACGACTCCTGGATGCCTCCTCGACAGCCTCGAGCTGGTCCTCGAAGATTGATTTGGAGTCGTAAAGAAGCCTTCCTATCAGCGTGCTCTTTCCGTCGTCTACGCTCCCTGCCGTCGTGAAACGGAGGAGCTGCATGTCAAGATATCCTTTAGTTTTCTTCGTTTCCATTGCAATACACCATTAAAAATACCCCTGCTTCTTTCTGTCCTCCATGGAAGTCTCCGAACGCTTGTCATCTGCCCTTCCTCCGCGTTCGGTAACCCTCGAAGAGGCTATTTCATCGATGATATCCTCGATGGAATGGGCATGGGAAAGCGTAAGGCCCGTGCATGTCACGTCACCGATAGTGCGGCAGCGAACCTCCTTCTCAACCACCGTCTCCTCGGGACGACGCTTGATGATGTCCGGTTCCGCGGCGAGCCATTGGCCGTCGCGCAGGAAGCACTTACGCTTGTGGGTATAGTACAGAGACGGAAGCGGGATGTTCTCCTGGTAGATGTACTGCCAGACATCCATCTCAGTCCAGTTGCTGATCGGGAAGACGCGGAAATGCTCGCCGGGAGCCTTCTTGGCATTGTAGATGTCCCAGAGCTCAGGGCGCTGATTCTTCGGGTTCCACTGTCCGAATTCGTCCCTGTGGGAGAAGATGCGTTCCTTCGCACGAGCCTTTTCCTCATCTCTTCTGGCTCCTCCGCAGGCGGCGTCGAACTTATACTCGGCGAGCGTGTCGAGCAAAGTCACGGTCTGGAGCTTGTTGCGGGAGGCGTCATAGCCGGTCTCCTCTTTGACCTTCCCTTCATCGATGCTCTTCTGGACAGAGCCGACGATAAGGTCTGCCCCGAGCTTCTTGACGAGTTCGTCACGGTAAGTTATGGTTTCCGGAAAATTGTGCCCCGTGTCGATGTGGACAAGAGGGAAAGGCATCTTTGCCGGATAGAAGGCTTTATAGGCAAGATATGTGAGGACGATGGAGTCTTTTCCTCCGGAGAAAAGTATGCACGGGCGCTCGAATTGCGCGGCTACTTCCCTGAGGATGAAGATAGATTCCGCCTCGAGCTCTTTCAGATGAGTCAGATGTTCGCTCATTTACAGTCTCTATTAATTAATCTTGCAAATATAATAATAAAACGGCACATTCCTGCCATCAGCAACTGCGCCCCGTATGCAATCCAGCATGCGGAGCGCAAAGTTTATAACGCCCAAGAGGCGGCAAGTCGCTGGGCTTCCGCTCCACTCTGGGCGGAAGCCCTGCGCTGGCCTACCTTGTGAAGTGGTGGCTGTGGATCACTTTGCCGGACTGGTCTACCACATCGACGTCAATCTTGCCTTTTCCACCGGTGTAGCTGCAACGCACGCTCAGCTTGTCGCTGTTCGAATTGACCACGACAGGGAAATCAGTGTCTCCCCTCTCACCTGCCTTGAAGAAACTATATTTATGGTAGTGGCCACAGAGCATCACGTCCACTCCGGTACCGTTCAATATAGGCATGAAAAGTTTCGAAGCCTGCTGCTCTCCGTACCAGCTGGTCTTAGGATCTGCCGGCACCATATGGTATATGACGACATGGAGAGGAGCGGCCTTGTACTCCTGAGAAGATACGATTTTCTTGAGCCACTCAGCCTCCTGCTCACGATATTCCTGACTTACGGAAAGCCCGTAGTAGCGGATGTCGTCATCAGGTTTGTCCTCGCCGCAGTCAAGCATCAGGAAATAGACCGGCCCCTCGCGGAAGGCGTACCAGCATTCTCCGGTAGTGGTAGGGAAATAATCCAGCAGGCGGTCGGCGTAGACGCCTCTGTTCTCATGGTTGCCGCGGTTGTAGAAGATCGGCACGCCGGCGGCGCTGATAGTCTTGGAGGCCGAACGCAGATAGCCGTCCATCATCTGCCCCTCGTTCTCGATCTGCGTAGTCATGTCGCCGTTGAAGACCACAAAATCAAGCTTGGCCTTGTCGATGCCTTTCATGAGATTGCGGAAGACGGAGTCACGTTCATGGATGTCGTTCACTACCCAGAATGAAGCCGAATCCTTCGAAGAATCGAGGGTTCTTACGGAATATGGTTCCTTTCCGCTGATGACAGGCGTTCCCCAGCCCTCGCCGAGAATCACCCTGGTTCTGCCGGAATTTTCCAGAACAGCCTGCTGCATGAGGCGGTAGCGATATTTCGTTCCAGGCTTGAGTCCAGTCACGCGGACACTGTGGAGCTTGCCGAGACGGCGTCGCCCTATATAAGAATCATAGAATTTAGGCCTGTCTTCCTTATACCAATGCGTGCCGTCGTCAGGGGCGACTTCCACCCAGGCGGCAGCATCCATGTTCGTAGTCCAGAGAACTGTAAATTCATTCTCTGTAACCCTGGTGACCCAAGGGCCGACGGCAAGCCTCACCGAGGGCTCTTTGAAGGGAGCGGCCGCAGGGGTCTCCGCCTGAACCGGGGCGGAAGCCGGGACTGCGGTCTGGGCAGAGGCCTTGGTGAGGCCGACAAAGTGGCCTAGAGCGAAAAACAAGGCCACGGAGAAAAACAATTTTGAATTCATCATTTCAGATATGTTTTATGAATTAGTTATGCAGCTGCTTGTTTTTTCATAGGTCGGTAAGCTTGAATGGCAGGCTTCGGGCAGAAGCCAGGGCCGCGGGGCGGAGGAAAGCTTAGCTAAATGCTCCGCTCAGGTAATTCTTGGTCAGCTCGTTCTGCGGATTACGGAAGACTTCTTTAGCATCCCCGCTCTCGATGACCTTGCCGAGATACAGGAAGACGGCATAATCTGCTATACGGAGCGCCTGGCGGAGCGTGTGGGTCACCATTATTATCGAATACTTCTCTTTCAGCTTCACAAAGAGATCCTCCACAATCTTCGAAGAAATAGGATCGAGGGCCGAAGTAGCCTCATCCGCAAGAATAAAATCAGGCTCCACAGCAAGACTTCTCGCGAGACAGAGTCTTTGCTGCTGTCCTCCGGAAAGGCGTGTCGCGGGCTCTTTGAGTCTGTACTCGACTTCATCCCAGAGACCGACCTCGCGGAGGTAAGTCTCCACTACGTCGGCCAGTTCCGACTTGCCACGGTGCATGCCATGGATACGGCATCCGTAGGCCACGTTGTCAAAAATAGACATCGGGAGCGGGCAAGGTCTCTGAGGGACAAGGCCTATACGGCGGCGAAGATCTATCAGTTCGCTGTCCCTGGCCTTCAGCAGATCCTGGCCGTCCACCATGACCCTCCCACTCAGCTTGGCGCCGAGAGTATTGTCAATCAGGCGGTTGAGACATTTGAGGAGGGTGCTCTTTCCGCAGCCGGAAGGTCCGACTACGCAGGTGATCTTGTTCTTCGGGAAGGAGATGGATACGTTCTTGAGAATCTTGTTGCTGTCGATAGTCACGCAGAGATCCTGAACCTCCATGGAACCTTTATCTTTCGGTAAATCAGCCATTTCTACAAATTATTCTTGGTGAAGCGTCTCGTTACCCAGCGGCCCGCGAGACTGAGGATAAGTACAATTACGGTAAGCACCAGGGCGGCGGCATATGCCCTGTCAGGGAAGGGATCAGGCATGGTCACCCAGTTGAATATAGCCAGAGGCAGAGTCGCCGTAGGATCGGAGAGGGAAGAAGGCAGGGAGTCGGAGAAGCCTGCCGTGAACATGACGCCGGCCGCATCGCCTATCGCCTTGCCCAGGGCAAGAAGTGCGGCGGTCACCATGCCAGGAAGCACCTGCCTGAAGACGACTTTGAGCGTCTCCCATTTTGTTGCCCCGAGGGAATAGGCGGCGTCTACCATCTCGTCAGGAACGCTTTTGGAAATCTCATCGCCTGAACGAATCATCATCGGGATCATGAGAAGGGTCGTGACTACGATTCCCCCAAGGACGGACGCCCTCATGCCCACGATGACCATGACCGTGAAGGCGAAGGCTCCGTAGACGATGGACGGAATGCCATACAGAATGTCGTAAGCCAGCCTCGCGGCGTAGGAAAGTTTATGTCCCCGGCGGAGATAAAGGTTCATGTAGAAGACGACTGGAATGCTCACGCAGGCGGCCAGAATGGCCGAAGGAAGGACGACGGCGAGGGAACCCACAATAGCATTGAGGAAGCCTCCGTCATTGCTGACATTCCAGTCTTTGCCCGGGACCTTCGAGACCATCTCCCATGAAATCGAACCTATGCCTTTGACGAAGATGGTCCAGATGATGCTCGCCAAGAAGGAGAACACCAGGAAGACGGCCATGAGCATAAGGACCTTCATCACCTTTTCAGTCACATATTTGCTTTTGTTCCTATCCATTTTTTTTCTCGATCCGGTATAGAATCACTCTTGAAATCACGTTGAATATCAGGACTATGAGCATCAGCAGCAGGGCCGCGAACATGATCGCGGACTCATACAGCGGGATAGATGCCATCTCCCCGTAATTGTTTCCGATCAGGGCAGGAAGGGTGTAAAAGCCCTCGAAGATGCTCTTCGGAATCGCCGGAACAGAACCGCAGACCATCATCACGGCGATGGTCTCTCCGGCCGCCTTGGAAAGCGCCAGCACGACGGAAGCGAAAATTCCGGACAAAGACTTTCTCAGCACTATTGAGTGAGTCGTCTGCCAGGAAGTCGCTCCGAGCGATGTCGAGGCGTCCTTGAGTTCCTGCGGAACCCCGGAGAAAATCTCGACAAAGAGGCTTATCATGATCGGGAGAACCATAACGCAAAGCACCAGGGCGGCCGTAAGGAGCGAATAACCGAAGACCGGTATAAGGACGAGGATTCCCCAGACTCCGTAGATGACCGACGGCAGGGCTGCAAGGATATCGAGGGCCGGAAAGACGAATTTCCGCACCGAAGTCTTGGAATATTCAGTAAGATAGACCGAAGTGAGGAGGGCTATCGGAAGAGATATGGCTACGGAGAGGATGGTGACGAAGACCGTGCCCATGATGAAGGCTCCGAAGCCGAATTCACCCTGGGAAGGCTTCCATTTGGTCGAGGTCAGCAGATTCCATAGCGAATTTTCATGGAGAATCGGCAAGGACTTGAGATAGAGTCCTACGACCATGGCTATCAGGAAGAGGAAGGTAAGCGTCACGAGGGCGAACATGAAGCCCGCCGATAATTTCTGGCGGTATATCCTTTTTCTATTCCAATCCTTGATGAAAATGCTGCCGGAAGCCAGGGCCGCTAAAGAGAGCACCAGAGCCATGAAGACTATGGCCATGGCATCGGTATTGTTGGACCTGGAGCCTCGGCCCCTCTCCGCGGTGCGGAAGAGCCTGAAATTGTCGGTCCTCGCCTTCTGGGAAATCTTGACATAGCCCAGAGACTCGTTGAGGTCCTGGCCTCTGCGCATCACATAGCGCAGAAAGGCCACCGAAGCCGAATCGGCAGGAACACCCTTGGTGACGAAATAGAGGTTGCGGGCAGGCGGAGACGGATAGCGGTCCTCGGCAACGGCTTTCATCAGAGAGTTTCTCGCCGCATAGAAATTCTCAGCCTCAGAGACAGAGCCGTCCCCGTCCGAATCCACTGGCAGGACAGCCAGCCCGTCCAAAGGAGCAAGGGTCTGGCCGTCGTAGGCATAGGCCAGATTATTGAAACCCAAGGCCAGAGGGTCTGCCTGCACAGCGGTCGCGATGCCGGGATCCCCATAGACAGCAGTACCGAGGAGGTCTTCCTGTTTCGCCCCGAACCATGAAGCGAAGGTCTGAGCGGCCCCGCAGGCATCGGACCGGGTGTAGACATTGATAGGGTCCTTGCTCGAAGTCCCGAGCAGCTGGCCCCAGGTCTTATATTCCCCGCTCACCCAGATCTTTCTGGCATCGGAAGCCGAAATGCCATGCCGCATAATCTCCTCGTAATGAGGATTGGAGGCGTTAAAGTCCGGAACTACGGCATCCCTCCCCACGACGAAGGCAAGGGCGCCCTGAGCGGACTCTTCATCATGAATCTCGCGGGAGAGCATGGCGAAATCAACCATGCCGTTCAGCACATCGGTCATCCCCTTGCCGGCGCCTCCGGCGGAGACATCCACCTTCACTCCGGGATTGCTCTCCTGGAATTCGTTGGCCCACTGAACAGCAAGAGGATAGAGGGCGAAGGCCCCTGAGATGGAGACCTGGCCCTCTAGTTCAGACTTCTTTTGTGATGCCGCTTCCCTGCCGGAACATCCGGCAAGAGAAAGGCAGAGAAAGAATGCCGATATTTTTCCAAGCAGATTCATCCTTTCGCCTCAGTATGCTTATTTACAAGATAAACTATTGATTCGTAAGGTATTCCGGAGTTAGTTCGGAGACCGATTTCGCAGGTGCGGCTGTTAGAATAACCGACAGGAACATCCTTTACCTGGGACTTGAGCTTGCGAAGGGCCCAGGCGTTAAGCTCCGGTTTGAAGAAGCCCTTGTCACCGGCAAAGCCACAGCAACCTACCTCTTCTGGAATAATGACCTTGGAAGAACAGCGTTTCGCGAGCTCTATCATGCAGCCGCTCAGCTTCATCAGGCGGGTCGAGCAGGTGAGGTGTATCGCCACCGGCACGTCGTCCTGATGGAAGGTAAGGCTCGGAGAAAGGTATTTCAAAATAAATTCCGAAGGTTCGTAGAGCTTGAGGGAGGAGATTTTCTTCCGCAGCCGCTCAAGGCAAGGGCTCTGGTCGCAGAGCACGGGATAGCGTCCGTTTTCGCTGGCTTTGAGCAGAGCCTTTTCCACCTCGGAGGTCTTTCTGTCGGCAATTTCCGGCATTCCCTTGCTCTCCCAGATTGTCCCGCAACAGAGTCCGGCCATATTCTCCGGGAAGATTACCTTCCAACCAGCCTTGTGGATGAGTTCCACCGTCTCTTCGACCAGCGGCTTCTTCTCTTCGGAAGCTTTCGGAAGCCCCATCATCTGGTTCATGCAGCTTGGCAGATAGACTACGGTGCGCTCATCCTCTCCCTTGTCGGACAGGCCCTCCGGGATCTTGTAGGCCTTCGGCATGGAAGGAGTCCAGAGAGGGGCACCCATGGCATGAAGGCCTTTTCCCACAGCGGACATCGCCTTATCGCCGAGCAGAGTCTGGGCGAAAGTGGCGAGCTTCATGACTCCTCTCAAGGCGCCCTCCACCTTGTCGAAGGAATCCGCGCTCTTATTCCACAATTTCCACTCTCCGCTCCCCAAAGGCAGGTCTTCCCTCCGGATCTGGTGAGTGAGGTCGGCCGTGTTGATGCCCATAGGGCAGGAAGTCGAGCAGAGGCCGTCTCCTGCGCAGGTCTCGTCGCCCAGATAATGGTACTGTTTCTTGAGTTTCTTCGCCATGGCCATATCTCCGACGGCCTCGAGTCTGGTGATTTCCCTCTGGAGAGTGATTCTCGTTCTCGGTGAAAGAGTCAGCCCGCAAGAAAGGCAGTTTCTCTCGCAGAAGCCGCACTCTATGCACTTGTTCAGCCTCTTGTAGGCCTTCAGCAATTCAGGTTCTATGGCAGGAGAAAGCCCTTCAGCCCCGGCCTCTAAGGCATTCGCTCCGTTGATCCTCGGTTTGAGTACCGGCAGGGCCTTGAAATTTTTAAGGAAGCATTTCGGGTCGTCGTTGAAGATAACTCCCGGATTCATGATGCCCTGGGGATCGAAGAGCTTCTTGATCTTCTGCATAAGGGCGAAAGCCTTGTCCCCCCATTCGTAAAGGACGAAAGGTGCCATATTCCTTCCTGTCCCATGCTCAGCCTTGAGAGAACCATCATATTTCTCGACCACCATCTTAGCCACATCCCTGATCATATCCTCATATCGAGCGACCTCCTGTGGGGAGTCAAAACTCTGGTTAAGGATGAAATGGTAATTTCCCTCGAGGCTGTGACCATAGATGCATGAATCATCGTAGCCATGCCTGTCAAGCAAGGCAGAAAGCTCCTCGGTGGCCTCAGGAAGATCCTGAATATGGAAGGCTACATCCTCGATCAGGCAGGTCGTTCCTTGCTTTCTCATGCCTCCGACAGCGGGGAAAATGCCTGAACGGATGGCCCAATATTTCGAATATTCGGCAGGATTCTCAGTGAAGCTGACCTCCCCGAACTTCTTGAACGGTTCTAGGGCCACTCTTATGGAATCGATGTCGGCCTGAAGATTCTCATGGTCTAGGGCCACGACTTCAGTCAGCACGGCCGTAAGATTCTTTATACCCCTGGCCTCTGCCTCCTTCAGGGCTGGATCGTCCATGGACATGAGGGAACGTCTGTCAAGCATCTCGGCGGCATTGATGTCCACGCCGAGCTTTTTCATGACGAGCACGGCCTTGGCGGCCTCCTTGAGACCATCGAAATAAATCATGGCGCTGGCTCGGAACGGATAAATCGGCACGTTGCGCAGGGTCACCCCGGACAGGAAGGCGAGAGTGCCTTCAGAGCCGACCAGAAGATGGGCCATTATCTCGAAAGGATCCGTGAAACGGACCAATGGCAAGAGATTCAGGCCGGTGACATTCTTGATGCTATACTTGTAGGAAATGCGCTCGCTGAGTTCTTTGTCGGCGCGGACGGAGTCTCTGAGAGCCTCGATAGCGGCGATGAAATCCGGATGAGACTTACGGAAGTCTTCCCTGCTCTTTTCGTCGCCGGTGTCAAGCAGGGTGCCGTCCGGGAGAATCATCCTTGCCGAAATCATCTGCTTGTCGCTGTTGGCATGGGTCCCGCAGCTCATCCCGGAAGCGTTATTTATCACGATTCCGCCGATCATCGCGCTTTCCACGGAAGCGGGATCCGGGCCCAGCTTATAATGGTAAGGAGCAAGAATCTGGTTAATTCGCCCACCAGTAAGGCCGGGCTGGACGCTGATAAGCTCCCCGCCCTTAGAGACCGAATATTTTTCCCAATGCTTCCCCGCCACTACAAGGATGCTGTCGCTGATTGCCTGGCCCGAAAGGCTTGTCCCGGCGGCGCGGAAGGTCACCGGCAGGGAAAGCTTTGAGGCGGCACGCATGATTTCCGAAATTTCCTTCTCGTTGTCCGAGCGGATAACGATCCGTGGAGTCAGCCTGTAGAAGCCGGCATCCGTACCCCAGGCGAAACGCCGGAGAGAGTCGGTGTAGATTCTATTCCTGGGGATGAGGCCCTTGAGCTCATCGAGGAAAGCCTTGTAATTATCGTTTTCCATGCTTATGTGGTTATTCTGACTTTACCCTTCACTTATTTCCGGCCGCTTCCGCGGATGTGCGTCTTATTATCCCGTCGACAAGGTAGGCGGCGACCACGTTTCCGTTGCAATTCAACAAGGTGGCTGGTATGTCTGATATGGTTCCGATTATCAGCAAAGTGGCGGCAAACTGCGGGTCGACTCCCAGGATGGAGCAGACCAGGATTTCCGCAGTCATTCCCCCGACCGGAACTGCACCTACCACCAGGGCCACGATGATGGACATCACAATGATGAACAGAGCCTGGCCCAGGCCTGCATGGAACTCTCCGAAGAAAATCAGGGCGAACATAATCTTGAACACTGAAGTGATGACAGATCCGTCCTTATGGATATTCGTTCCTAACGGCACCACCGATTCGGCGACAGTAAAGTCGCAGCCCATCTCTTTGCAGGCGCTGATATTGACAGGAATGCAGGCGGCGCTGGAGCAGGTGGCGATGGCGGTGAGCGAAGGGGTGAGGATGTGCTTCCAGTATCTCCTGCACTCATCTTTTCCGCGGATAAGGACGATGTAAAGAGGCTGCACGATGAAAAAGATCAGAAGCACCATGGCGAGTATCATCATGAATATACCCAAGTAGCTCAGCAGCACATCTTTTCCAAGCTGTCCGATTTGATTGGCGAAGTAGCAGCCAAGGCCGACCGGGGCAAGATACATGATAAGACTCATCATCTTCATTATTACCTCCAAGGCGCTGGAAACGAAGTCAGCCACCGCCCTGCCTTTTTCGCCGACAATGGAAGTCGCGAGGCCGAAGATGGCCGCGAAGATTATCAGCGGCAGAAGGTTGCCTTTGTCAAGAAGCATGGAAAAATCCGGAACCGTCAGCGTGCTTACGATAAGCTCACCGGCACCATGGGCAGTCGCGACGTCTCCTGCCGAGAGAAGTCCTGCTTCGAGGGAACCGAAGGGATAGACCCAGACGGCTCCGATGTATGTGAGGACAGCGGCGACGATGGACATCCCGGTGAAAACCACCAAGGTCCAGCCGAGAACCTTTCCGATAAGATGGTTCTCTTTCATCTTGTACATGGCGTTGGCTATGCTCAGGAAGACCAGAGGCACAACCATGACAAACATGAGATTGAGGAAGATGTCTCCCAGCGGCTTTACCCAGGCTGCGCCCTCCCCAAAGATGGCACCGCAGATTCCGCCCGCCACAAGGCCGGAGAGCAGGAGTATAGTGAAAAGATAATTCTTCAGGACTCTGTTCATTTCCGATATCTGTTCCTTTTTTTCTTAAATACCGCTCTCCCTTAAAGAGCGCTATGCACATATCGCCTGTAAACTTACAAAGTTAAACAAAATCCCGTAAAAGCATCCAAAATCAAGGATAAGCTCACAAAAGAGAGATGCTCCGGACCGCCGGGAAGGCCAATCCGGAGACGCAAGGGAAACGACTCAGTCCGCTTCCTAAGGAACAGACTACTGGATATAGACAACCTCGTCTTCCGGGGCCGGAAGATCATCGTTCCGCAGATGGTTGCAGGCTCGCAGCATGTGGCGCAGCGAATTCACTATGACCTCGGTTTCCTGGAGAAGATTCAGGTAGACATAGGCTATGGTCAGATTCTCCTTAGTGCGCTGCATGTTCACCATCTGACGCTTTCTGGCATCAGAAAGGTAATACTCGAACTGATTGGTCTCGGCGCTCAGGTCCTCAAGCTCCTGATCGGAGCCTCTGCCGATAAGGTCGGAAGCCCTCTTGAGCAGGAAACGGACAGTATCCCTCATCGGAGTGAACTCCTTCTTCATCTCCTCCGACATAGGCGTGAAATTGTTGTCCACATGTTCCATGCAGGAATCGCAGATGCGCCTCATGCTGTAGAGAAGATCCTCGCAAGAATTACGGTCAAGATGGAACCATGTTGTCTTGCCTATGGCGACATCAGGATCAACCCTGCGGAAGGCTACCATCTCCTTACGTCTGGCGGCCTTGAGGTCCTCTCGTTTGTCGCGGAGCTTGCGGCTCGCCGACTCGAGTTCGGAAAGTTTCTCCTCCATGAAGCCGTCCGTCATCTTCATATACTGCTCATCAATGAAGAGGAGGAAATTTCTGTCGCTCCATGTGATATGCTCAATCACCAGTTCAAGGACTTCCTTCTGGTCCTGGGTCTTGAGAATTTTGTCATAGATTACATCACCAGACTCGGCCGCCCTCTTCTTGTAGCGGATGTTGCTTCTGACAAGAAGGAAAAAGGCGAAGGCTATCATGATGACTGTCAGCGGGATACCGCCAGCATACATGAGAGTGGCCACAATGAAGCAGAGGATGAAGGCTGCTGCGGCGGTGATGAACCAGCCTCCGATGACGCTGACTACTCCTGTTATTCGGAAGACGGCGCTGTCCCTTCCCCAGGCCTTGTCCGCGAGGGAGCTCCCCATGGCGACCATAAAGGTTACATATGTAGTGGACAGTGGAAGTTTGAAAGAGGTTCCGAGGGCTATCAGAAGGCTGCCTACCACGAGGTTGACGGTGGCTCTTACCTCATCAAAGGCAGCCCCGTTAGGGAGCTTCCGGTCGTAGCCTTCAAAACGGCTTGAGGCCCAGGCTCTGGCCTTGACAGGCACTGCGGAAGAGAAATGTCCAGAGAAAATTCTAGTCGCGCGGACCAGGACTCTCGCAATCCTGGAAGAGCCGAACATCTCGTCATCCCCCGACTGCCTCGAAAGGTCGACGGAGGTCTTGACCACGTTCTGAGCCTTCTTGGATGTGGCAAGGGCTATGACCATGATTATGCCGGCTCCTACCAGAAAGAAGGTCGGGGTCTTGGCCGGTCCTTCCAGAGAAGTCATCATATAATGTGCGGCATCGGTCCCTCCGCCGTTGGCTTGGAAATCGACGAAGGAAGAATAGCCGGCGAGCGGAACTCCTATGAAGTTCACGAGGTCATTCCCGGCGAAGGCCCACGCAAGGCCGAAGGTTCCCATGAGGACTAAGACCTTGAAGACATTGACTTTCAGGAAATAGAGCACTTCCATGAGGATGGTGCAGAAGACAAGGCAGAGTAGGATGAGCTGCCAGATGTGAGCATCTATCCAGCTTATGGCCTGGGCCGGCATGTACTGCGAAGAACCGATTCCCTTGATGAGCATGAAATAGAGGAGGGCGGTGGCGGCCAGCCCCCCGAATATGCCGATCTTCCATTTCAGCCCGGAATTCTTGTAGGAGAAGGTGAAGAGCAATCTTGACAGCCACTGGATCAGGACGCCGAAAATGAAGGCTACCGCGACTGAGAAGAAAATCGCGATGATCACCTGAAGAGCCTTGTCGGAATTGATGAGCTGGCCGAGGGTCAGGGTTTCATCTTTCAAGATCTTGATGAAAGAGAGGGCGCAGGAACCTCCCAGAAGTTCGAAAACCATGGAAATCGTAGTTGAGGTAGGCATCCCCATGGAGTTGAAAATATCGAGAAGCACGATGTCCGATGCCATGACGGCAACGAAAATAAAGATCAGCTCATTGAAAGAGAACATAGAAGGACGGAAGATTCCATGTCTCGCTATGTCCATCATGCCGTTGCTCATGGCGGCGCCGGCGAAGATTCCTATCGCCGCCACAAGGAGGATTGTCCGAAAGGTTGCGACTTTTGCGCCGATGGCCGAATTCAGGAAGTTGACTGCATCATTGCTGACACCCACAGAAAGGTCAAATACAGCAAGAACGAAAAGGCAGACAACAAGGACCAGATAGATAGTACTCATTAAATATTGTTTTCCGCTTTTATCCTCGCAAATTTATCACAAAATAATTCTGATGCCTATTCACCATATTCATTTTTTATCCTGAACGGTCATTTTCATAAAAATAGAAAACTTTCGCCTTGATTTCAAATGAAACTTCAAAGCGAAAGTCTGTCCTAAACAACTATGTTTCCAAAATTATAAAGCAGGATATTATATTTTATGGCCTTTTGAAATTGACCGTCCCCCACCGAGCAGGCCTGTGGATGTCCACGACTCCTGTCGGAGCCCAGACCCAATTCTCTTCTGGAGAGTCAGAGCCATATAGGTACTCAACCCTTGAGAAGTTCATCTTCCATGAAGGGAATTTGTCAGCCTCGTCGAAGCCTCTCATCAAGGCCTTTCTCGGGATCGCCCACTCACAGCTCCAGCCCCTGTCCGGGGAGCCCTCCTTGTTGAGCGAACCATAGACCTTGACAGCCGTCTTCAGTCCGGGACAGTCCCAATGGCAATAGAAGCTTCCCCCGAAGGAATAGCCCTTGTCCATGATGAGGTCGAGGACGGTGCCGAGAGCGTTGATCTCGAATTCATAATAGTTCAAGCCGTCCGCGTCCGGGTCAATGAAAATTTCGAAATCATTGTCCTTCCAGACCACAGAGTCGTGTTCCGTCTGGGCCGCCCTTACATCATCCTCCCAGAGAAAGGCCCCTACATAGAGATATTCTTCGTCCCAAAGAAGCTTTACTTCCGTCTGCTTCACCGGAGCCGGATAGTCCTCTCCCCTTATGTCACGCAAGGGGCCCAGAGGAAGGGCCTTCGACCATGAAGTCTCGTCAAGGCGGCCATCGATGCGGATCTTCCCTTCCGCCCTCCTGCAATCATAAGTCTGCGCCGCCGCCCCTGAAGACGACAGCGCAAGACCTATTGCAAGAGCCAAAAGCCTGGTTCGCATATTTCTACTTTACAAATTGCTTGTCCAGCAACTTGATCTTCTCGTCCGCATCCGCGCCCTTCGCGCCATAGTAGAACTTGATCTTAGGTTCTGTGCCCGACGGGCGTACCGTGACGACGTCTCCATCCTTGTCGAAGAACTGGAGCACATTGGACTTTGGAAGACCTGTCTTCTCGCTTTCCATGTAATCCACCTCGCGGATAACAGGAGAACCGGCTAGCTCCTTAGGAGGATTCTGGCGAAGCTCCGCCATAATCTTCTGGATCTCCTCCGCGCCGGACTTACCCTTGCGCACCACGCTGGTCAGACCTTCCTTTCTGTAGCCATATTCCTTGTAAATCTTCAGCATCAGTCCGTAGAGGCTGAGGCCCTGGTCGGCGGCCCAGGCGGCGCACTCGGCCACCATCGAAGCGGCAATCTGCGCATCCTTGTCCCTGACGAACTGGCCGACATTGAAGCCGAAGCTCTCCTCACCTCCGCAGATGAACTCGCCCTTGTCCTCATTCTCGCGGACGACTCCCGCGATGTATTTGAAGCCGGTCAGGACGTCATAGCATTTGACTCCGAAGCTTTCCGCGATTTCCGCTATGAGAGGGGTCGTGACGATGGTCTTGACGACATATTTGCTTGCGTCAAGCTTTCCGAGCTCCTTCCAGCGGCTGAGAATGTAGTAGGTGAGCATGGAACCGGTCTGGTTGCCGTTGAAGCGGACCATCTCACCCTTGTCGTCACGGACAGCGATCCCCATACGGTCAGCGTCCGGGTCGGTTGCAATGACGATGTCAGCCTGATTCTTGTCAGCCACCTCGATGGCCATCTTCATGGCGCCGGGCTCCTCCGGATTAGGATAAGCGACGGTCGGGAAATTTCCGTCGCTGATGTCCTGCTCAGGAACATGGAAGACGTTCACGAAGCCAAGACGCCTGAGGCATTCCGGCACGAGACGGACGCCGCAGCCGTGGAGAGGGGTGTAAACGAATTTAATATCTTTATGTCGGGAGCAGGCCTCGGGCGAGAGCGTCAGGCTGAGGATGTCATGGAGGTATCTTTCGTCCACATCAGCCCCCATGATGTCAATCTTTCCCGGCTTCACGCCTTCCACAGGACGGAAGAGGACCATGGACGGGTCGGTAATCTTGGCCACCTCAGCCACGATGTCCACATCGACAGGGCTGGTGATCTGGGCTCCGTCGCTCCAGAATACCTTGTAGCCGTTGTATTCCTTAGGATTGTGCGAGGCTGTCACCATGACTCCGGCCGTGGCTTTCTTCAGCCTGATGGAATAACTCAGTTCCGGAGTCGGCCTGATGCCTTCGAAGAGGTAGACGTGGATGCCGTTGTTGGAAAGCACGTCCGCTGTGATTCTGGCGAATTCGCGGGAATGGTTGCGGCTGTCGAAGGAGATGCAGGCGCTCAGGCCACCCTTCACATTGGCCTTCATATAGTTTGCAAGTCCCTGTGTTGCCATGCCGACGGTGTAAGTGTTCATTCGGTTGGTTCCTACGCCCATGACTCCGCGGAGTCCGCCGGTGCCGAATTCAAGATTACGGTAGAAGGCGTCCTCAAGGATGGCCGGATCCCCTTCCATGAGTTTTTTGACCTCGTTCTTGGTCTCTTGGTCGAAGTCGCCGTTCAACCACGACTCGGCGACAAGTCTGAAATCTGTTGCCACGTTATTAAAAGTATTAAATTTATATATTATTTTTCTACTTTTTAAATACTTTCTGCAACCGTTTGAAACGGATTATATCAATTATGTGTTATCCGGCGTATCCGCCGGAATATTCTGCGTCATCATCCGGCGTATCCGCTGTAATTTTCAAATTTAACAAAATTTTCCGCTCCTTTAGCTAACTTTGCCCAAAAGCAAGAAAATTTTGCCAATGGACATGGAAGACAGATTCGGCGGAACCTTCTACGACTTTATAATCAAACACATGGAAGATGACCCTGACAGGCTCGCCCTCTCAAAAGAGAAATGGGCAGGCATCGATACGTCCGCAGCCGTCTCAACAATAGGAGGAAGGCGCAGAATCCGTTCGAAACTGCCTCTCTGGTACGCCGACCAACGCCTCGTATATCCGACAAGGCTTTGCATCGAGCAATGCAGCTCGCAGGCGGCCGCCGAATACAAAGCAAGCCTTGTCCGGCAGATAATACCCGGAGGAACAGTCGCCGATCTAACCTCCGGCCTCGGAGTCGATGACTGGGCCTTCGCGGGCGAAGGCTGCCAGGTACTCTACAACGATGCTTCTCCCCTACTGTGCGAAGCCGCCAGACACAATTTTCACTGCCTCGGAATCACGGCAGATTTCCGCTGCGGAGAAGTCGCTCCAGGTAAAGTCGCTGAAATTCTCGGCGGCTTCAAGCCGAACCTTATCTATATCGATCCAGCCAGACGAGAAGCGGGGACCGGGCGCAAGACCTTTAAGCTGGCGGACTGCAGTCCGGACGTGCTCGCACTCTCGAGCGAACTGCGCAGACTCGGCGCCGACATTCTTCTCAAACTCTCTCCCATGGCCGATATCTCCACCGTGGTGGCGGAATTATCCGCGGCCTTCGGCGGAGATGTAGACAAGGGCTTATGTGTCAAAGAGATACATATAGTGGAATACGAGGGAGAGTGTAAGGAGCTGCTGGTCTGGCTCTCGCGGCGGGAAGGCGGGGAGGAGAAGCCCCGGCTCACCGTGGCGGTCTGCGGAGAGGAAACTGCGACCCTGTCTGCGGAACTCGGCACCGAAGCCTCTCTGACGCCTTCGCTCTACGCCTCCGGAGCCGAAGCCCTGGCCGGAGCCTGCCTCTTCGAACCCAGCAAGGCTCTCTCCAAATCAGGCCTTTTCAAGACCGTCGGACAGCGTTTCGGCCTGAACCAGCTCGGGCTTTCCACCCACCTCTACGTCGGAGAGGAAGTCGAGGAGTCTCTCCTTCCTTTCGGGAAGACCTACAGAATCACCTCGGCCCTGCAGCTCTCAAGCCAGAACATAAAGGAGCTTTCCCGCAAGGGTCTCGCTGGCACACTTTCAGTCCGCAACGTCCCTCTCTCTGCCCCGGAGCTTTCCCGAAGGCTGGGCCTCAGGCCGGACCAGACCCGGCACCTTTTCGCCTGCCGGATAGATTCCCTCTCCGCCAACTTCCTGCTCTTCACCGAACCATTCCAAACCGCCCCGACTAACCGCGCATATTGAGGATTGCCGTGACGGTTCACCACAGAGCGAATGTAGTACCCCCACGCCTAAATAGTGCCGGTGAGGACATTGTGGGGCAGGGGCTTCGCGTGGTGTCAGCGCGAAATGGATGATATCAGAGAGCGAGCTGGGTGTCGGGCGAGGTGTCGGCATCGGAACCCTGCACCGGAAACGATTTCAGAATCTATCGGAATAGGAGCTCGAAGGTGGTGCGGGAGGGGCTGGAAACGAGGAGGGAGATGGTGCCGCCATGGCGGTTCATTATCTGGCGGGAGAGGCTCAGCCCTATGCCGCTGCCTTCAGACTTGGTGGTAAAGAAAGGCACGAAAATCTGCTCCTGCACATCCGGTGGGATAGGCGCACCGTCATCAGAAACCCGAAGGTGAGTCTCGCCGGCGGACTCCTCCATGAATGCGTTGATTTCAATATGCTTCGATCCGGCTTGAAGGGCGTTCTTGATAAGATTTATCAAGACCTGGGAGATCTGCCCCTCATCAATGTAAAGCAGCATCTCCTCCGAAGAAGCCTTGTAGGTGCAGACGGCGCCGGCATCCTTGCACTGCTTTTCGGTTAGACTGATGACATTGCGGACCAGGTCGTCCACCATCACGGCCTTGCGCACCGGCCTGGCAACTCCGCTGAGTTCCCTATAAGTCTGGACGAAATTTATGAGGTCACGCGACGAGGCCGAGATAGTCTCCAGCCCCTTCTTGACATCCATCTCCTGTTCCTCGGCAGGGAGACCGGCATATTTCGAAAGCGCGTCGCTGAGCGAAGCTATCGGGGAAACCGTATTCATGATTTCATGAGTCAGGACCCTTATAAGCTTCGTCCATGATTCCTGTTCATTGCGCTGGCGCTGGCGTTCGAAAATCCGGTGGAGACGGTTCAGGGACCGGTTCAGGGCGCTGTTTTCCAGGAAATGGAAATTAAGCTCCCCGTCATCGATGGCGTCAAGCAGGAAATCCACCTTCTTTCTGTCCTTTCTGCGGACCACGGCGGCGGTTACGGCCACGGCCACGACGACCGCGGCGAGGGCCGCTGCTATTACCGCCAGGACTTTCATCAGATGTTATACTTATTGATCTTCTTGTATAGGGTAGGCCGGCTGATATTCAGCGCCTGGGCGACCTTGGTCAGATTCCCTCCGTAGCGCTCCATGGCATCCCTGATGGTCTTCTCCTCCGCCTGTTCAAGCGTCCCCGAAGAAGTTTCGGGGAGATTGTCCTTGAGCTCGAAGTCACCGGCCTCCAGAAGCTTTCCATCGGCCAGAATCACCGCCTTCTCCACAGCATTGCGAAGCTCCCTGATATTCCCTCCCCAGGTATTCTCTTTCAGCCTGGCCGCGGCCTCGGGCGATATCCCCTCGACAGAGCGGTGATACTTTGAATTAAAGGCGCTTATGAAGCGCTCCGCGAGAGGCAGTATGTCATTCTTCCGCTCACGTAGCGGCGGCAGGTCGAAATGGACGGTATTGATGCGATAATATAGGTCTTCCCTGAAGCGTCCCTCCGCTATGCTCTTTTCAAGGTTGGTGTTGGTTGCGCAGATCAGCCTGATGTCAATCGGGATGGATTTTGAGTCCCCAACCCTGGTAATGCACCTGTTCTGGAGCACTCTCAGGAGCTTGGCCTGGAGATGCAGCGGGATGTTTCCGACCTCGTCCAGAAAGAGGGTTCCGCCCTCCGCCTGCTGGAAAAAGCCGACATGATCGGCATGAGCATCGGTAAAGGCTCCTTTGACATGCCCGAAAAGCTCACTTTCGAAAAGTGTGTCGGGAATGGCCCCGGCATCCACGGCGACGAAAGGTTCTCCCTTGCGCAGGCTATGCTCATGGACCTCCTTGGCCAGCAAATCCTTTCCGGTGCCGTTCTCCCCTGTAATCAACACAGATGCATCGGTCGGAGCGATCTTGAGGAGAGTGTGACGTATAGCGGCCATCTTGTCACTTCCACCCCAGTACATCTGCTCCTCGTCCGGCCGCACCTCTTCCTTCGAAGAGGCCTTCATGGCCTTATCTCTGGCAGAAGACAGAGTAGATATCAGCTTCTCATTGTCCCAAGGCTTGGTAATGAAATCAAAGGCTCCTCTTCTCATTCCCTCGACGGCCAAGGCTATGTCGGCATAGGCCGTGAAGAGAACAACTTCAGTCGAAGGAGAGAGCTGTTTGATCTCCTTTGTCCAGTAGAGGCCTTCGTTGCCGTTGTTGACGCTGGAAGTGAAATTCATGTCCAAGAGCACCACATCCGGCTTGAAGTCCTCAAGCTTTAAGAGGAGCCCCGAGGGAGACGGAATCAGTTCGACTTCTGCGAAATAAGGGGGCAGGAGCAGCTCCAGAGCCGCTCTTATCCCCTTATTATCATCCACGACGAGTATGCGTCCTTTCTTCATCACATCACAAATTTAAGAAAATTAGCGGAAGACGAGCACATCGCTGTCGCCATAATTGTCGTAAGACGAGGTTATGACCTTCTCCCCAGGCTCAAGCCCTTCGAGGACTTCGTAATATTGAGGATTCTGTCGGCCTATGCGGATATTCCTTTTCACGGCCTTGCTTCCGTCCTTGGCCATGACATAGATCCATTTGCCTCCGGTCTTCTGGTAGAAGGATCCGCGAGGGATGAGGATAGCGGTCTCAGGCTGGCCGAGCTGGAGATTCAGGTAATAAGTCTGGCCGGTCCTGATGTTCTCCGGCTGGGTATCAGTGAATTTGAAGTCAGCCTGGAACTTCCCGTCCCTCACTTCCGGATAGACCTTGCGCACCTGGGCGGAAAATTTCTCTCCCCCTCTCTCGAACTCTGCGGCAAGTCCGGGGACTACTCTGTCGATATAGTGCTCATCAATCTGAGCCTCGATCTTGTAACTTCCGACCGAATTGACCTGGCCGATCTTCGTGCCGGAAGGAATAGACTGTCCCAAAACAGCATCGAGCAGACCGAGTTCCCCGTCTATAGGCGACTTTATGGTCAGGTTCGCCTTCCTCCCACGGATCAGCGCCATATTCTGTCGCATATTGCTGAGATTATCCTGCATCTGGGCGATTTCGACGCCTCTGTAGAGGCTGTCCTGGGCCGCGCGATCCAGCACGAGAGAGTACTTTCTCTGGGAAAGTTCGTAGTCTTCTTTCGCCTTCAGATACTCCTCTTTTGCAACCAGCTTTTCATCGTACAAGGCTTTCTGCTGCTCATATGTTCTCTTGTTGCGGCGCACCTCCATTTCGAGGGTTGCTTCGTCCTGACGGACAGAAAGTTTCTGCTGTTCCATCTGGATCATGGTGTTACGCAGAATGTTCTCCTTCTCGGCCAGTTCGGCTTCGGAATTAAGAATCTGAAGGTCGAGGTCGTCGTTGCTCAGCTCAAGAATCGGATCACCCTCTTTTACCATCGCCCCCTCTTCAAGATAAATCTTCTCTACGGAGCCACCTTCGCGAGGACTCAGCTGTATGGTGACCATAGGCTGGACCTGTCCGCTGACTCTGATATAGTCGTTGAACTCCCCGCTTTTTGTCTCGGCCATGGTCAGAGTTTCCTTGTCGACCCTGAGAGTCTTATGGTCAGGAGAAAATATCAGATAGATGATGAATATGAGGACGAGTGCTCCGCCCCAGTAGGGAATCGCCTTGCGGGTAAAAGCCACCCTCCAACCTTTTTTCTTTTCGATTATAGTATCCATGATTACACTTATTTACAATGATTTACCTTAGAACTGGCTTATGTATTCTTCTCCTGAGTAGTATCTCACCACGCTCTGCTTGATGAGATATTTGAAGAGGCTGTTGTACTTGTCCGCCTTGGCCTTGAGATAATTGTCAGTTGCCGCCCTGTATTCGATCGGCGAAATCAGTCCCTGCTCAAGCTTACGGCTGTTGAGTCTGTAGGCCTCGTCCTGAACAGCCTCTTTCCTGCTTGCCTGGAGCCAAGCGGCCATGGCGTCGTCGCTGTCCTGGAAAGCCTTTCTGACCTCGGTATCAACCTCATGGCACTTCTGGTCATATTCGGCCTGGGCCGCGGCTACGGCATTTTTCTTTTTAGAGATTGCAGAATATCTGGAAAGCCTGTCGAAAATAGGCAGACTTAAAGTCAGCTGCACGTATTCTCCGGCGTTGTTCTTGAACTGGCTATGGAAGGGGTCGGTAGTAGAACCTTTATAAGAATAGTATCTCGTGTCCCAGCCTGCGTACAAAGAGACGGTAGGCATCAGCTGCCACTTTGCAGTGCTGAGCTCTCTCTTGGCGTTCAGGAATTTACCCTCGGCCACCTGAACATCAGGATTATTGTCCATGGCGTAGTCCACAACGGAATTGAGATCCCCCGATGGAAGAGTCGCTCCCGGTTCCTCAATGTCGGTCAAGATGTTCAAAGCCGAATCTACAGGCCAGAACATAAGGTCACGGAGATTCAGCATCTGGGTGTTCAGCTGGCTCTTGTTATTTACGAGATCATATTCCCTGTCGGCGAGGTCAGCCTCCATCTGGACCACGTCAGCATGGCCCTTCTGGCCCAATTCTTCCTGACGTTTGGCAAGGAGAAGGGACTTCTGTGCTGTCTCCACCTGGTCCTGAAAAAGGCTCTGCAGCTTGGTGAAATACACCACGTTATAATAGGCCTCCATGACCGCGAGGCAGATGTCCGCCTCGACCTGCTTCTCCTGCGTGATTCCCATCAAGAGAGAAGTCTTGGCGATTTTCAGATTATTCACAGCCTGGAAACCATTGAAAAGGTTGAAGCCGGCCTGGACCTGATAGCCATTATAGAAAGAGGTAGTATTAAAATAGGTATTGGTCTGAGGGTCGATAGACCTGCCGAAATTGTAGTAGGCATAGGTCTGGGAGGTAATCCGGGGAGTGAAGGCGGCGAGAATCGCATCGCGCCTGCCTATCCTGGCATCCCCATTCGATGCCTGCTGAATCCTGACCTTCGTCGAATTGGAGATGGCATAGGACATGCAATCTTTCACAGACATGAGCCCCCCGGCCTGCTGAGCCGCCGCCGGTGAGAGCGTGGCCAAAATCGAAATAAGAGTTATCAAAGTTTTTTGCATAGTAAAACTGTTTGCTGCTCGGCCAAATACTTGGCATCGCCTGTGCCATAGTATTTAATAAGCTGATAACCAATAATTTGATTTATAGCGCCAAAGAACGAATCGTAAATATATTTTACAAAAGTGTAAAGATTCTTTACACGATAAGAACTTAAGAAAGAATATTGCCAAGAATTTCAATTTTTCTATATTTGCATAATTCTAAAATAAATCCTCATGGAACTTGGACAAAGACTGCCGGAATTCCTCGGTAAAGACCAGGACGGCAAAGAATTAAAGCTGTCGGATTTCAAAGGCAAGAAACTCGTGCTATATATCTATCCTAAAGACAGCACTCCCGGATGCACTACGGAGGCCTGCAACCTCAGGGACAATTACGAGCGCTTCCTTTCGCTCGGCTATGCTGTAGTCGGAGTCAGCGTCCAGGACGAGGCTTCGCATAAAAAATTCATAGCGAAATACCAGCTGCCCTTCCCTCTTATTGCAGACACGGAGAAGAAGCTCGTCGGAGAACTTGGCGTCTGGGGCGAAAAGAAAATGTACGGTAAGACTGTCATGGGGGTTCTCCGCACGACCTTCATAGCCGATGAAGAGGGCAAGATTGTCCGCATCCTAGGGCCTAAGGAAATCAAAGTGAAGGAACACTCCGCCCAGATTCTGGGATAAAAGCCCGAAGCAGAAGCGGCCTTTTTGGATAAGGCCAGCGGAATCCTCGCCCGAGACACTCTCCGCAGACCACTAGGGCAAGGCTATTATCATTATTAGTTCTGTGTGGCATTTCCCAGTGCCCGCTCACCCCTGCGGGAGACCCATCGTCACCCGGAATCATCAGAGAACAGTCTTTACGGAAATAGAGACTGGCCTGGGTCATCTTGACTTTTGGTCAGCCTCTATTCTCTTTCCGACGGCGGCTCACCACTGTCCGACCGCTCCACGCCTTGGCATCAGATCGCTCCACGCCTTGGCATCAGATTACTCCGCGGATGAGATCTTCGTTGACAGAGAGGGCGGCCTTGGCACCTTCTCCCATCGCGATGATTATTTGCTTGAAAGGCACATTCGTAACATCCCCGGCCGCATAGATTCCTTTCACGGAAGTCCTGCAATGATCGTCGACGATGACTTCGCGGCGAGGGCTAAGCTCCAGAAGTCCGCTGACAAGGTCGCTGTTCGGGGCTAGACCTATCTGCACAAAGACTCCGTCGACTTCAAGATCGGCAATCTCACCGGTTGTTCTGTCCTTCAAAGCGAGCGCCGTGAGAGACTTGCCGTCTCCCTTCACTTCCATCGTCTGCCTTGAAGTCAAGATCTCCACGTTCGGAAGAGATTCCGCCTTGTCCAGGAGCACTTTGTCCGCACGCAGAGTGTCCAGGAATTCAACGACAGTGACATGGGAGGCGACAGCGGCAAGATCAATGGCGGCCTCGATACCAGAATTGCCACCTCCTACGACGGCCACACGCCGCCCCTTATAAAAAGGACCGTCGCAATGAGGGCAGAAATGGATTCCATGGCCCAGATACAGGCTCTCCCCCTCCACTCCGAGCTTTCTCCATGAAGCCCCCGTCGCTATGATAAGGGCCTTCGCAAGGAAGGTCTCCCCTCCTTTTACGCGGACACGCTTCCTTCCGTCAGCCTCTGAGATTTCTGCGATGACGCGATTGTCGAAGATGTCAATTTTATACGCTTCCATGTGCTTTCTCAAGGCGGAAGAGAGGTCCCGCCCGCTGGTCAGAGGTACCGAGATGAGATTCTCAATGCCGGTAGTGTCGTTGACCTGACCCCCTATCCTTCCGGCAACGACAGCCGTCCTGAGAGCCTTCCTCGCGCTGTAGATTGATGCCGAAGCGCCGGCTGGACCGCCTCCGATTACAAGCACGTCGTACTCTCGCTCTATCTGCTTCTCATCCAGCGCCTCTTCCGAGCCAAATTTATCCTCCAGTTCCCCCAGCAAGGTTCCGAAATCTCCACGTCCTACATGAAGAAGCTCCCCGTTCGCAAAGACCGAAGGCACACCCTGGATATCAAGGCTTTCCACTTCATCCTTAAACTCAGCCCCGTCAACCATTTCATGGGTGAAGTCGGGCCGGAGCAAGGTCAGCACATCGAGGGCCTGAACCACGTCAGGGCAATTAGTACAGGTAAGGGAAACATAGGTTTTCAGGCTGACGGGCCCCTTGATCCTGCTGATACGCTTTCGCAGCATCTCATCGGGCAGATTCTTTCCTTTCCCGTCGGCATTGAGAATCGCAAGAAGAAGGGACGAAAATTCATGCCCGGAAGGAATTCCTCTGAAAGTAATCCCTGTCGGCTTCCCATCTTTCAGAAGGTCGAAAGAGAAGGAGCCGTCTTCTTCGTCTTCATGACGGAGTCTCGGAGAGGCCGAGACAAAATCGTCCGCAAATTCATGCATCCTGGCCCCTCTTTCATCATTCTTCCCGGCATGAACCAGAAGGACATAGTTCCCTGTAAGGGAAGAGAAGACCTCACGAACCTGATTCAATATATCTTTATCTATCATATCATATTCATTTTATGGTTAATATGGAAAAACAAACGCGGGCGATTCTATTTTTGGCAGGAAGTATGTTCATAAGAGGAATCCCCGCTATCTTCAAAAAGCCCCGGTCAGGTAGGGCCGGGGCTAAAGTCACTGAAATTAAATCTTGCCGACCAGATCTATGCTTGGTTTGATCGTCTCGGCCCCCTCCTTCCACTTTGCCGGGCAGACCTCGCCCGGATGAGAAGCCACGAACTGGGCCGCCTTGACCTTTCGGAGAAGTTCATCGGCATTGCGGCCAATGCTGTTGTCCTGGATTTCCGCGAGCTTGATCTTTCCCTGGGGATCTACCAAGAAGGTGCCGCGGTAGGCCACGCCCTCGTCCTCCTTGTAGACGCCGAAGCCCTTGGCGAGAACGGCGATAGTGTCGGCGAGCATAGGATATGAAATATTCTTGATGCTGTCGGATGCGTCCGCCCAGGCCTTGTGCACGAAATGAGAGTCACAGCTGACGGAGAAGACCTCTACGCCCATCTTCTGAAGCTCTTCATACTTGCCGGCGAGGTCCACGAGCTCGGTCGGGCAGACGAAGGTGAAGTCGGCCGGATAAAAGAAGAAGATGGCCCATTTGCCTTTGATATCGTCACTTGAGACGGTCTTAAAACTGCCGTTCTGATATGCGTTAACCTTGAACTGAGGAAGCTGTGAGTTGATGATCGTTTCCATAAATTTTATCTTTTACAAATTAATATCTCGACGGCAAAGATATGAAAGATTTTCTAATTTTGAAATATTCTAAAATAAATATTTCGTCGCGGATGAAAATTTCAGAGCGGAGGATATCTCGCCCCGGGCAGAAGAAAACTGAATCGCGATCGGGAGAAAATGGTATGTAGAAACTGAAGAAACTTTCATATATTGAGGAAAATTTCCTATCTTACGACTGCTTATTGAAAAAATGGTTTATGTGCAAGAAAATCAATTTATTCCTCGCAGCAGGACTGCTTTCATTTCTTGGGGCGGGCTCAAGCGCCCTGGCCAATCAAAGTCCCGACGGGGTAAAAAGACAGATGGAAATCGAGGATCTGTCCGGATGGCAGACCGTCGGTTCCATCAAGACTACCGATGACGGCTCCATCATCTCATGGGTGGTTTCGCCACAGGAAGGAGACGGGAAACTGTATATCCGTAAATTTCCGGCCAAGGGCAAGAGCGGGGAAAAGGAACTTGCCATAGAAAGAGCGGGAAGCGCAAGCCTGGACCCTCAGGGCAAATGGCTGTATTGCAGAATCAAGCCGGAATTCAAGGTAAGCAGACAAGAAAAGATTAAGAAGACGAAGAAGGACAAGATGACGCCGGACACGCTGGCAGTCGTAGACCTCTCCGACCTCTCCATAAAGAAATATCCGGTAGTAGAGAGCTTCAAGACCGGCTACTTTACCATGCCGCTGGTCGCATACAAATCCAGCTGGGAAGCGGCGGCCTCGGAGCCGAAAGACGCTAAGGCTGAGCCGGCAAAGGCCTCGGCAGACAGCTCTCTCTCCAAGCCGAAGAAGCCGAAAATGGAAAAGAAGTCCGGACTCATCATCCTGAATCCGGCAAGCGCCCAGGCCGACACCATCCTGAATGTCGACAAATATGCCTTCAGCAACGACTGCGGCCTCCTAGTATTCTCAACCAAAAAAGACACGAAAGACAGCCTTTCATGTTCGGCCCTGATGCTCGGCTGGTTCGAAGGAGGAAAATTCAAGACCGACACCCTTTCCAAGAAGAAGGAGGCCTATGGGAGCTTAAGTTTCAGCGACCAGGGCGACAAGCTGGCCTTTACAGCCACCTCCGACACCAACGACACGGGCGACAAGAGGTACTCTCTGAGCCTCGCGACCATCACGAGGACTTCCCCTGGAAAGAAGACCCCATCAAGCATGAAAGTCTTGGTGGAAGAGCTTGTCAGCCAGGAATATAAAGATCCATCCTCCGGCTGGTCGCTCGACCAGAACAGCGATGCTTTCTTCACGCCGGACGGAAAGAGAATCATCACCGGCCTCTCGTCCATTCTGCCTCCTAAAGACACGAGCATAGTCGATTTCGAGACGGCTCGTGTGGACATCTGGAACTGGGACGCACCTTACACCCCGCCACAGGCGAAGAAAAACCTCAGCAGGATAAAGGAAAAGACCTACCTCACGGTGATCAATCTCGACGGGGACAGGAAGCCTGTACTTCTCACAGACAAATTCTTCGAGGACATCACCCTGCTTAAGGCCGGTTCTTCCGACTGGGCTCTCGCCCGCGACGGGAGCGACTACGAAAGATCCTCGGTATGGGACTACAACAATTTCAGCGACCTCTCCCTGGTCAGTCTGAGAGACGCTTCTAGAAAGCCTCTGGTGAAGAAGCTGGACATGGGAGTGTCGAAGATTTCTCCGGAAGGGAAATACCTCCTTTATTATGGGAACGCGGACAGGAACTGGCACAGCCTCAACCTCCAGACCGGAGCCGACATCAACCTTTCCAAGGACTGCGGGGTGGCCTTCTACGATGAGGAAAACGACAGGCCGATGGCTCCGGACCCGTACGACTCCAATCCGAAATGGATGGAAGGCGACCAGGCAGTGCTCATCGGCGACCGCTATGACCTCTGGCGCTTCGCTCCTGACGGGAGCAAAGCCGAGAATCTCACCGGAGGAGCGCTGAGAGAGAAAAAGCTGAAATTCGGCGGAGACTCCGACTTCAGGCAGAGAAGATTCACCCAGAACCAGCTCTGGTCCTCCTACGTTTTCGGCTACGCGCCGAAAGGCCTCTTATACATTACGGTCATGAACGAAGACGACAAGACTAACGGCTTCGTCTCGATCGACCTCGCCAGAGCGGCGAAAACTCTGGAATATTTCACGGATACGCTCTCTTTCCGAGGAATGATGAAGCCGGAAAAGTCCGACCGGATTGTCTTCACGGCAGATAATTTCCGCAGCTGCCCAGATCTCTACACCACGCTTGATAGAAATTTCAAGACTCGCGAAAAGCTCTCCAGCATCAATCCTCAAAAAGATGAACTGCGATGGGGCAGGGCCGAACTCTTCTCTTGGAAAGCCTACGACGGCACTCCGCTCAAAGGACTTGTCTATATTCCGGACGGAGTAAAAGAAGGAGAAAAGCTTCCGGTGATGGTCTATTTCTATGAGAAATATTCCGACGAGCTATATTCCTATTTCAACCCTGGTCCTTCGCGTTCCATCGTCAACCCAAGCTACTACACCTCAAGAGGCTACATCTTCTTCATCCCTGACATTGTCTACAAGGTGGGACATCCTGGCGAGAGCGCCTACAACGCCATCTGCTCAGGAGCCGAAGCTCTCTGCGAGGCCTACCCTATCGCGGACAAGAGCCGGATGGCGATCCAGGGCCAAAGCTGGGGTGGCTATCAGACAGCCTACCTCGTAACCCGCACCGACATGTTCGCGGCTGCAGGAGCCGGAGCCCCCGTCGGGAACATGACCTCCGCCTATGGCGGAATACGCTGGGAGTCCGGCATCACCCGCGCCGGCCAGTATGAACATGGCCAGAGCCGCATCGGAAAGAATCTCTGGGAAGAGGGCGGTCTTGAGCTCTACATCGAGAATTCTCCGGTCTTCCATGCCGACAAGGTGAAGACCCCTATCCTCATCATGCACAATGATGCCGACGGAGCCGTTCCATGGTACCAGGGCATCGAATACTTCTCCGACCTGCGCCGTCTTGGCAAGCAGGCCTGGATGCTCGAATACAATGACGAGGCTCACAACCTCCTGGAAAGGCGCAACTGTCTCGACCTTACGCGCCGCCTCCAGCAGTTCTTCGACCACTACCTTAAAGGAGAGCCGCTTCCTGCCTGGATGAAGGGAGGCATTCCAATCGAAAGGAAGGGCGAGTACTTTGGCTTCGAAAACGCAGAATAGAATGATAGCCGCCATGGTCAGGAAAGGAAGGATCCGCCGTGCCCTTGTCCTGGCCATGGCGCTTGCCATATTTTCCTCGCTTCCGCCCTCCTGCTCCCCTCACGGGATTAATGACGGAGAGAATGTCGAAGCCATATACTCTCGCGCCGACTCCCTGCGTGCTCAAGGCAACCTGAGCGAAGCCCACCTTCTCTTTCGCCAGGCGATGGACATTTTCGCCGGCAAAGGAGAGTACGACAGGGTTTCCAACTGCTGCTATCAAATCTTCACAGACTACTTCAACCAGAGGGATATGGAGGAAATGAAGAAGATCGAGAAGCAGATGCGTGAACTGATGGAGGAGCACCAGGAAAATTCAATAGCCTACGACTATTACTCCGTGCTTGCTGCCATGGAAAGCGCTGAGCTTGAAGAAGAGGACGCGCCGACAGACTCTCTCAAGGACTCGGTGCTCCTGCATTTCAAGAAGGCCCTGGAGTATCAGGAAAGGATGGGCGTGAAAGAGCAGGTGAAGAGAAACGTGCAGCCGGTATGGAACTACTACAACGTGGCGGTTCTTTATGACCTCATGTACGAACCACCTCTGAGCGATTCGACCCGCAAATATCTTGAGAAGGCGGCGGAAGTCTGCGCGAAGTTCCCGCACAACGTGGTCACGGACTCGATAGAATGCGAAGTCTCCATCCGCGACATGCGGGCCTGGCTCTACTATTATGACGGAAAGTACAAACGCGCCGAGGCAGAGATGGATACTGTCTGCATGATGATAGAATCCCTGAAGCCTTTCTATGGAAACAAAATCCTTTCCGAGCAAGGCGAGGCCTACAGCTTCTACGTAGAGCTCTACACAAAGACTGGAGACATGGAAAAGGCCATGCATTACCAGCAGCTCTCTAATCAAAACGACAAGGAGCGCTACAACCTCGACAAGAACGCCGCCATGCATGACATAGAGACGAAATACGACGTGGAGAAGAAAGATCTGCGGATTAATTCGCTCCATAGGCGCAACAGCATCTTGCTAATAGCCGGAGTCCTGCTCATCCTTGCCTTGGCCGGAGCCGTAGCTACCGTATTTCTGAGAGAGAAACAACATGAACTCCGCCGCGAGGCAGAGGCCAAGTTGGCGAAGGAAGCCGCCGACGCCCTGCGCTCGAATCTTGTCCTGATGATGGAGCAGCTGGGGATCTCCAACGTAAATCCGGACTACGCCAAAGAAATAATAGAGTCCGCCGAGGCTCCCCTCAGCAACGTCGAACAGAAATACCTGCTTTGTTTCCTGAGCGGAATGCCGACCAATACAATCGCAGACATCTTCCACGTGGCGCCAGCCAGCGTCTATACTGTACGGTACAGGTTGAAAAAGAAAGTGAAAATAAGCTGATTTTCAACGAAATCCAGATTTGTCTATATCTTGGATTACGAAAATTATGTAAATTGCGGCCGAACTAACCAAAGGCTGATTTTTATCAGGCCGGCAAAGTCCGGCCGCTAATTCACTAATATATCTACAGTATGGGTCTATTCAATCGCAAGTCTCTCCGCTCCGAGGGACAAACCTTCGATGGACAAGGGAATGAACGCACCGGCTTCATCGACAATGTATTCATCAATATGGAGAAAGGCTGCCTTCTCCAACGCTATCCTTACGACAATCTCAGCACCGCCGCAAAGGTAACAGTTCAGGAAGGCCAGCAGATGGTGTTCTTGTCTGAGGGCATGTACTCCGACACCTTCCTGCCGGGGAGCCACACTCTGAGCACCAACAACATTCCTTTCCTGGAAAAAATCATGAACATCCCCTTCGGCGGGAAAACGGCTTTCAAGACGACCCTCTATTGCGTCAGCACCAAGCGCCAGCGCTTCGCGGGCGATGATGCAGGCTGGGGCGTAGGACTGACCATAAGGGATTTCACTCTGAGCGACGAGGGAATCACCATCAAAGTGGGAGCCTACGGAAGCTACGAATTCCGCATCGTGAATGCGATAGCCTTCATCCGGGAGTACAGCGGCACCGAGCACGAGATCCTCCTGGACGACTTCGCCGAAGAGTTCCAGTCCGCCGTGAGCCAGAGGGTTGTGCCGAGCCTGAGCAAATTTTTCAGCCAGCGCAAAACCAGCATCACCGATGTCAACAACTTCCTTCCTGAGCTCTCCTCATTCGCAAGAGAGGAGATCAATGAATATCTCGAAGACTATGGAATAGAGCTGACCAAGTTCGATGTTGAAGGTGTAAATCCTATTGAAAGCGACCCTAATTACCAAAAGATTCTCGCCGCCCAGACAGAGGCCGGCGCTATGGATCTGGAAAGCCGCGCCCTCGCGAGAAAACGTCAACGCGAAGGCTACAGTTACCAGCAGGAGCGTCAGTTCGATGTGATGCAGGAAGCGGCCGGGAACGAGGGAACCGCCGGAGGGATGATGGGCGCAGGCCTGGGAGTCGGCATGGGCTTCGGAATGGGAGGAGTCATGGGAGGAATGATGGGACAGATGGCCCAGGGAGTGGCCAACGCCCAACCGATAGCTCCGCAGCCTGTACCTCCTACTCAGATTTATGTCTATGCCGGCAACCAACAGAGCGGGCCTTTCGATCTGGGCCAATTGAAACAGCTGGTCTCCCAAGGTATTCTTACCAGAGACACTCTGGTCTGGAAAGCCGGCCTGCCTCAGTGGGCGGCGGCGCACACCCTGCCTGAACTCTCCGGCCTCTTCCAGCAGACTCCGCCATCACCGCCAGTACCGCCTGCACCGCCTGCACCGCCATCCCCAAGCAATCCAACTTCGTTATAAATCCGGCAACTTATGAAAAATCCTTTTTACTCCTGGCTGACACCGCTTCTGGCAGTCGGCGTCACCCTTCTCGGCTTCTTCCTCCTCCGGCCTGAAGAACCCGGCGGATTGTTCTGGATCAATCTAGGCTACACCATCTGCCTTGAAATCTTGTTCTTCGTATGGCTGCACTGGGGCAGAATCAAATCCCGCTCCGTAGACGAACAGACCCTCTACTTCAGAGTCTTCCTCGGAGTAGGTACTCTCTACTTCATTATAGCCTCGGTGATATGGATGATTTTCTTCTTCCTCTGTGGCACCAGCGCAGGGCGTCAGCTTCTGGCCATCCATTTCGATCTGCCTGACATCCTCTCCACCTGGCCGGAAATGACAATCCGCATCTATCTCTTCGGCATTCTTGTCCTGACCATGCTCTGGATTGTGATCGCTTCGATCGTAGGACGTCACGACGTGAAGTACAACACCATGCAGACGGCCCTGGAAAACGCCACGGAAGATGTACGCAGCCTCGCCGCCGAACTCAAAGACATGGCGGAGAGGTATCAGACTCCCCAGACTCAGAGAGACTGGAAACGTCTCATTCTGGAGGCAGAATCCATCCCGCCCGCCAAAGTCGAGGCCGAAGGAAAGCGGCTGAGGGCGAAGGCAGAACAATTGACCAATATTAACACAAAAGAATAGCCATGGCACAACTAAGCATCAACCAATGCCAGAATTGCGGCAAAATTCTGGCCCCTGGAGTCACCAAATGTGGAAAATGCCACACCGAACACAGCGTGATCCCCACAGTCGTAAATCCTCTGAGATTCAGCGCCGCCGAAGCGGCCGAATACCGCTCTCAGTTTGAGGAGCAGGTGAAGGAATTTCCGAAGGACAGCAACGCTCTCTTCGCAATGGGTCTGACATATCTCGGGCTCAAGAATTACGAACTTGCCGACGAGTATTTCCGGAAGGCGGTCGCGCTTACCCCGTCCAACCCGGATGTCTATTACTACACCGCCCTTTCCCTCTTCCATCATCGCTCCGTGATGAATCTGAGCAAGATGGAGATGGACAGGATCGAGCAGTGGCTGGACACGGCGGTAAAAATCCAGCCGAAGCGCAAATATCTGATTCTCCAGATGATACTCCGGCAGGGAATGTCCAGTATGGGTCTGAACGTTGACACGGACAAACTCTCCCCTGCCGAACTGCTCCAGCAGGCGAAGATCACGGTCCAGGAGGAAGACGAGCTCTACGAGATCGAGCAGCACGTCCTGGTCACCGACGAGAAGACCAGAGCCCTGGTAAACTCTCTCGTCAACGGAGACAAGGCCGGGAATACGTCAATTTTCCCGGAGACCATGAACGCCTATCTCAATTTCTGCGACTATGCCAGGGAAAACGATGGAGAATGGAGTACGGAGAACGTTAAAAAACTCTGCGATGAGGATGCAAGAAGGGCATTTTTCAAGGTATTACACGAACCTCAAGTGCCGCAGAAGCTTCCTAAACCTTCTTTGATAGCACCTTTCTTTAAATCTCTGTGGAAGGGGGCACTTGCCATTTTCTCGGTCATCGTGATAATAATCATCGTCCAGGGCTTTCTCAAATGGGGCGGAGACAAAACTATTAAAGGCGAGACTCCTCAGGCGAGACTCGAAGCCTTCCAATCCATGGCAGAGGGAAGGAAGGTTTATGTGGCCAGATACAGAGATGAGGCCGGGAAGGAAATGGCAGTCCGCGGACCTTTCAATGACGAGAAGGTACTGAGCCTTCCGGACGCAACTAAGTATTCTTGGAAGGTCCCCGGATTCAAGGGAAATCTCGGGAAGATTCTCATCATACTGCCACTCATTCTCTGGGCCCTTTTCACAATAAAGAGATTCTACGTCTGCGCCCGAGAGCGCCGGGATGTCGGAAAGCGGAACCAGGCGGATCGAGAGCAATACGAAAGAGAACATGCAGCCTATCTTGATCGTCCTAGCATCGAGGATTACAAGTTATTCTGCTCGCTCTTTGCAGGACCGAACAATAATGGTTACATCGTAGATGAAGGCGACTTCGTGGAAGCGGCGCTTCAGCAGGCTCACATAGCAGAGGAGGACATCAAAAATGGCAACGGAAAGATTTTCTTCTCTTGCTATCTCCTCGATACTGATAACAATAACAATGATTGTCGAGACCCTGAGATAACGCTCAGACAGATGGCGGTAAGAGTCTGCGTGGCGATGAGAGACAGCATCGTCTTCCTCCATGGGATATGGGAGACCGAAAGCAATGTAATGCCGATCCTCGACCAGGAGCGTCTTCTTTACAGTCAGATTGCCAATTTCCGCAATGTGCAGTCTTACAGCACTTTGGACCTTGTGTCACACAGCAACAGCGTCTTGGCTGAAATCATCTATGGATATGGCGACTTCCCTTCTCTCTTCCGCTACCAGGGGGTCAATCCTTCTGACGATTTAACCTACAGCACTACACGCACATCCGACTTCGACGAGTTCTACAATTCTCTGGTCAAGATGCACACCGCATACGTCAAAAGCTAGAATAACAGCTCACGCCCAGACCGGGCAGATGTCAATAATCGAGGCTGGCCAAAGTCAATATGACTCAGGCCAGCCTCTTTTTCCGCTGTCAATAGAGATTGGCTTTGCCGGGGTTCTCGCCGACCTCTTCCTTGGTTATCCTCTTCTTGCCCATGGCATGCCAGACATAGGCGATATAGGCCACGACCAGAGGAATGAAGAGGGAGACAAAGAACATGACCCTCAGAGTGAAGACGCTCGAAGAGCTGTTCCTTATGGTCAGAGAGCTCTGAAGGGAGGTCCGGCTCGGGTAAAAGGCTGTGCCGTTGAAACCCGCTATGAAGAAAAGCGACATGACGACAAGTACAGTTCCGAGACCGGCAGGCCAGATTCCCCTTCTGGATTTGCCCGAAATTCCGAGGACGATGCCTGCCAGAACGAGGACGACTCCGGCGAGGAAAAGCCCCGTCACGAACGGCATCTGAAGGAAATTATGGAGATATTTTCCTTTCTCCATGAACACGCTTCCGTCAGAGGCGACAGCGTAGCCGGACCTTGTCAGAAGAATGACAAGCCATGAAAGGAAGAAGAGAAGGAAAGGCAGGGCAAGGATCATGACAGCCTTCTTCGACCTTCTGGCTATCACCTCGTCCTCAATGTCGTTCTGCATGTAGAGGTTGCCAAGAATCATGGTAAGGAAGGTGACCGCCAGGCCGAGAAGCATGGCATGGCCGTCGGCAAGGGTCTCAAGTCCATGCCAGGAGTTTCCCCATGAACTTATGATCCTTTCAGAAGGAAGACCCAGCCTTGCGATGGCCTCCTTGTCGACGGTAAAGTCCGAACCCGTGAAGAAGGTTCCGACCGCCGCTCCGATGAGCAGAGGGGCAAGTATTCCGTTGATTACAAGGAAAGTCTGGAAGGCTTTTGAGCCGAGAAGATTGCCCTTTTTGTTCTGGAATTCGTAGGATACGGCCTGGAAAACGAAGGTCAGCAGAATCAGCATCCAAACCCAATAGGCTCCGCCGAAACTCGTGCTGTAAAAGAGCGGGAAGGAGGCGAAGAAGGCTCCGCCGAAGGTGACGAGGGTGGTGAAAGAGAGTTCCCACTTGCGCCCTGTGCTGTTGACTATCATTCTCTTGCGCAAAGCGTCATAGCCCCTGTCCCAAAGGGCGGCGTTCGCACCCTGGACGAACATAAGGAAAACCAGGAGCCCCGCCAGCAAGGCCACGAGAATCCACCAATATGCTTGCAGAAATTCGAGTGTCATGATTCGTCCTCCTATGCTTTTGATGTTTCTTCAATTTCGGGTCCCTTCCTGAAAGCCTGGACCATGATTCTGATTTCGATGACGAGGAAGAGGGCGAAGACGCCCAGGAAGACAAAGAAAGTAGTCTTCACCGCCCCGGCGCTGAGGCTTGAAATAGCCGCTTTTACAGGCAGGAGCCCCTGGATTGTCCATGGCTGGCGGCCCACTTCCGCCACCACCCAGCCGAACTCTCCGGCGAGGTAGGCAAGAGGAATAGTGATTATTCCGAGCCATAGCAGCCATTTCCAATCCTGAAGCTTCTTCTTGTACATGGCGAAGAAGGCGAGCAGGAAGAGCAGGATACCGACCATGCCGAAACCTATCATGAGTCTGAAAGACCAGTAGACGAGAGGAACGTTAGGGATAAGTTCTTCCGGAGTATCAAGCTGGCCGTAGCCGAGGTACTTGACGTTTTCATCCAAAATCTTGCGGAACTCCGAGGCCTTCTCCGGGTCGCTTTCCCGATTATCCCGGTAGCCCTTGAGAGCCGCGATGGCAGTCTTGCCCATGCTGATTTTTTCCGCGGCAGAAGGGACACAGACTCCGTCCTTGTCCGTGTAGCCCTTAAGGATGTCATTTATTCCCGGAACGTAACCATCAATGTCGTGAGTGGCTAGCAAAGAGAGCACGCCGGGCACCTCGATTCCGGGAACTATTGAGAATGGCGCCTTTCTGCCACCGTCCCACAGCCCCTCGGAGGCGGCCAGCTTCATCGGCTGGAACTCGGCGGCGTTGACCCCGGATCTGTCTCCGGAGATGAAACCTCCCAAGACGCCTGCCGCTCCGACAATCGCCCCTACTAGAGCGCTCTTCCTGGCGAATTCCACCTCTCTGTTCTTCAGCAGGAACCAGCAGGACATACCCAGCACGAAGGTGCCGCCTGTGAACCAGCCGCTAAGCACGGAGTGGAAAAACTTGTCTACCGCCACTGGATTGGACACTACCTCCCAGAATGCGGTGGCGGAAGCCATCTCGCTTCTCACCGTGTCCGGATTGAAGGTGGTACCTACCGGGTTCTGCATCCAGCCGTTGGCCACCAGAATCCAATAGGCGGAAATGGTGGCTCCTATGCCTGTCAGCCAAGTGGAGGCGAGATGGAATTTCGGGCTGACCTTGTCCCAGCCGAAAAACATCACGGCAAAGAAAGTGGCCTCCATGAAGAAGGCTATTATCCCCTCGATTGCGAGCGGCGCTCCGAAGAGGTCTCCTACGAACCAGGAATAGTTGCTCCAGTTTGTTCCGAATTGGAATTCGAGGATGAGTCCCGTGGCTATTCCCACAGCGAAATTGATGGCGAAGACTTTCATCCAGAATTTCGCCGTCTTTTTCCAGAATTCATCCTTCTTTACCAGATAGAGGGTCTCCATGATGGCCATTACGAGAGCAAGGCCGAGCGTCAGGGGAACGAAGAGCCAATGGTAGGCGGCAGTCATTGCGAACTGAAGCCTCGACCAGGTGAATATCGCCGTATCCATATACCTTGTTAGTAGTGTTATGTAATAATATTAGTTCTTGTGATTATTTTCGAGAAAGACATTTCCTCCGGTGAGACTTTCTCCGACAATCTCTATCTTCTCATCCTCACTCTTTCCCGCCATGGCAGGTCTGAAGAAAAAGAGCCTCAGCACGCCGAAGAGTATGATGAGTTTGAGGATTATCAGAATCCACAGCGGCCTGCCCCAGGTCATGTTCCTGAAACCGTCGCGATAGAATGTCCACACGGAGCAGGCCGCTCTGCCGATGGCGTTTTTCATCTTTGTTTAAATTTGCATAATTCAATTTTAACATAAAACGATGCAAAGTTACAAACATTCTCGAAGCGTGCAAATTTTTCTTTCAAAAGCCTTTAGGAGACGGTTTATTTTGGTATTTTAGGGGAATGAATGTGCCGTCAGTGGTCTGCTCCAGCGTAACAACGCAGTGTGCATCAGGCTTTTCAGGAAATCGAGGCAGGCAGAGACAGCATATTTTGGTTAGATATGGGTATAAGAGATTTGATCGGCAAGAGGATTTTGGTCCTGGACGGGGCCATGGGAACGGCCATCCAGGCTTTCGGGCTGTGTGAAGAAGACTTCAGGCAGAACCCATCTACAGGGGAGCGTCCTTTCAAAACGGCGGTGAGCTCGCTCTCCGGGGACAACGAGTGCCTCTGCCTCACCAGGCCGGATGTCATCGGCAAAATACACCGCAGCTACATCGAGGCCGGAGCCGACATCATAGAGACCTGTTCCTTTGGTGCCAACCCGATTTCGCAGACAGAATACGGACTGGCGGATTATGCCGCCCGGATGGCCTTTGCCTCTGCAAAAATCGCGCGGGAGGCCGCCGACAGGGCCGTCAGAAAAGTCTTCGTGGCAGGCTCCATGGGCCCGACATCCAAGTCGCTAACTCTCGCTTCAGACCTCGGCAGGCCTTCTTACCGTCAGTACAGCTTCAGCGAAATGTGCGAGGCCTACCGCGTGCAGGCTAAGGCGCTGGTGGACGGCGGGGCTGACCTGCTCCTGCTGGAGACTTGCTTCGACGCCCTCAACACCAAAGCTGGGATCTATGCCATAGAGAAACTGGAAGACGAGGGACTGATTCCTTCCGGCTTTCCGCTGATAATATCGGTCTCCGCCAACGACAAGAGCGGACGCACCCTCACCGGCCAGACCATAGAGGCCTTCTGGACCAGCGTCCGCCACTACCCTCTCGCCGCCTTCGGACTTAATTGCTCTTTGGGCGCCGAGGACTTGGAGCCGCTGATCCGTGACGTGGCTTCGTTCTGCGACGCTCCGGTGATCTGCTATCCGAACGCCGGCCTCCCTAACGAGCTGGGACAATACGACCAGAAGCCTGAAGATTTCGCCAAGGCCGTCAGAAGGATGGCCGGGGAAGGGCTGATAGACATTATCGGTGGCTGCTGCGGCACTACCCCGGAGCACATCAGAGCCGCGAGGGAGGCAGTCCGGGATTTCAAGCCTCGCTCAGCCTATCCTCGGGAGGAAGGCCAGAAGCCGCTGACAGTCAGCGGCCTCGAAGCCTTCACAATAGATCCGTCGAAGAATTTCACGAATATCGGAGAGAGGACGAACGTGGCCGGTTCCAGGAAATTCGCGAAGCTCATAGCCGCAAAAGACTATGATTCAGCCCTCAAGATCGCCGCAGACCAGATCGCCAACGGAGCCAATATCATAGACATAAACATGGACGATGCCATGCTCGACTCCGGGACCGAGATGGAGACCTTCCTCCGCAGCATCTCTTCCGATCCTCTGGTCGCCAAGGCGGCTCTGATGATAGACAGTTCCCACTGGGAAACGATTCTCCTTGGCCTGGAGAATGCCCAGGGGCGCTGCGTCGTCAATTCGATCTCCCTGAAGGACGGAGAAGAAGACTTCCTTCGCAAGGCATGGACGATCCATGAAATGGGAGCCGCCATGGTCATCATGGCCTTCGACGAAAAGGGGCAGGCAACAAGCTACTCCCGCAAAATCGAGGTCTGCGAGAGGGCCTACAAGCTCCTTTCAGCCAGGGGCATACGGCCGGAAGAAATGATTTTCGACTGCAACGTTCTCTCTGTGGGGACCGGCATTGCCGAACACGCCGCCTACGGAATAGATTTCATCCGCGCGGTACGTTGGATAAAAGAAAATCTTCCCGGAGCGAAAACCTCCGGCGGAATCAGCAATCTCTCCTTCGCTTTCAGGGGCAACAATAAGGTCAGGGAAGCCATGCACAGCGTCTTCCTCTACCATGCCATAAAAGCCGGCCTGGACATGGGCATAGTCAACCCCGGCATGCTTCAGGTCTATGACGGCATAGAGCCGGAGCTTCTCAAATGCTGCGAAGACGTCATCCTGGACAGGGACCCAGAGGCGACCGAAAGGCTGGTCGCCAAGGCTTCCGAAATCATGGCGGAAAAGGAAGCCGGGAAGGACACCTCTCCTGCGGCCGCGGAAGCCTCGGTCCGGAAAGGAAGCCTGGAAGAGAGGCTTGCGGCCATGCTTGTCAGTGGCACGGAGGACAACCTTAAGGAGGATGTAATGGAAGCGCTCGGGAAGCTCTCATCGGCCGTCAAGGTAATAGAGGGTCCTCTCATGGCCGGCATGGAGAAGGTTGGAGAACTCTTCGGGGAGGGGAAAATGTTCCTTCCCCAGGTTGTCAAATCGGCCAAGGTTATGAGGGATGCAGTAAGCATTCTGGAGCCCTACATGAAGAAGGCCGGAGAGGAGGGTGGAAAACGACCTGTCATAATCAACGCGACGGTGAAGGGCGACGTCCATGACATAGGCAAGAATATTACGGGTATAGTGCTGGGCTGCAACGGCTTCGAAGTCATCGATCTCGGGGTCATGGTGGAAGGGGATACGATTCTCAAGGCCGCGGAGGAGCACAAGGCGGCCATAATAGGGGTCAGCGGCCTCATCACCCCGAGCCTCTTCCAGATGGAAGAAATCTGCCGGGAGATGAAGCGCAGAGGCCTCGACACTCCCCTCTTCATCGGCGGAGCCACGACTTCCGCCCTCCACACGGCGGTCAAGCTCTCGCCCCTTTATGGCCATGTCTTCTATGCCCCTGACGCTTCCGCTTCTGCCGTCATGGCCAAGAAATGCGTCATGGACAGGGAAGGCTTCGAAAGGGAGCAGCACGAGGCCCAGGCGAAGATGCGGAGCCTCTACGAGGCGAGGAAAATCCAGGCCGCCTCTGTTTCCGAAGGGCCCCTTTTCCCGAAAGAGAGTTTCCTCCGGCCCGGCGACCACGACCTTCCTTCCGAGTTTTCTGCCGACATCCAGGCAGCTCTCCTGAAAGACTTCATAGACTGGAGAATGTTCCTTGCCATCTGGGGCTTCAAATACGGAGCTCAGCTGCCCGACAGTCCAGACCTCAGGAAGACCCTCGCCGACGGCCGGGCGATCCTTGAGCGCTTCATCGCCGACGGCAGCCTCCGCATCCACCTCTCCCTCCGCTTCATGGAGGCCTTCTCAGACGGCTCAGACCTCGTTTTCCCCAAATCGGGTGGCGGAGTTTCGCCAGCCCAGGCGGAGGAGGTGTTCCGCCTGCCGATGCTACGGCAGGAGGAGCCCCAGGAAATCGGAGGGAAGAGGGTCTGCGCAGCCCTTTCGGATTACGCCCCGGACAAGGCCTATGGCTTCACGGCTCCTGTAGGAATCTTCGCAATAAGCGTCCATTATGTCGATAAAAATGTGAAATACGGCAAAGGAAGCGATTGCGGCACGGACTATGATTCCATGATGGAGCGTGCGGTGCGCGTCTGCCTCGCGGAAGCGGCCTCGGCATGGCTTGACACAAGAATCAAGGCACGCCTCAAACGGAAAGACATGAAAATCACGAAGCCGGCGGCAGGTTACGCCAGCTGCCCAGACCACAGTCTCAAGGGCGACATCCTCTCCCTGCTTCCGGGCAGGGATGAACTTGGGATAGAGCTGACCGAAAGCTACGCCATGATTCCGGACGCGAGCATCTGCGGCTTTGTCATCGTCCACCCGAACGCCACCTACCCGGAAATCCGCAAAATCGGGCGCAGGCAATACGAAGACTACGCGCGCCGCCGCGGAATGACAGAAGATCAGGCCCGCCGTTTCCTCGGCCACCTGCTCTAGACAAAATGAAAAGTAGATGAAAGTAACAGAAATATTGGCCGCAAGCAGGGAGCCCTATCCCTCCATAGAAATAGTTCCTCCCAAGAAGGGACTGAGCAAAGAAGAGCTTTTCAAGACTCTGGAGCCTTTCGCCCGTTTCAATCCCCCCTATATCAACGTTACCTGCCACAGGGATGAATACGAGTACAGGGAGGAGCCGGACGGGACTTTTTCGCGTCATCTCGTCCGCAAGAATGTAGGAGGGGTTGCGGTCTGCGCCGCAGTCATGTCCCGCTTCGACTCGACCCTCGTCCCTCACGTAATATGCGCCGGGGCCACGGCCGATGAAATCGAATCGGAACTCTTCGACATGAAATTTCTCGGAATCGACAACGTCCTCGCCCTGCGCGGAGACGCCGCCCTCGGAGAGAAGCGCTTCACTCAGATGGCCGGAGGCTATTCCCACGCCGATGAGCTGGTGGAAGCGATACGCGCATTCGGAGACAAAATCGGCTGGTCTTTCTGCATAGGGGTGGCCGGCTATCCGGAGAAACATTCCGAAGCCGCCAACATCGAGACTGACATTGAGAACCTGAAGCGGAAAGTCGACGCCGGAGCCGACTACATAGTCACCCAGATGTTCTTCGACAACGAGAAATACTACCGCTGGAGCGAGAGCGTCCGCAAGGCCGGCATTGATGTTCCCCTCATCCCGGGCCTGAAGCCCCTCTCGACCAGGAGGCAGCTCGACCTGCTCCCGAAGTCATTCGGGATCGACATCCCCCTGGAACTCAGCAGAAAGGTCGCTGAAAGCGGGGATGACAAGGAAAAGGCATATAGGGCAGGCATCGACTGGTGCATAGCCCAGACAAAAGATCTTCTCTCCCACGGCGCCCCTTCGGTCCACTATTTCACCATGGGCAAGGCCGACAATGTGACAGAAATTCTGGAATCCTGCTTCAAGACAAGGAAAGATACGAAATAGGCTTCGCTTTCTTGAGGAAAAATCGTTAAATTTGCAGAATTCGATAAATCGATACAGAAAAGATTATAATCATAAGAGATAAATGGACAACAAGTTACAGGAACTCACAGACAAGCTTTACAGCGAAGGCCTGTCCAAGGGCAAGGCCGAAGGAGAGCAGATTCTCGCCGACGCGAAGAAGCAGGCCGAGGCCATCCTCGCCCAGGCAAGAAAGCAGGCCGAAGACATTCTCGCCAAGGCCGGCAAGGATGCAGAAGACCTCAAGAGCAGGACTGAAAGCGATGTTAAGATGGCTTCCGGCCAGGCAATGCAGGCCCTCAGGCAGCAGATTGAGAATATGATCGTCGCCAAGGCCGCAGAAGAAGGCACGTCAAAGGCTCTATCCTCCGCCGATTTCGTCAAGGAAATCATCACGGCCGTCGCCAAGAATTTCAGTTCGGAGAATCCCGAGGATCTCTCCCTTGTCCTTCCGGAGTCCCAGAAGGCTGAGCTCGAACCTTTCGTCAAGGATCAGCTTTCCAAGATCATCGGGAAGGGCGTCACTGCGACCTTCAGCAAGAATGTCGGCGAGGGCTTCACCATAGGTCCTAAAGACGGGAGCTATTTTATCAGCATGACGGATGAGACCTTCAAGGCCTTGATTTCCGGTTATCTGCGTCCAGCGGCCAAGAAACTCCTCTTCGGCGAATAGGCCCCTCTATGGACAATTACGAGTACATAATCGCAAGTCTTCCCGACATCAGCGAAGGCTGGAGTCCTGACTCGGACGAAGACAGGATGGAAGAGCTTCTCGGCTTCATCCGCGAGAATTGTTCCAAGGCGGACAACACCTTGATAGACAGCCTCCTCGCCGGCTTCGACGAGGGAAAGCTTGATCTTGCCTTCTACCAGGGGGCCCTCAAGTCCAGGGACCGCTTCATCAGGGAGTATTTCAACTTCGACCTCAGAGTACGCAACGCCAAGGTCATCTATCTCAACAAGGCTCTCGGGAGGCCTGAAAAGCAGGACATATTCTTGGAGCCGGAGGGTGAATTTTCCGAAAAGGAAAGGCTTGAAGCCATCCTCGGATGCGGAGACATCCTGAAGAGGGAAAGAGGGATCGACGCCATGACGGACGAGAAGATTAGGGAGCTGACGGTCTTCGACTACTTCGACATCGACGCCGTCCTCGGCTTCATCGCGAGGTTCAGGATAGTCCAGAGGTGGCTGTGCCTGGACGAAGAGGAAGGGCGAAAACTCTTCCGCAAGCTTGTCGAAGATGTCCGCGGAAGCTATGAAGGCGTACATTACGATGAAAAATAATACTAAAGACATTATATGAAAAGCACAGGAAAAGTAATAGGCATTGTCTCGAACCTCGTGACTGTCGAAACTCAGGGTCCTGTGGCCGAAAACGAAATCTGTTTCATCGACCTCGACGGGGTAAAGCTCATGGCCGAGGTCATCAAGGTGAACGGGAACAAGGCCCAGGTTCAGGTTTTCGAGAGCACAAGGGGGCTCAAGAACGGCATGAGGGTGGAGTTCGAAGGGAGGATGCTTGAGGCTACCCTCGGCCCAGGACTGCTGTCTTCTGTCTACGACGGACTGCAGAACAACCTGGCCACGATGGAAGGAGTCTTCCTCAAGAGAGGAGAATATACCGATCCTCTTGACCACGAGAAGGAATGGGATTTCACTCCTATCGCGAAGCCGGGCGACAAGGTAAGCGCGGCCGACTGGCTCGGAGAGGTTATGGAAGGCTGGCTGCCTCACAAGATCATGGTTCCTTTCTCCTTCAAGGAAGAGTACACGGTAAAGTCGATAGTCCCGGCAGGAGCCCACAAGATTGACGACACCATAGCAGTCCTGACCGCTGAAGACGGAGAAGAAGTCAAGGTCACCATGGTCCAGAAATGGCCCGTCAAGGTCGCCATCAAGGCCTATAGGGAAAAGCCGAGGCCTGATAAGATCATGGAGACAGGAGTCCGCACGATTGACTCCTTCAATCCGATTGCTGAAGGCGGAACGGGCTTCATCCCGGGTCCTTTCGGCTGCGGAAAGACTGTCCTCCAGCACGCCATAGCCAAGCAGGGAGACGCCGAGGTAATCGTGAACGCCGCCTGCGGAGAGCGTGCCAATGAGGTCGTCGAAATCTTCACGGAGTTCCCTGAACTCATCGACCCTCACACGGGACGCCGCCTCATGGAGAGGACCATCATCATCTGCAACACCTCGAACATGCCGGTAGCCGCACGTGAAGCCTCTGTCTACACGGCCATGACCATCTGCGAGTATTACAGGTCCATGGGGCTGCGCTGCCTGCTCCTCGCCGACTCGACTTCCCGCTGGGCCCAGGCCTTGAGGGAGATGTCCAACCGTATGGAGGAGCTTCCTGGAGCCGACGCCTTCCCGGTCGACATATCCGCCATCATTTCGAATTTCTACGCCCGCGCCGGCAAGGTCATCCTCAACAACGGAAAGACCGGAGCCATCACCTTCATTGGCACAGTCTCCCCTGCCGGAGGAAACCTCAAGGAACCGGTTACGGAATCCACGAAAAAGGCAGCCCGCTGCTTCTACTCTCTCGAGCAGAACCGCGCCGACCAGAAGCGCTACCCGGCCGTGAACCCGATCGATTCCTATTCCAAGTATCTCGAGTACCCTGAAATCAAGGACTATCTCAACAAGACAGTTGAGAGTGGCTGGACAGACAAGATCGACCAGGCCAAGGTGATCGTCCGCAGGGGCCGCGAGGCTTCGGAGCAGATCAACATCCTCGGAGACGACGGCGTGCCTGTCAGCTACCATGAAACTTTCTGGAAGTCGGAGCTCATCGACTACGCCTTCCTCCAGCAGGACGCCTTCGACGAAATCGATGCCCTCTGCCCACTCGAAAGACAGAAATACATGCTGGACCTCATCCTGGACATCTGCGGCAAGCATTTCGACTTCAAGGATTTCGAGGAGTGCCGCAACTTCTTCAAGGACCTCATCAACGACCTCAGGCAGATGAACTATTCCAAGTTCCATGACGAGAACTTCGAGAAATATCTCACCCAGGTCAACAAAATGATTCAGGAAAATGGCAAATAAGGCATATCAGAGAATATACACCAAGCTTGAGTCCATCACCAAGGCCACCGTCTCGCTCAAAGCGTCCGGGGTGGCTAACGACGAGCTTGCGACAGTGGCCGGGAGACTGGCCCAGGTCGTCCGCACCAAGGGCGACACTGTAACGCTTCAGGTCTTTGCGGGCACTGAAGGCATTCCTACCGACGCCCCGGTAACCTTCCTCGGCCACTCCCCTGTTCTTAAGGTCAGCGACCAGCTTGCCGGACGTTTTTTCAACGCCTATGGAGAGCCCATCGACGGCGGTCCTGCCATCGAGGGCGAAGAGAGGCAGACAGGAGGACCTTCCGTCAACCCTTACAAGAGACGCGAGCCGTCCGAGCTGATTCCGACCGGAATCGCTGGAATCGACCTCAACAACACCATAGTCTCCGGACAGAAAATTCCATTCTTCGCCGACCCTGACCAGCCGTACAACCAAGTCATGGCCGATGTTGCCCTGAGGGCCGATGTAGACAAAATCATCCTTGGCGGCATGGGCCTATCCAACGATGACTACCTCTTTTTCAGACATTCCTTCGAGGCGGCCGGCGCCCTGGACAAGATCATCAGCTTCATCAACACCACCGAAGAACCTCCTGTAGAGCGGCTCCTCATTCCTGACATGGCCCTTACGGCGGCCGAATATTTCGCTGTAGAGAAGGGAGAGAAGGTGCTGGTGCTGCTGACCGACATGACCCTCTATGCCGACGCCCTGTCGATCGTGTCTAACCGCATGGACCAGATTCCTTCCAAGGATTCCATGCCGGGCTCCCTCTATTCCGACTTGGCGAAGATCTACGAAAAGGCAGTGCAGCTCCCTACCGACGGTTCCATCACCATCATCGCGGTGACAACCCTCAACGACGGAGACATCACGCACGCCATTCCTGACAACACCGGCTACATCACCGAGGGCCAGCTCTTCCTTCGCGCAGACCCAGATTCCGGGAAGGTTATCATCGACCCGTTCCGCTCCCTGTCCCGACTCAAGCAGCGCGTCCAGAACAAGAAGACCCGCGAGGACCACAGCCAGGTCATGAACGCCGGAGTCCGTCTCTATGCCGACGCGCAGAACGCGAAGACGAAACTGGAGAACGGTTTCGACCTGTCCGACTACGACAGACGCTGCCTTGACTACGCCAAGGAATATGCGACGAGGCTTCTGGCCATAGACGTCAACATCTCCATCGACGAGATGCTTGACACGGCCTGGGAACTCTTCTCCAAATATTTCACCAAGGCCGAGACCGGAATCAGGCAGAGCCTTATAGACAAATACTGGAAAGGCAAAGAATAATGGCGATCAAATTCCAATACAACAAGACGTCCCTTACGAATCTAGGCAAGGCGCTGAAAATGCGTCAGAACGCTCTCCCAACCCTCCAGAACAAGGAAAGCGCCCTGAGGCTGGAAACGCGCAAGGCCAAGGAGAGGTCGGACGCCCTTGAAAAAGAACTTGACGCGGCCCTCAAAAAATACGATTATCTCAGCGCCCTCTGGAACGAGTTCGACTCCGACCTGATTTCCATCAGCGACGTGGAACTCAAGACCGTGAAGATTGCCGGAGTGAAATGCCCGGACCTGGGCAGAATCACCTACGACATCAAACCTTTCAACGCCTTCACCAAACCGGCCTGGTTCGCCGACGGAGTAGCCATTCTCGAAGAGCTTTCAAGGCTCGGAATCGAGAGCGAGGTCTACCTCGAAAGGCGCAGGGTTCTGGATTTCCAACGCAAAAAGACCACCCAGAAGGTCAACCTTTACGAGAAGGTCCAGATTCCTGGATACCAAGAGGCGATAAGAAAGATCAAGAGGTATATGGAGGACGAAGACAACCTCAGCAAGGCTTCATCGAAAATCGTGAAGGCCCGCCATGAGGAAGAAGAAGCCGAAGAGGAGGCGGCGCACTCATGATAGACAAGATGACCAGATACTCTTTCATCCTCCTGAGCGGGGAGAAAGAGAGATTTCTCAAAGATCTTCAGGATCTCGGGCTCATGGACATCACAAGGTCATCCAAGAGTGTGGACGAGGAATCTTCCGAGCTGATGGAAAGGGCCGACGTCCTCAAGGAGGCGGCAGACTATCTCTCCGGCCTTGAAGTTCCGCAAGGGACACAGGCGGCCGAAGTTGAGAGCGCCACTCCAGCGGAAGACCTCTCAGAGCTGCGTATGAAATTGGACGAGGACAAGGCCGCGCTTTCCGCCGCCCGCTCCCGTCTTGAGACTCTGAAAGCCTGGGGAGGCGGACTTTCCGCCGCCTCGCTCAAGAAAATCGAAGAAATCAACAGCGCTCTGAGATCCGAAGGCTCCCAGCCGCTGACGATACGCTATTACAAGACTCCTGAGAAGAATTTCAAGCCTGAATGGGCTTCGTTGGTTCCTCTCGAAGTTATCTCGAAGGACTCGCGGAATGTCTATTTCGTGACGGTTTCCGATGACCCCGCCTACACCTTCCCTATAGCTCCGGTCCAGGAGCCTGAAGGGGACCTGGAGACCTGCGAGGCCGAGATTTCGGCCAGAGAGGCCGCCGTAAAGGCCGCCTGGGCCAAGATAGCGGGGCTTAAGAAATATGTACCTGAAATAGAGAAGATGCGCCGGGATGTTCTGTCTGAACTCGACCTATATCTTGCCGGAACTGAAAGCGAAAGCGCCGCCGAAGACAGACTCTGCGTGTTCACGGGCTTCGCACCAACGGAAGATGACGGAAAGATCGCGGCCAGGCTCGACACCATGGATATCTACTGGACGAGCCGCGCTGCCCAGACGGAAGACATGCCTCCCATCAAGCTCAAGAACAACAAATTCGTGAGCATGTTCCAGGTGCTTACCGACATGTACGGAAGACCGGCCTATGACGGCTTCGACCCTACGATATGGATTTCCATCTTCTTCATGCTCTTTTTCGCCTTCTGCATGGGCGACATGGGCTATGGACTTGTACTCGTGGTGATCGGCCTGCTCTTGAAGAAGACTTCGGCCGGAAAGCTGGCACCCCTGGTAGTGACGCTCGGAGCGGCTACGACCCTCCTCGGCTTCCTTTTCCACACCTTCTTCTCCGTGGATTTCTACAATATGCTGAAGGACACCCCGGCAAGGTATCTGATGATTCCTTCCGACGAGATTAAGGCCGCGACCGGTTACGACGCCAACATGATCCTGGCCCTTGTCATAGGTATCATCCACCTGTGCATCGCCATCTGCATAAAGACGGCGATGCAGACAAAGAACAAGGGCATCAAGAACTCTCTCGGCACCTGGGGATGGACCCTGCTCATAGTCGGCGGGGTGATCGTAGCCGCGCTCGCCATCTTCGAGGTACTGCCTCCGGCTATCGTGAAGCCTGTGGTTATTGCCCTTGGAGTGGTTTCGGCCATCGGAATCTTCTTCCTCAACGACATCCACGCCAATCCTCTGGTGAATATCGGCTCCGGGCTCTGGGCCACCTACAACACGGTCACCGGCCTGCTGGGCGATGTACTGAGCTATCTCCGACTCTATGCTCTCGGCCTAGCCGGAAGCATGCTCGGATACGCCTTCAACCAGCTCGGCATGATGGTGCTTGGAGACGGAGGGATCGGCTTCAACTGGATCTTCTTCATACTTCTGGTGGTGCTCGGGCACACCCTCAACATCGCCATGTGCATTCTCGGCGCCTTCGTGCATCCGCTCAGGCTCAACTTCCTCGAGTTCTTCAAGAATTCCGAATATGACGGCTCGGGGAGAAACTACAACCCGTTAAAGGCAAAATGACGGGAGGATGCGCAAGAGGGCAAGACAATGAAATAGTAAAACAATCAAATAAGAATTATGTCAACAGAAACAATGCAAATTCTCGGGTACATCGGCTTGGGCCTTGTACTCGCTCTCGCAGGAATCGGGAGTTCCATCGGAACAACGACTGCCGCAAATGCGGCGGAGGGCGGCCTGAAAAAGAAACCTGAAGCTTCCGGAACCTTCATGGTGCTTTCCGCCCTTCCTGCCACCCAGGGAATCTATGGCTTCGTCGCCTTTTTCATGCTTCTAAGCAAACTGAAGGCTGATCCGACCCAGGGTCTCCTGATCTTCGGCATGGGTGCCTGCGTCGGCCTCGTCTGTATGATTTCCGCGATCCGTCAGGGCCAGGTCTGCGCCAATGGTATCGTCGGTGTCAGCCAGGGCCACAACGTATTCACCAACACCCTGATCTACGCCGCCCTTCCTGAGTTCTACGCGATTCTCGGACTCGTCGGCGCCCTGATGATCTAAGGGACCCGAACCTGCCACGACTTCGGCCTCGGCCTCAGATAGAGTAGGAAGAAGACGAAAGTTCTCTTCCTACTTTCGTTTTCCGACATCATCTCACTCGCGATGATTCCGCGCACAGGCTCTCCCTACAAGGCTCTCAGCGACACTTTCCTCACTCAGGGATACCTTCGCTCTGGGATGAACAGGCGGCGGAAACATTAGAAAACTGTCTTCAAGTCCAAATAGCGAAGGATTTTGGACTTGAGATCACGAGGTGAAGTATTGGGGTGGCGGGGTCCCGGAAGAGCTCGGCAGACAGGTTCGGAGCGAGGCATGAAAAAGTCCCCGCGGAGACTCCGCGAGGACTGAACCTAATCCTATGTTTAATAAAAGCTTACTTGTTTCCGTTCGGCTTCCTGCTTGCGTATCTCTGATAGAACTTATCAACACGGCCGGCGGTATCGACGAGCTTAACCTTTCCAGTATAGAAAGGATGAGAGGTGTTCGAAATCTCGACCTTTACGACCGGGTACTCAACACCGTCAACCACCAGAGTCTCCTTTGTGTTGGCGCAGGAGCGGGTGATGAACACCGTGTCGTTTGACATATCCTTGAAAGCTACAAGACGGTAGGATTCGGGATGAATTCCTTTTTTCATGATCTTTAAATATTTAAAGTTTTCTTTTGGAACTGCGAATTTACGCCATTTCTTTTTTCTTTCCAAGTTCTGGGGTAATTATTTACCATTATTTTAAAACTTTGCCTGGAACAGCACTTCCAGGCAAAGTCAATTCATGACGGGGCTATCTCCCGCCATATACAAGGACCATCCCTGCAACTAAGTTTGACGGCGATGTCCAAATTGATCGATTTAATGGATTTTTCTTTTTGAATTAAGAAGGGCATTTCATAGATTTGCCAAAAGAGGAAATAAACATTAGCATGAACTTTTATTTCATCATAAGCCTTTCTCTAATCCTAGCCTCAGACACATAGGATTGGAAAGGCGTGCGATGGAATCAATACTGATATGAAAGGAGCCTTCCCGATCTTCGCGGGGAGGCTTTTTTTCATGGCTCCTGACTCTCCGGACTAAGGCAAAGACGGGATAAATACAACAAATAGATATGGATAACAGAATTCAGATTTTTGACACGACGCTCCGGGACGGTGAACAGGTTCCCGGCTGCCAGCTCAACACTGTGGAGAAGATTCAGATTGCCAAAGAGCTCGAAAGCCTCGGGGTCGACGTAATAGAGGCAGGCTTCCCCGTATCCAGTCCGGGAGACTTCAACTCCGTAGTCGAAATTTCAAAGGCGGTCACCTGGCCTGTCATCTGCGCCCTGACAAGGGCAGTGGAAAAAGACATTGATGTCGCGGCAGAGGCCCTGCAATTTGCCAAGCGCAAGAGAATCCACACAGGGATCGGCACTTCCGACTACCATATCAAATACAAATTCAACTCCAGCCGCGAGGAAATTCTTGAAAGGGCCGTCCACGCCGTCAAATACGCCAAGAAATACGTAGAGGACGTGGAATTCTACGCCGAGGACGCCGGCAGAACTGACGAGGAGTATCTCGCAAGGATCGTCGAAGCTGTGATAAAGGCCGGGGCTACGGTTGTGAACATCCCGGACACTACCGGATACTGCCTTCCGGAAGAATATGGCGCTAAGATCCGCTATCTTTTCGAACACGTGGACGGAATCGACAAGGCCATAATCTCGACCCATTGCCACAACGACCTGGGAATGGCAACTGCAAACACCTTCGAAGGAATCAGAAACGGAGCCCGCCAGGTAGAGGTTACGGTCAACGGGGTCGGGGAAAGGGCCGGGAACACGGCTCTGGAAGAGATCGTCATGATTCTCAAATGTCACCCGTCCGCAGGTCTCTACACGAACATCAACACAAGGAAAATCTGTCCGATAAGCAGGATGGTCTCGAACCTTATGAACATGAGCGTCCAGCCGAACAAGGCCATAGTGGGCAGAAACGCCTTCGCCCACTCTTCGGGAATCCATCAGGACGGAGTCCTCAAAAACGCCCAGACTTACGAAATCATAGACCCGAAAGACATCGGCCTCGACCAGAATTCCATAGTTCTGACTGCAAGAAGCGGCCACGCGGCACTCAAGTACAGGCTTGAGGTTCATGGCGTCAGACTATCTGACGAACGCCTCGACCAGGTCTACCGGGAATTTCTTAAACTGGCGGACAAGAAGAAGGAGGTCACGGACGACGACATCCTGATGCTGGCCGGGGACAAGCGCTCAGACGACCACCACATCAAGGTCGACTGGGTCCAGGCAACGAGCGGGGTTGGCATGAAGCCTGTGGCCAGCATCGGGCTCGACATCTCCGGGGAAAAGTTCGAAGCCGCCGCCACTGGAAACGGCCCTGTGGACGCGGCCGTAAACGCGGTGAAGAAAATCATAAGCAAACCAGTGACCCTGACCGAATTCACGATTCAGGGTGTATCTAAAGGTTCCGATGACACCTGCAAAGTCCATATGCAGGTAGAGCACGGAGGAGGGATGTACTACGGTTTCGGCTGCAGCACGGACATAGTCGCCGCCTCCATAGAAGCCTATGTGGACGCTTTGAACAAATTCTCGGCAGTCTAAAGCCGGGTTTTCACTTCATGCGGTAAGGCGCGTCAGGATAGAGAACGTAGCGCTTGGCCTTCCGGACCCACTTCTGCTCCCCTACCTTGACCTTTTCTTTAAGATCCTGGAAAGAGATGTCTCCATGGAGATAGCTCATCATGACAGGGTCTGCGAGTTTACGTTCAAAGCCGTCAAGCAGCTCGAACTGTGAATATCTGCCCATGAACCAGCGTATCAGCTGAAGGGTGTGGAGTAGGGAATGGTACTCCCCTCCCGGACGCAGCATGATCTGGTAACCGTAGCATCTTTCGCCCTCATAGCGGCCTGCCGAAGGTGTGAAGGAGCAAGGCCGGATCATGGCGCCTTCGGGCACAGGGATGAGGTCAAGAGGACTGTGCCTTATGAAGGGTGCCCCGATGTATTCGTAGGAACGGGAGGTTCCGATGCCGGGAGTAATGGTAGTATTGTTCCATAGTCCGCCTCCTGAATACATGTAGCATGTAAACATGCCGGAGATGTCGGAAGAAGGGGCTATGGTCCATGGCAGCAGCTGCCGGCTGGAATCGGAAGCCAGGGCCGAGATGATGTGAAGGGCGAATTTCGCTCCGATTTCCGAATAATAGAGATTGCAGAGCTCTCCGAGCGTAAGGCCGTGACGATGAGCGACTTTAGGCACGAAGTCCTCGCCCCGGCCCTCAGGAATGGTCCCTTCCACTATGCGGCCGGCAGGATTGATATGGTCGACTACGTACATGGCGGGCGCCTCCTCTCCCAATTCTTTCAGAGCCGCCATGAGCCTCATGACGTCTTTCGTGTAATTGAAATAGCGGCTGCCGACATCCTGGATTTCGACTACGACCGCATCCAGTGCTCGCAGAGCTTCCTTGTCAAAGAAAATATGGTTCGTGCCCGGCGTGAGCTCTGCGTCTCTCGGGCTGAAAACGACCTGGAGATTTCCCCTCTCACGGAAAATCTCGTACATATAGCGGCTCGACTTGGTGTCCCAGCAATTCTGGGTACAGAAACAGCCCACCTTCCCGTCCATGAGTGACTTGTCGAGCTGGTCTTCCAGCGGGCTTGTCCTGAACGAAAACATTACTCCCCTATTATTTTTCTGGCCGTGGCGATGACCTCTCTCCCAAGCTTCTCAGCCTCTTCTTCGGTCTGCGCCTCGGAATAGATTCGTATGATAGGCTCGGTGTTGGACTTGCGGAGATGAACCCACTGCTTCTTGGATTCGAAGTTGATTTTCACCCCGTCAATATCTATGATATTTTCCTTGGCGTAAATCTTCTTAAGTTCGGAGAGTATCCTCTCGATCATGGCGGGATCTGAAAGATCCATTTTGTTTTTCGCTATGAAATATTGAGGATATGTCTTCTTCAATTCGCTGACTTTCATGCCCTTATGGGCGAGATTGGAGAGAAAAAGGGCTACTCCTACCATGGCATCTCTTCCATAGTGCAAGGCAGGATAGATGACTCCTCCATTCCCTTCTCCCCCGATGAGAGCCTTTTCCTGGTGCATCTTCGTAGTCACGTTGACTTCTCCGACAGCGGCGGCAAGGTAGCTGCCGCCATGAGCCTCGGTGACATCTCGCAGGGCTCTGGAAGAAGAAAGATTCGAAACCGAAACCGGTGCATATGGGGCCGTGACCTCGGCAAGAGTCTTTCCCTCCGCCTTCGCCTTTGCCTCGGCGCGAGAAAAGAGATAGTCGGCGACGCTGACCAAGGTGTATTCCTCGACGAAAGGTTTGCCGTCTTCGCAGATAAATGCCAGGCGGTCTACGTCAGGATCTACCGCTATTCCAAGATCGGCATGGCTGCTGACTACTGCCGAGCTTAAATCAGTGAGATTCTGCGGAAGGGGCTCCGGATTGTGAGCGAAATCGCCGCTCACCTCACCATTCAAAATCACGCACTCCACGCCGAGCCTCTCCAGAAGCTTCGGCATAATAATTCCGCCGACAGAGTTAATCGAGTCGAGGACTACCTTGAAGTGCGCCTTTCTGACCGCTTCGGCATCGACGGCTTCAAGAGAGAGGACGGCGTCAAGATGCTCATCGGTGAAATCGTGTTCCTCTATGCGGCCGATTTCATCGACCACGGCGAAATCAAAGTCTCCCCTGTCTGCACAGTCAATGATCTTCCCGCCTTCGTCCGACGTCAGGAATTCGCCGTGTTCATTGAGCAGTTTGAGGGCGTTCCACTGGCGAGGATTGTGGCTGGCCGTTAGGATTATGCCTCCGTCCGCCCCTGCAAAGACAACGGCCATTTCCGTCGTAGGGGTGCTTGCATAGCCTGCCTTTACGACATCTACCCCGCAGGAAACCAGCGTCCCGCAGACAAGCTGCTCCACCATGGATCCAGAGAGCCTGCCGTCCTTGCCGACGACTACCTTGTATTTCTTTCCGTTAAGGGGCTGAGGCCTGCGCGAAGGGAGAGTTTTGCAATATGCGTAGGTAAATTTAACTATATCTATAGGTGTGAGACCGTCTCCGGGGTGGCCGCCGATCGTTCCTCGAATACCGGAAATAGATTTTATCAGTGTCATTGTTATTGTATTGTTGTCCACCACAAATATAGCCAAATTCCCGGTATCAACCGCTATGGGCCATCTATCGCCGGCGCCGATATCCGGTCAGATTCTCCGAGCGTTGAAGCAGAAGGCTTTAAAGTTCCAAATGCACTTGGAAACAGGGCTATATCAGAAAAAAATCAACTTTTTTTCACAAAAAGTTTGGGGAGAAAGAAATTTTGCCTATCTTTGCAATCCCGATGTGAACACAAAAGGGACTAACTTGGTGGGTTCGTATAACGGTTAGTACTCAAGATTCTCAATCTTGCAATATGAGTTCGATTCTCGTACCCACTACTCGGGTGGCGAAAACGCCGCCTAATGAACAGAGAAGGTGATTAATAGTCGAAAGACGTTAGTCACCTTCTTTTTTTTCATCAAAGTGCGTATGGAGAATGCGAAACGGAGAGTTTAGGGGAAAATGCACAATCTAGGACGCCGGGGTCCTAGATTGTGCATCGGAGGCTGCCTGGGTCCTGGTTAGCGGATAGGGGTGGAGGTCATCTGCCAGCCGGTCATGGTAGCGATATAAGGCGCTATCGCATAGGCCTTTTTAATATGCGCGGCATAATTCGGATGCGCACTCGCCCCCATCTCATCCATGGAATAGATTTCAGGCGAGAAAGCCATCCACGAAACATTTTTAAGGCCGCTTTCTATCACAGCGGCATGAACATACTCAGACATCTGATAGTCGTTCTTGCCAGCGATGCAGAGTATAGGATGATCCTCTCCGTAGTTTTCCTTGATTGACTTGAGAAGACGGATGTAATTGGCTTTAAATGACCCGAGACTAGGTTGGCGTCTAGTCGAGAAATCATTGGTGCAAAGGTAGATCAGAGTAATGTCTGGCCTGAAGACTTCGGCCCTGGCATTCCACGTGGCGGTAGAATCCTCATCGAAGGTATGCAGATATCTATCCGGCATATAATAATTTCTCACATGGTCGGCATAATTTCTGGCTATGCCCATACCTGAGTGGGCCACATCGATGAAATCCGCCCCGAAATACCTTGCCAGGCAGGCCGCATAGGTCTTGTTCGAATTCTCAGTCTCCGGCTTGAACGGGTCAGAAGCCACAGAGTTCTCAGAACCATAGCCGCAGGTGTAAGAATCGCCGACGAACTCAATGAGCCTGTCCTTGAGCCCCTCAGCCTGAAGGAAATCTCCATCAGTGGAGAAGGAAGCAAAGGTAGTCTTTCCCTGCTCCCCTTCCGTCCTTTTCATAATGACAACGTCATGAACAAGAGGCTTCTTTCCGAAACGCGCCTTCATCTGTGAAGGTGAGAAGATGTCGATGAGGCTGTCCTTGCCGAAAGTGGAGATGATTTTGTCCGGTTCCTCCGACATTGGCCTGTCAATCCAGACATTATAGTAATTTTTTCGCGAATCCGAGACTCTTGTACTAAGGCTGTTGCCTTGGAAACGGATTCTTACGTAGACTGCCGACCAGTCGAAGCTGACTTTTCCTTCCTGCCTCAGCGTCCTGCCGACGTAGACTAGCCTTGAATCATCTGCCTTGACCGTTTCCGCCGCCGGTAGGGAAAGGGATGAGAGTGCCGTTGCAAAAGCGGCGGCGAGAATTGTGATTCTGATATGTTTCATCGGATTTATCTTTTAATCTCACTAATATAGTCCATGCAGACGAATTAATCAATTAGTGCCGGCCGCTTTTTTCCTCATTGTGGCTCTGGCCCCGGTTTTCACGACCTTGGCAGTGAAAGGAGTGACTGACATATTTCCTATCATCTTGTCCTCGTTACGTTCACTGCTGCCTGTCATCATCCTCTTCCTTGTCAACTTCATTTTCCTCTGCCCGAAGTATCTCTTCGTCAAGGGCAAGAGAAAATGGTTCTACATCGTCAACTCCGTGATGATTCTCGGCTGGAGGGCCTATATGACCATAAAGTCAATGCGGACGGAAATACCGCCCGAGGTCACGGAGACCCTGAAGAACATCAACATAGTCTACCTGACAGTATATGCGAATCTGCTGGCCATTCTTGTAAGCTGCATAGTAGTCGGCATAGCCGTAGTCCTGAGGTATATTTTCCTGACCTTCGACCTGCGCTACAAGCTGGAAGTTGAAAAGCGGAACGCGGCAGAGGCCGAACTTAAAACCAAGGCATATTCTCATGAAAATACTCAAATGCATGGTAGTAGACGACGAACCGCTTGCCGTCTCCCTGTTAGAGACCTTCATCAAGCGTACTCCTGGTCTTATCCTGCTGGAGTTCTTCACAGATTCCGTCCTCGCACTTTCAAGGATAAAGGAAGAGAGCCGGATCTGGTGTTTATGGACATCCAGATGCCCGACCTGAACGGAATCGAGCTTTCGAAAATGCTTCAGAAAGTCTATTTTTCTGACATCACTTACATAGAGGGGATGAAAGACTACGTGTTGATCCATCTAACATCCTCGGAAGAGCCGCTCGTCACCCATGGCCCCTTGAAAATATTGGAGTCCGTGCTGCCCAAGGGCTCTTTCATGAGGGTACATCGTTCCTACATCGTTGCCCTTGACAAAATAGATTCGGTCCAGCCCGGCATGAATATCATGATAGGCAGGACCTTGATACACGTATCAAAGGTCTACGAAAGCCCCTTCCTCAGATATCTGAAAGGCAGGTCTTTGTAGGCCTCTGATGTAGTTTGGAAATATTTGAGCCCTCCTTACGGGCGCTCGTCGAATCTCAGCATCTCGTCCATGTGATAGGCCGAAGAAACCTGACCGCGGACATGGGTGCAGATCTCGCCTATCTCAGGCCACTGGGATGTCTTTGTGCCCGGCAGTCCGACAGTCTTCAGCAGGTCCCAGATCCGATCTGGTGCGACGTCAGGATTGACATAGCTGTGGATTTCGAAGGTGATGCCGTCGTCGAAGACTCCACGGGCAAGTTTGAGAGCCTGCTTAGCCTCCGGCGTAGTGCAGTCGATTAAGATGTCGATGCCCTCGTTGCTGTGGCTTATTTCGATAGGGAAGGTAAATTCCTTGCCTGCGAATTCAAACTTGGCGGTGAAATTCTCCTTGTAGTTGACTTTCTCAAAGTCCACACCTCCGCGGATGACAACGTCATCGGCCACGGCCTGCATCTCAATAGGGATAGGAAGGAAGACATGGACAGCGGCAGTGTCACGGACATGGATAGAAGTCTTGATTTCGTTCCAGTCCGTATGCTCCTGCTGATGGATGTCGAACTCTACCTCTCCTTCACGGGAGGCAGGCGTATCCGGTGTATCAGGAGTATCATGGGTGTCAGGAACGACAGGGGTCTCGCCCTTTCCCGGCAGAATCTTTACAATCCAGTCATCATAGATCCCGTCCGGCTCAATCTTTCCGTCGTCCTTGGACATCTTATAGTCGAAACCGAGATAATAGTTTCCCTCCCAATAGAAGAGCTTCCAGTTATCTACAATGTTGTTGCCGTAAGAATCATGGCTGCGGGCATCCTCGAAGCCTTCCGTCATGAGGGTTGCATTGTGGGTCGCCGCATTATTGCATTGGCCGTTGTTGAAATTGTTGACATGGGTGTAGAGGTCAACCCAGCTGTATGGTTTGCCCTCGGCATCAACTTCCCATGGCTGGAACTGGCGGCCTGACTCTTTAATCGCAAGGTAGTCGAGATGAGCAGTTCCGTCTATGTCCGAATGGATCACATTGTTCCTGTCGGTATAGCTATACTTGTTATGAGCTCCGATTACATCCTGTACAAAATAATAGGTATAGCCCGGGAAGGAGACTGTTTCTCCCGGATTGCTGCGCACATATGCGAGGATGCCCTGTTTTTCCTCCTCTGTAGGATAGGCCGGCATAATATCCCCCCACATGTTGCCGTTGACATCAGCGGCCCTGGTCGCCGCGATTTCTCCGGCGCCGAAATAGAGGCTGACATCCGATGACTTTTTACCGAACTTCCCGGCGTTTTGAGCCAAGATATCGTCCTTTGCCGTGTCCGTGCCCTCGCTGTTGCAGGAAGCTAGGCCGAAGAGGAGCGGGCAGAGCGAAATCAGCAGTAAAAGACTTTTCTTCATGATGATACGAATCTAACTGTTCGAATTTTATACTAATCGTCTAATTTCTAAGTCTGCAAAGTTAAGCAATTTTTTCATTGATTGATCAGACAAATACGAATATTTTCGAAATTTCCGAGATTTCCGAGACGCATAGGCTGATGTTTGAACCAGAAGAACCTCACGCCAGATGCCTCCGTGCTCAGCCACTGTCCCACAGTGCATCAGGTGGCACTTTCCCAGCGCAGGCACGAGCGGGGTGGTGCTCATTATATTTCCGGTAAATAAATACAAGATTTTGAGTACCTTTGCAAGGATTATTATATACTAAGGTAGAAATGAATTCTAGTGAGAGCGAGTCTAGACAGACTCTGCTTCTGGCAGAGATTGTAAAGAATGCCATTCATGTATCCAGAATAGGAGAATGGATATTGACCACTGGCTTGAAGGACAGGCCATACGCTACCACCTCCTCCGCTGAAGCGAAGGAGATCTTAGGAGTAGGCAAGGACAGCAAGATGACTGATGAGCAAATCTACGAGTGGTGGAAGAGCAGACTTCATCCTGACGACAGGCAGTTCGCCATGGAGAATATCGAGAAGATGAATATCGGGGAAAACATCTATTTCACCTACAGATGGTTTCATCCTACCCTTGGGCTGAGGGTGATGAGAAGCGGCGGCTTCGGAGTAAAGGACGGCGATGGCAAGATAGTCATCAGCGGCTATCTTTACGACATCACCGATCTTCTTGAAAAATCCAGGCAGGACACCATCGTCGCCATGGCGCTGGCCAAGACCTATTCCGGCCTCTTCTACCTGGACCTGGCGGACATGAGCTACACCTCTTACTCCTTGGACGACTCAGCCGTCGCAAAGCTGCTTCCCTCCGTCGGGCCGATAAACGAAGCCAACACCAAGCTCATAGCCGAAAGTATCTGCGATGAGAAGGACAACGAGGCCCTCCGCCAATTCACCGATCCAGATACGCTGAACGAGAGGATGAAAGACACCTCCAGCATCTCCGCCATCTTCAAAGGAGCCCACGTCAAATGGGTCAGAATCTCCTTTCACGTGATCGACCGCAGGACCGATGGTTCGATCATCCATGTCATGGAAACGATCAGGGACGTATCTGGCGAGCGCGAGCGTGAACTTGCCATGATCAGGGAACTCAAGCACAGGCTGTCTTCAGACAAGTCCATGAGCATGATGTTCCAGAACATGATCCACGAAATAAGGACTCCTCTCAACGCTATGTTCGGCTTCTCGCAGCTACTCTGCGTCCCCGGCGTGGATGTGCCCGACGAGCAGAAAAAATATTACTCCGACATCATCCACAACTGCTTCGAAATGCTGTCGAATCTGATTGACGACGTACTTGACTTCGTAGATGCTGAACACGGCAATTTCCGCATACGCAAGAAGACGTTCAACGTGAATCAGATGGGGCGCAGCCTTGTACAGATATCCAAAATGAGAGCGCAGGCTGGCGTGAAGGTCTATTTCACTTCGGAAGTCGGCGATGATTTCAGCATTGATTCCGACCAGAGGCGCATTGAACAGGTGCTGCTCAACTTCCTGACCAACTCCTGCAAGCATACCTTTGAAGGAGAGATCTGCCTCCATGTCTCGACATCGGAGAATCCGGGCAGGCTTACCTTTTCCGTCACCGACACTGGCACCGGCATCTCCCCTGAAATGGCTGAGACCATCTTCGAGCGCTACAAGAAAGGCAACCCCGAAGTTGACGGCTCCGGAATTGGTCTTCATATCTGCGGAATAATCGCGGACAGACTTGGCGCTGAACTCAAACTCGACAGAGACTATAGAGACGGAGCGCGTTTTATGTTGATCATCTAACCTAATACTCAAATATTTCCAACCTATCATTCAATCACTCCAGCCATGATAGACACAACGTTCTGGTTTTCAGCGCCGTGCTTCAGCATCATATTGCTGATCTTGCTGGTCATCAAAAGGCGGTGGCTCAGAAGTCCCAAAGTTCTGGACCGCTCGCTCTACCTCTTGATCTTCTTTACCTTAGTCAACTGCCTTGCAGCCTCTCTGAACGTCCTGTACATCAGAGGTTTCATCGGCAATGACAGGCTTTTTTTGGAGGCAAGAGAGATCACGAAGTCGATGAACGCCGTCAATTTCTTCTTCTGGTTACTCTTCCTCCTCAAATATGTCAATATCGGCCGCCTACCTTCCTCCATCTTGCTGGCCATCGCCGGACTCCTGGCGGCGGAGAAGATATGTCTGGTAACCTTCACCCTTGCGACCGACCTCAATCTCAGCGACAAGCTTGCAGCCACCTCAGGCCAGACCACGCTGTCGGCGCAGATGATCTTCGAAAACGCCATATTTCTAGCCGCCGTCCTGTATTCTTCATGCCGACTTGCCAGAGGGAGAAGGTGGAAAAGAAAGGAACCTGCTTCAAAATACACTTCCATGCTGGTCGCCTCGCTGGTGCCCCTGTTGTTCAACACAATCTATTTCAGAAACGAATCTCTTTACGCCCTTAGCATCGCCACCTCCTGCATAATCTGGATCATATTCAGGGAGGCCTACGATCAGGAAATCCTCAAGCGCAGCAAGTTTTTGTTCCTGGAAAACATGAGCCATGAGATCGCACTTCGCTCAACTCCATCTATGGCTTCGCCCAGCTGCTGGCCATGCCGGAAGGCACCTGGAGTGAGGAAGAACGTCAGGGCTTCGGAGTCCACATGCGCAGCAGTTACGACATGCTTGACATGCTTCTCAACGACTTGATGGTAGCCACCCGCTACGATACTCACAAATACTCCGTTACCGTGACCGATGTCGATTTGGCTGGAGTAGTCACCGAGGCTGTCAAAGCCATAAGAGTCAACATGCCTTCCAGCGTCGAGGTCAGCCTCTCCTCTGAGCTCCCGGAGAAGTTCAGCGTAAAGAACGACGGGCGGCGGATACGCCAGGTCGTGCTGAACCTGCTCACCAATGCCTATCAACACATCATCAGCGGCACGATAGAAGTGCACCTCAGGCAGGTTGATAAGGTGGCAGAGATCTCAGTCACCGCTACCCTGCCTTCTGAAACGGACAAGACCTATGAACACAAGGTTGAGAAGAGTCTGGAAGACCACAAGGAAGGACTTAATCTCAGACTGCTTCTCTGCATTGACATAGCCCGCTTGGTCAACAGCGAAGTGCGCCGCGATGAAGACTACGACAACGGCATCAGATATTTGTTTGAAATCAACGATATTATTCAGCACCGTTCCGAAGGGCAAAAGAGCGCAGGATCCAAGAGGCTGGAAATCTCCAGTAATTCAGTCACGGCGAAAGGAATATTATGATATATGTATTGGACATAGCCTTCCCGACAGGAAATGATGTGGAATTCTATGGCTTCGAGCTCATAGAATACTACGTCAAAAAGTTTCTGCTCTATTTCGGGGATTTTCCCTGGACCATCCGCCTGCTCTACGGGCTGATCATCGTCTGCATAATCACGATGCTGGTCCTCTTCTTTCTCTTCTTCAGGAAGGAAGTGCAGAGCCGCCGCGCAGAGAGGGAATACCAGTCGGCCAGGGGGAAGCTCTTCGATGGTTTTCTCAAAATTCTGGATTCTCAGGACAAGCCTGACGGCTCCGCTCTGGAAGCGGCATGCGGAGTCAGCCTCAAAGAAATACTTTCCTACAAACCGAAGACTCTTGCCCGCCTCATATCTGAGGCCTATATGGAACAGCGCAGGAGAACTTCCACATACGTCTCCAATACAGACGCCTTGTGCTCGCTCATCGGCGTGAAAACCTACTATGAGAAGAATTTGTCCACCTCCAAGAAGGTGCTTAGGACCCTGGAAGACCTGGCTGACATGCATATTCCTGTCAATGAGGGACTCCTGGCCGTCTACCTCAACCACTATGACTTGAGCCTGCGCCACCTGGCGAGAATCTGTCTTATCGGCGCCTATTGTTCCTATCCATATCGTTATCTGAAAGAGGACCTGGAAGATGATCTTGGACTCTGGTACAAGATGATGCTCCACCGGGCTTTCGCCTATGAAAGCGCCAAGGAACACGCCATGCCTCAATTCCTTGTTCTGGCAAAGGATCTGCGCAATGAGGATTCCGGCGCCTTCCTGATTATGGAGACCGCTTATTGGGGCACCGCGGCCGAGAAGGCCTCCCTCCATGAATTTTTCCTCTCGCCTCATATCAAATACCGCAAAGCCGCTATCCAGGCCGTAGCACTCCTTGGCGACACAAGTCAGGAGCAGAGCGCCATCGACTCATATTGGCAGCAGCCTGAGGAGATAATGCCTGAAGTCCTGAAGATGGTCCGCGCCTTGAATTCCGGAAAGCACACCTCCTTCTTCGTGGACGCCTACACTAAGGCCACCTCGGAGCAGACTCGCGAGATAGCCCTGACCTGTCTCTACACCTACGGCAAAGACGGGCGGCGTACCTTCGAACTGCTTAGGAATGAATACATCAAGTCGAACGATGACAGGACGCTGATGGACCAGATAGATTCAGCCGCCCTGCTTAATCAAATGAGAATGATATAGCGCCATGTCGACCTTCATATTGTTTTTCTTCGGCTCCGTAGTCTTTATTTATTCGCTTTTGCTGCTGGCTTCCTATGTCATGCTGCTGATATTCTCATATCAGTACAGCACCAGATGCAAGCAGTGGTCGGACGACTACATCTGCCACATGATGCAGAACTCCCCCTTTATTCCCGGAATTTCCATCATAGCGCCTGCCTATAACGAGGAAAAGACCATCATCGACAACGTAGAATCGCTGCTGAGGATGGATTATCCCAACTTCGAAGTCTGCATTGTCAACGACGGCAGTAAGGATAAAACGCTTGAGCTGCTGACAGATACTTTCAGCCTGGTCGAAGTACCTTATCAATATAATGAGAAGGTTCATTGCGCTCCGTTCAAGCGTCTGTTCAAATCCACCGACAAGAAATACTCCAGGCTCATGGTCGTCGACAAGGTGAACGGAGGCACGAAGGCCGATGCCGTGAACGCCGGCCTGAATGTCATCAACAATCCATATTTCATCAACACCGACGTAGACTGCATCCTCTCTCGAGACGCCATGTATCAATGCATTTTCCCTGTGATTAGAGACGAGAGCATCATCGCAGTCTCCGGCACCCTGTCCATGAGCAACGGCTCCACCATCAGAGACGGCGAGCTGGTAGATGTGCGTCCTTCCAGCCATCCGCTGCCTTTGTTCCAGGACTTGGAATACAAGCGTTCTTTCCTCGTAGGTAAGATGGGCTGGAGCAAGATCAACGCCATGAACAATGTCTCCGGCGGCTACGGGCTCTTCTCCACGGAGGTGGTGATCAGCGCCGGCGGCTACAACTACAACTCCTTCGCCGAGGATATGGACATTATTACGCGCATGGTGGCCTACTGCTGCGATTTCAACCGTCCTTACAAAGTGGTCCAGATTCCTCACAACTGCTGCTGGACAGAAGGACCGTCGAGTCTGCGTATGCTCTTCCGCCAGCGCATACGCTGGGGTAGAGGCCTAATCCAGTTGATGTGGACCTACAGGCGCCTCATCATGAATCCGAAATACAAGAGGCTCGGCCTTGTCACGATGCCCTATACCTTCCTCTTCGAATTTCTCGCGCCTCTGATTGAAGTCTCAGGACTGCTGTTCATGATATATCTGGCCTTTACCGGAGGCATTAACTGGGACACCTTCCTGGTGACCTTCTTTGCCATCTACACCTTCAGCGTCATGCTCTCCACCTTCGTGGTGTTCTATGACTTCATCTTGGGAAAGTCCTACACCAAGACCAAGAGCTATCTGAAACTGATGTTTGCGGCGGTTTTGGAGCCCTTCATTTATCACCCTCTCATTGTGGTCAGCTCTCTGATCGGCTACTACAATTTCATCGTCGGAAAGAAGGCGGTCTGGAAATCGATGCAGCGAAGCGGCATGACACACGCCACCCCCGGAGATGCCCCCGGCTCGGCATCCTGATCTTTGAGAATGACATGATTATGAAATACGGCTGTAAATACATATGGTTCCTCCTCATAGGTCTCTCGCTACCGGCCCTGAGCGCCGGTGCCGGGACCGCGGGGGCTGCCTTTTTCGCCGACATAAGCGGCGATGCCACCCTTCGCGACGATGTACGAGGCCCGGTCATTAAAGGCTCGCAAAGAGACTATGAATTGAGGGTGCGGAATCTCTTCAAGCGGGGCCTCTGGGAGGAGGGGAAAAAGGTGCTCGACGAGGGACTCGGAAATTTCGAGTCCTCCGCCGTTCTCAACCAGCTCATGGGCTCGTACTGGCTGCATCACAAGGATTTTGACAAGGCCCGCTATTACCTCATCCGCTCCCTGCGCGAGGAGCCGAAGGACATCGAGACTTTGCGTCTGCTGACAAAAGTCGAGGAAGAGACAGAACATTATAGCTCGGCCATAGTCTATTGCAACCAGTCGCTCGAAATCTCGCCTTATGACTTCGACCTATGGCGAAAGAAGATTTCTTTGTTCCGCAAACAGGGAAATGAGGCCGAAGCCTCGCGGCTGCTCAAACGTCTCATGGAAATCTATCCTGACCGGGAGGATGTCAGGAAGGAGGTTGCCGGAGATTACGAGATCAGATACAGAGAATATCGGAAGAAGAACAATCTCGCAGGGCAGGAGGCCATGCTCAGGCAGCTTGTCACCCTCGTCCCGAGTGATGCAGAATTTCAGATGGCCCTCTGCAACCTGCTCATACAGACCGGCTGCATGGAGGATGCCCTCGATGTAGCCGGGCGTGCGGCCACAGTGGTCTCTGACCCTTATCCTTTCGTGCAGAAGAAAGCCTCGATTCTCGGGGAAATGACTCGCTACAGCGAAGCCCAGGCCTACATTCAGAGCGCTCTGGCTTCGATTCCCGCCCTTGCCTCCAGCCGGGGCAAACTCTCCGCCCTGAGCGCAGATCTAGCCCGGGAACAGGTCCGTTATGCCGCGGAAAACGACCCCTATACCGCCTACGGAAAGCTCTACGCGAAGGAGCATTCCGACGAAGCGCTAAATTATCTGCTGAACACTTCGATGACGAGGGGCTATCTTGACGATGCCCTGACCTATATCCGCGAAGCGAGACGGCGCCATGGAGACACCCACAATCTGCTGTACCGCGAGTACACCATCGAACGCAGGCTGGGAGACACCAAGGCGGCCACAGCGATGCTTGAGGAGATTCACTCCCGCTATCCGGACGACATGGACATAAACGAAGAACTCTGCGCCCTGCATATGGAGGAGGTCCGCCGGATGATGGACTTCCAGCAATGGAACGAAGCGGCCGCCCTGCTGGAGAAAATGTCAGCCTACAAGCTGGAGAGCGACAGCCGCGAAGCCGTGGAGAAGCGCCTTTTCACCTGCTATCTCAACGCAGGGAAGCTCCAGCAGGCTCTCGGGAAGATTGACCAGGTGAGCGAGGATCCCCGCACGAGGGCGGAATTGTATGAGGAGGCCATGCTGCCCTATATCAGGCAGCTCATCAGCAAAGGGATGCTCTACAAGGCCGAAGATGAAATCCGTCTGATACTCGACAAGGGCTATCCGTCGGCAGATGTCCTCAGCATGGCCGTGAGCACGGAACTCTCGCTCGGAAACACGAGCGAGGCGAGGTCCTTGGTAGAGGAAGGAAAGAGCCTCTTCCCTGAGGAGCCGTATTTTCTTCTCAAGGACGCCCAGCTCACGGCGGCGGAAGGAGACTACGACAAGGCCTATGCCATGCTGGATGACTTACTCTCTGTCTATGTCGGAGATACGGCCATGGTGAAAGCCTATGCCGAATGTTGCGAGGCCATAGCCAGGCGCGACATCAAGGAAGGAGAGTACGAGGAAGCGCTGCGCATGATCGAGCGCGGGCTGGAGGCAGACCCCGGCAATGAGACACTCATACTAGCCAAGACTGAGGTCTATGAGAAGCTGAAGGACTGGGACAAGGCCGTCGAGGCCTACAGGCTCTATCATCCGGCTTATGGCGAATTGGCGGACTACATGCGGCATATGGAAGGGCTGAGGCGCCATCTGACCAATAATCAGGTCATGTTCTTCTATCAGCAGGCGAGGCCTTCGAGCGAAGACAACATCACATCTCAGGCCTCAATGACCTATTCCAGGACACAGAAGCGCAACACCTACACGCTGGGCCTTGTCTTTGTCGGCAGAGATGGACGCGAGAAGGCGGATGAAGAGACGCTCATCGTAGGAGGTCATGGCATACAGGTGAACGGAGAATGGCAGCACCAGTGGGGTTCGCGCCTTGGCACCTCGCTTTCCGGAGCTTATGCGACAAAGTTCCTGCCTCGCTACAAGATAGGTCTTGGCGGGACTTACGACCTCGGCAAGGGCTGGAGCGGACAATCCGACCTCTCCTACCGTTTTGTCAACGACTCCCAGAAGGCTTCGCTGACAGGGGCTGGTTTGGGAGTGGCGAAAGAGACAGGGGCTTTCAGCCTCGGAGCCAAGTTCAACGCTCTCTACCTGTCGGGAGCCGCCTCCAAGACACTTTCCTCAAAGATCTTCTTTAACGGAGGACTGACAGCCCGCTGCTATCCCGCCGAGGAGAACCACTCGTATTTCTATGTAGGTGGCAGCGTGGGCAATGCGCCTGAAATCTCGCTGATAGACAACTCCATGCCGGTAAAGTTCGACCAGCTCAATACTATGCTCAGCGCCGGAGGTCTTCTGGTCGTCAGCTCCATGCTGGATCTCGGGGTGAGCGGCACTTGGTACGACATGACAACCTCAAGCGGCTCGTCCGAAAATGCCAACCGGAGCAGAAATTATTTATATTTTAGCGCCTATGTTACGATACATTTCTAAAGTGCTGACTGTCTTTGCCGCCTCCATGGCGGTAAGCTACTCTGGAACAGCCAAATCCGTATCGGGCACTCCGCTGCCTGAATATCACGGACTCTACACTCCTTCAAACACGAAGGAGCTTCAGGAGGCCCTGCATACCAACCACCCTGACTATGACTGGGGCCTCTGGGGACACAACCTCGTCAAGGCGATTCAGGGTGGGAACGGCGAGGACATGTACGCCGTCATAGGCGGCAAACGCACCAAGGACCAGCTCTGCTTTTCAAGCCCTGCCCTCTATGAGGCAGTGCGTAGCTATATCATCGACCAGTTCGGCTACGGGGACGAAAATTACAGCGAGCGCATCACCATCATGCCGATGGACAACACTCTCGCCTGCACCTGTCCGAGATGCCGGAAACTGGGCAACACCGAAGGCAACGCCACGCCGGCCGTGACGTATTTCATTACGAAGCTTGCCAGAGAATTTCCGCGCCACCAGTTCTTCACCTCGGCCTACCACAGCACCATGAAGGCGCCTTCCACGATTTTGCCATCCAACGTAGGCGTCTTCATATCAAGTTTTCCTCTCCCCGTTCAGGTTGATTTCACTAAGAGCAAAGGCTACCTCAGCTTCGTCTCGATGGTGCAGGCTTGGAGAGGGAAATGCTCCCGTATCTACATCTGGGACTACGAGCGCAATTTTGACGACTACCTCTCCCCTTTCCCCTGCCTCCTTGCCATGCAGTCAAGGCTCCGGCTCTACGAAAGACTGGGGCTGAGAGGAGTCTTTTTCAATGGGAGCGGAGACGACTATTCCTCTTTCGACGATATGCAGACCCAGGTGCTGGCTCAGCTGATGGACAATCCGGAGCTGGACGTGCGCAAGGCGGTGAGCGCTTATTTCAAGCGATACTACCCCGTCACCGCCTCCCTGCTTACAAGCTATTATTTGGGTCTGGAACGGCGTGCGAAGCAAAGCAACTGCGTACTGCCGCTCTATGGCTCGATGCAGGAGCTGTGCGAGGCTTATCTCGATCCTGGCGTTTTCGTGCGATTCCGCAAGAAGCTCGACCAGGTCAGCAAGCAGACGGAGGGAGATGAAAGAGACAGGCTTAATGCTCTGCTGACCGCCCTAGCCTACACCCAGCTCGAAATGTACCGCTGCGGACTCTTGACAAAAGATCCGGATACTGCGGCGGAGATGCTCTTGATTCTCAAGGGTCACAGCGAGATAGAAGGCATGGCTAACCGCGATGAGGTCGGACATTCCATTGATGAATATCTCAAGGCATGGAAATGAAAGTAAACATCTTCATAAGTATTGCCGCCTCCCTGGTGCTCGCCGCCTCGGCACCTTCGCTGACTTCTTGCCGTAAAACGCTGAAGCCTACTGCTGTCCATATAGTGGATTCCATCCGGCATTATCCGGCTACCATCCTGGGTGATGACCTCAAGATGGTGTATGTGGTCAAGAACATCGGCAAAGATGTGCTGGTGATAACCGACGTCCAGCCGTCCGCGCCTACCATAGAGGTTGATTCGAAGAATGTCAGTATGATTCCTCCCGGTAAAGAGGGCCGCCTGAAATTCACCTTCCACTCGGACAAGAACATCGGGCTCGCCCGCCACGTCATCCGAATCTTCGGGAATATTCTTCCTTCTGGAGAGGCGCAGATTATTTTCGACACCCATGTACTAAGGCCTTCTACAGACCTTTCCGACTACCAAGAGTATTATCAGCTGCACTACGATCCTATGAAAGAGGGTGAAGATCCGGGAGGCACCAACTTGTCGACGGAATACACGACGGCACCCCTCACCGACGGAACAGACGGAGCCGTCACCGATAGAACAGAGGGAAGGGAAACGTCATCGCCGGACGGTGAAGCGCCGGGGCAACTGGAATAAGCAATATCAACAAATAAACCTAAGACGAAGTATGAAACAAATAGCAGGAACCTTCAGCAACCAGTTCAAATTGCTGCTTGTAGATGATATACCTCTTAACCTATTGCTGCTGGAGAAAATGCTCCAACCTTACGAGTTCCATATTACAGAGGCGGCCAATGGGCGCCAGGCCTTGAAATTGATAGAAAAACGGCAGGACACTCCCGATAGCTTCGACCTGGCAATCGTCGACCTTATGATGCCGGAGATTGACGGCTTTCAGGTGATCAAGTACGTGAGAGAAGGCTGCGACAATGAGGAGTTCCACATCAAAGCCCGCGGAAAGGACGATTTCCCGCTCATAATCCTGTCTGCCATGAATTTTGACGATGACATAGCCAAAGGCTTGGCGATGGGCGCCAACCAATATCTCACTAAGCCGGTCGTAATGGACCAGCTCTACTGCGCCGTCACCGAAGAACTCACCCGCAAAGTAAAGTCCGCCAGACTTTAAGCCCGTAGCCGCCACGCCGGCATCTACACCGCACTCAGCGCCCGCTCCACCCCTGGGGAGGAGTCTCCCCAGGGGTGGAGGTGTCAGAGATTGTCGTCGAAATAGGCGGTAACTTTGTCCATCAGGTGGATGCGGTCTTTTCCGCGGACATTGTGCTCGGCACAAGGATAAGGGAAATAATCCAGCTGGACATTGTTCTTGATACATTCGCGGACAAAGCTCAGACTATTCTCCCAGACAACAGTCTTGTCAACCGCACCCTGGCAGATCAAAAGCTTGCCTTTCAAATCCTTCGCCTTATTAATCAAGGACGTCTTGGCGAATCCCTCAGGATTGGTCTCCATCGTGTCCATGTAGCGCTCGCCGTACATTACCTCGTACCATTTCCAATCAATCACAGGTCCACCGGCGACTCCGACCTTGAAAGTCTCAGGATAATTCGTCATGAGAGATATGGTCATGAATCCACCATAGCTCCATCCATGAACACCTATTCTGTCCGCGTCCACGTATGGAAGAGACTTCAGCATATTTATTCCGACCATCTGATCAGCCATCTCGTTCTGGCCGCACTGGTCATGAATCGCCTGCTCGAAGTCCTTGCCCCTGTTCTCCGTTCCGCGGTTGTCCTGGACATAGACTAGGTAGCCTCTCTGCGCCATATACATTTCCCACATCCTGATCTCACCGAGCCAGGAATCTTTGACCATCTGGGAATGCGGGCCGCCGTAGACATAGAGCACCACCGGATACTTCTTCGACGAGTCAAAGCCCTTGGGCTTGTAAAGCCTGTAATAATTGTCATATTTTCCGTCCGCGCTCTTAACCGTCCCGAAGTCCATCTCGCCTGTGGCATATGAGGCCAGCGGGTCTTCCGAATGGGAAATTTCCCTGACCAATGAGCCGTCGGAAGTCCGTCTTAGATTCTCCACTCCCGGAACATTGAAACTGGAATAGCTGTCAATGAACAATTTACAGTCCTCGCTGAGGCTTACCGTATGCCAGCCTTCCTCAGGGGTGAGAGCCAGAGGAGCAGAAAAGCGGGCCGCAGAAGCATCTGCGGCGGCCTTTCCCTTCCCTGGACGCACCTGAATCTTGAAAAGATGATTCTCCACAGGAGAAACTTCGGCCGAGGTGTAGAAGACGTTCACTCCGTCGTTATCGACATAGGCCACGTCCGCGTCAACCTTCGTGAGGCGTGCCACACGGCCCTCATAATCACACAGATAGAGATTTCTGTAACCGTCCCTGTTATTCGTACGATAGATAAAAAGTTCCGTTCCTTTGAGAAAATAAATATGGTCGAGAGGCTCGACAAATCTGGAATCATCCTCCGTCAATATGGTCTTTACGAAACTTCCGTCCGAAGCCTTGTACATATTGAGGCGCAGATGCTTCTGAGTCCTGTCAAGAACCTGGATGAAGACATATTTAGAATCAGGAGACCAGCTGATATTGGTAAGATACCTGTCCTGCCCGAAATCTTCAACCTTGCAGACGACGTCACGCGAGGACGAGAAATCATAGACATGAAGTTCCAGATACTCCGAATCCATGCCGTTCATAGGGTACTTCGTCGTCATGAGGCTTCCAGTCCTGGTGTTGATATCCAGCAAAGGAAAATCCGTCACCTTCGACTCGTCTTTTCTGTAATATGCAAGGAGCCTTCCGTCCGGGGACGGGTAGCTTCCTTCATTGATACCGAACTCGTTCCTGCTGACGCTCTGGCCGCAGACGATCTGCTTGCTTTCCGGCTGGTTGACCGTCCTTTCGACAAGAGACGAATCCATCCAGTAGAGGCCGTTACCCTTGGTGTAGACATATCTTCCTCCGAGATCCTGATTGACGAGGATTCCTCCGGCCTCGGAGATAGACTTCTGTATCTTAATCTTTGAAGAATCAGCCGCCGCCCTCGGGTCATATGTCTCGCACGCTCCGCTTTCGGCATCAACCTTCATATAGCCGCCAGAGACCGAATATGTCAGATAATGACCGTCGTCAAGCCAATGGTAGCTGTGACGCTTTGGCCAGATGTCCCTTGAGAGGATGACATCATGCATAACAAGATTTTTTCCGTCCACAGGTCCTGCCGGATGAACCTTCAGGACCTTTGATTCACGGGCGAGAGGGTCAGAGTCCGTAGCCTGCGTCATAGCACCCCTGGCTGTCATAGTCCCTGCCGAGGCCATAGTCAATGAGATCATAAGAGATAAGCCAAGCATAATTATTTCTCCTTTCATTTTACCGAAACAATCTTGTCCACAACATATTTCTCCATGCCTCTCCATGGCAAGGCTCCGCGATACTCCTTGTAATGGAGCTCGACATTCTTGCCGCTGCAACGCATCAGAGAATCGGCTACGGCCTGCTTCGTGACTGAAAATTCAAAGACATAGGAGCCGAGGACCTGGTCGGTCATGGCGGCAGAAGCCGCTCCTCTGAAGCCAGCCTGGATGAGGCGGCCCTCATAAGTCTTGAAAATCACACCCTTGTTCATGAACTGGTTCAATTCTCCCGCCTTGACTCCGTCACCGAAGACGAAATAGAAATGGAACCATCCGAGGAAGAGCAGAATCAGCAACAGGGCTCCTGCAGAGACAAATCCGATTTTCTTAAACATATTTTTAAAGTATTTGTTTTTCGTAGACGCCAAGGCGCGGGGCCGGACTAGTCGTGTCCGTCCCCGGCCTGGAAACAAAGATAACCTAAAAACTCGGGATGTGGGCGGCTTTCCTCCGAAAAAGCAGGCCGCCTCAGTTTTGTCGATAGTTCAAGTTGCGCATGGCGTTGAGTACAGCCAAGACCGTGACACCTACATCGGCGAAGACGGCGAGCCACATCCCGGCAAGACCTGCTGAAGCCAGGCCTAGGACTGCCACTTTGACACCTATTGCGAACCAGGTGTTCTCCCCCGCTATCCTTCTTGTTCTCCTGGCGATACGGATGGCCACCGCTATCTTCGAAGGCTTGTCGTCCATCAAGACCACGTCCGCAGCCTCGATCGCCGCATCACTGCCCAGGGCCCCCATGGCTATCCCGACATCCGCTCTCGCAAGGACAGGGGCATCGTTTATTCCGTCTCCGACGAAGGCCAGCTTTCCCTTGTCCCCTGAAGCCTTCCCCTTAAGCAAGCTCTCGACTATCTCGACCTTATCCGCCGGAAGAAGATCGGCATGGTACTCATCCAAGCCCAGTTTCGAGGCGACATCGGCCGCGACTTCCTCCCTGTCCCCGGTAAGCATGACAGTGCGCCTGACTCCGAGTCTGTGCAAGTCATCCACTGCAGCCTTAGAATCAGCCTTGATGACATCCGAAATGACTATGTGGCCGACATATTCTCCGTCAATCGCCACATGAATTATCGTTCCCTTCAATTCACAAGGCTTCCATTCCGCCCCTATGGCCTTCATCATTTTTTCATTCCCGACGCAGACTCTCTTGCCGTTCACCCTGGCCCTTACTCCCTGTCCCGCCACTTCCTCAACTTCTCCGACCTCGCAGGCGTCCGCCTCATCGGAATAGGCGTTTTTCAGAGAAACGGCTATCGGGTGCGTGGAGAATCTTTCGACATGGGCCGCCATATGCAAGAGCTCTCTTTCAGAAATCATTTCGGGATGGACGGCTGTCACCTGGAAAACTCCCTTCGTGAGCGTACCGGTCTTGTCAAAAACGACGCTTCCTACCTTCGCCAAGGCCTCAAGCCAATTCGAGCCCTTGATCAGAATTCCATGACGGGAGGCTCCTCCGATGCCGGCGAAGAAACTCAGCGGAACGGATATTACGAGGGCGCACGGGCAGGAGACTACGAGGAAGCAGAGGGCCCTGTAGAGCCATTTCACCCATTCTCCTGCAAAAATAGGAGGGACAACCGCTAGCAAGACGGCCGCGCCCACCACTATCGGAGTATAGACCTTGGCGAAACGTCTGATAAAATTCTCGCTGCGCGACTTATTTTCAGATGCGTTTTCAACAAGCTCAAGAATCTTCGCGGCAGTGGACTCTCCGAAAGATTTCGTTGTACGGACCTCAAGAAGACCGCTTAGATTCACGCAGCCGGAGATGACCGAGTCTCCAACCGCTACGCTCCGCGGAACGCTTTCTCCTGTAAGGGCCACAGTGTCAAGGCTCGAATTCCCCTCGAGCACTTCCCCGTCCATCGGAACTCTCTCGCCAGGACGGATGACTATGGTCTCCCCTACCTTGACCTGGTCAGGGCTCACGACCTCCACCTTGCCCTCCCTTTTCACATTGGCTGTATCGGGGCGTATCTCCATGAGCGATGCGACCGAACGCCGGCTCTGTCCTTCCGCTATGTCTTCGAAAAGTTCTCCGATCTGGAAGAAGAGCATCACGAAGACGGCCTCAGGGAACTGGGATTCGCCTCCCGGGACGAAGCCTATGCAGAGAGCTCCGATAGTTGCGATGCTCATGAGGAAATCTTCATTGAGGGCCTCACCATGGACGAGGCCTTCGACGGCTTCGCTGATAGTTTCCCAACCGACTAGTAGATAAGGTATCAGATATAGAATCAGGAGCTGCCATTTGGCCAGCGACACGGAAAGCCGTCCTTCAGGCCCCCATAGTTTTTCTATCGCCACATCAGCGATGAGAAGCAGAGCCGCCGTGACAATTTTTACTATAGTCTCTTTTCTTTCCTTTTCCATGATAAATCCTCCATTTCTTTGTTCATGTTGCAAAGAAAGACAGATTATTCCGCAACCGGGTTGCAAACGAAAAACCCCGCGCTTCACAGCGAGGGGTAAACCAAAACACTACTAACTGAATCACTAATAACTAACCAATGATGATAAAACCTAAAGTTAAATCTCTGTTTCAATCTTCCTCTTATGCCAATACCGTGCCAAACTCAATTAACGCCGTTCCAGGGCCGTTTTCGAGGACGATCGCTGCAAGGGCTCAGGGCAGCCTCCCTTCCTGGGAGCCCCGACTTCCGACCTCATCCCTTCTAAATGATCCCGGTCCCGGCAGGCGCTCACTTCCACCACCTTCTTCTAAAAGCTCCCGGCTACGCATACTGTTGTTCCGGATGAAGGAAAGGATGGATTATCAGTACGGACGGAAAAAGTTTGGCACAGATTTGGCAATAATACAAGTACAAATACAAAAATAATAATAGGTTTAGTATTTAGTGGTTAGTTTCTAGTTATTTGTTAGTAGTGTTTGTTTTTTGGTTTTTAGCCCCTCGCTGTGAAGTGCGGGGCTTTTTTATG